>Ga0210040_10001947_pt1 | contig 30045 bp, 29 predicted proteins | sample CryGeyCG12114_NA_FD_185462 | JGI IMG/M metagenome (GOLD analysis project Ga0210040, IMG submission 185462) | Groundwater microbial communities from aquifer - Crystal Geyser CG19_WC_8/21/14_NA (SPAdes) (version 2) | ecosystem: Environmental > Aquatic > Deep subsurface > Groundwater | place: USA...
GGCCAGTTCGGCACCAGCATCATCGCGAACGAGTTCTACACGCAGTCCTTCAGCCAGTTCAACCAGGGCCTGGGGGCTGCGCTGGCGGTCGTGCTGTTCATCCTGGTGACGCCGATCATCGTCTACAACGTGCGTCAGCTGCGCCTGTCCGAGGAGATCCGATGACGACCACGACACCGATGATCACCACTCCCGGGCCGGTCCCCCAGCGCAAGCTGACCCGGGCCGAGAAGCGGGCGGTCGACGCCAAGACGAAGCTCTCCTCCCCCGCCGCGTCGGTCATCGCGATCGCCATCGCGATCCTGTGGACCATCCCGACGCTCGGGCTCCTCATCACGTCCTTCCGGCCCGAGCTGGACATCCGCCGCTCGGGCTGGTGGTCGTTCTTCAGCGACCCGGCGCTCACGCTGGAGAACTACAACGAGGTCCTCTACGGGAGCTCGACGAACATCAGCACGGCGCTGATCAACTCCCTGGTGATCACCATCCCGGCGGTCGTGATCCCGCTGACGCTGGCGCTGCTCGCGGCGTACGCCTTCGCCTGGATCCCCTTCAAGGGCCGCAACGTCCTCTTCGTGGCGGTGTTCGCCCTGCAGGTGGTGCCGATCCAGGTCACGCTGATCCCGCTGCTGACGCTCTACGTCGACTCGGGCCTGGCGGGCAGCTTCTGGGCGGTGTGGCTCTCCCACGCGATGTTCGGCCTGCCCCTGGCGATCTTCCTGCTGCACAACTTCATGAAGGACATCCCGGCGTCGCTCATCGAGGCCGCCCGGATGGACGGCGCGGGACACGTGCTGATCTTCTTCCGGGTGCTCCTGCCGCTGCTGACCCCGGCGATCGCGGCGTTCGGGGTGTTCCAGTTCCTGTGGGTGTGGAACGACCTGCTGGTCTCCCTCACCTTCGCCGGGACGGGCAACATCGCCCCCCTGACGGTGCGCATCGCGGACCTGTCCGGCACCCGCGGCACGGCGTGGTACCTGCTGTCGGCCGGCGCCTTCATCTCGATGCTCGTGCCGCTGGCCGTGTTCCTGGGCCTGCAGCGCTTCTTCGTGCGGGGGCTGCTCTCCGGTGGTGTGAAGGGCTGAGGCTCAGCCCGGCCGACGGCCGGTGAGGACGAGCAGCTCCTGCTGCTCGTCCTCACCGGCCGTCGTCGTCCCGGGGTGGTGTCCGCGCAGGTGGACCAGCGCGAGCCGCACGCAGGCGGGGTCCAGGGCGTCGTCCAGCCGTGCGCCGCGGGCGGCGTCCCAGGTGGCCAGCAGCAGGTCCAGCAGCAGCCGCTCGGCGAGCGCCCGCGCGGGCACGACGCCCTCGGGCAGCGCCAGCGGCCGGTCCAGCTCCTCCAGCGCCGCCCACGCGCCCAGCGAGGCGTCCCGGGCGGCGTCCCACTCCGACGCGAGGTCGCCGGGGTCGCCGTCGGGGTGCGGCGCGGGGACGGCCGCGCCGAGGGCGGCGGCGGCCTCGCGGTGCTGGGCGGCCACCTGGGCCACGACGTCGCCGACCGTGCGCTCAGGGCCGCCGCGCCCACCGGCCGGCACGGGCGCGGCCCACAGGCCGCCGACGTCGCGCACCCGGCGGGTGAGCGCTGCGGCGGCCACCGGGAGCAGGTCGCGCGCGGTGCGGGCCAGCACCGACAGGAGCGCCAGGCCGTAGGCCTCCTCCGCGTCAGGGGCGAGGACCTCCTGGGGCGGGCGGCCGGGGGCCACCACGGTGACCGCCCAGGCGCCGTCGGCGCGCCGGGCGAGGCCGCCGAACGCCGGGCCGAGCAGCTCGCGCAGCCGGCCCTCCCCCGGCAGCCACAGCGCCTGGGCGGCGTCGACGGAGTCCAGGGCCCACTCGGTGGTGCCGTTGAAGCCGAGCACCCGGCCGGTCGGGAAGTCGTGCGCCTGGATCGTCATGTCCGACAGGACGAACACGTCGGCGTCCATGCCGCGGTCGGGGATGACGAAGGCGTCACCGCGCGCGGGCTCCCAGGCCAGTCCCGCGGTGCGCAGCGCGCGGGCGGTCGTGGTGGCGATCACGCCACGAGCCCCGCCACGAGGGCGAGGTCGGCGACCAGCGCGCGGTAGGCGGCCTCGCGGCCCTCCTCGGGCACGCGCAGCACCGAGGAGGGGTGGGCGGTGACGACGAAGACGACCTCGCCGGTGGAGGTGGGGCGGGTCATCGGCGTCCCGCGGTCGCGCATCACCTTCACCTCGGTGCCCAGCAGCGAGCGCACCGCGGTGGCCCCGAGGCACACGACCACGCGCGGGGCCACGGCGCGCAGCTCGGCGGTCAGCCAGGGCCGGCAGGCGGTGACGTGGGCCGCCTCGGGGGTGGCGTGGATGCGCCGCCTGCCGCGGGGGGTGAACCGGAAGTGCTTGACGGCGTTGGTGACGTACACCTGGTCAGCGCCCAGACCGGCCTCGGCCATCGCCTTCTGCAGGAGCTGCCCGGCCGGGCCGACGAACGGGATGCCGCGCTGGTCCTCGGAGTCCCCGGGCTGCTCGCCCACCAGGGCCACCGGCGCGGCGGGGTTCCCCGCGGAGAACACCACCTGGGTGGCCGGCTCCCACAGCTCGCAGCCCCGGCACTGCGGGGCCGCGGCGCGCAGCGCGTCGATGTCGGCACCGTCGGCGCCCTCGGGCACCCACTCCTGCGCGCCCGGTCGCGCCGGCGCCTCGACGTCCATGCCCCGATCCTGCGGTGCGCCGCGCGCGGCGGCCAGCCGGCCGCCGTTCCGGCACGGTCAGCTCGTCGGCTCGTGCCGCCCCGCCAGCGGGCCGCGGCGGCGCAGCGGCGCGGTGGGGGCGCCGGCCCCCGAGCGCATCCCGGCCACGAGGTCCGCGAGCGCCGCCACCGGCGCCACCGCGGGCGCCCAGCCGAGCGCGGTGCGGGCCCGCTCGGTGCTCATGAAGGGGACGCCGGCGGCCAGGTCGACCCAGCCGGGACCGGTGGGCTGCAGGTGCAGGCGCCAGGTCGCGTCGGCCAGGACGCGCACGGCGGCGACCGGGACGTCCAGGGCCCGGCCGGCGCCGAGGGCGCGGGCCAGGTCGTCGGCGGTCAGGGGCGGGTCGGCGGCGACGTTGACCGCCCCGGGCAGCCGGGTGGCCAGGACGCGCCAGAAGGCGTCGGCGAGGTCGTCGGCGTGGACCACCTGGAAGGTGAGGGCGGCGGGGACCGGCAGCACGGGCAGGGGCAGGCGCCCGAGCAGCCGGGCCGGCAGCAGGGGGCCGGCGAAGTAGCGGGCGATCTCCGGGCCGGCCTCGCGCTGCATCACCAGGCCCGGGCGCACCCGGCTGACCACCAGCCGGCGTCCGCGCGGTGAGGCCTCCAGGTCGTCCAGCACGGCCTCGGCGGCGGCCTTGTGGCGGCTGTAGCCGGAGGTGGGCATCCCGGTGTGCGGGTGGTCCTCGTCGACCAGGCGCCCGGGGGCGGCGGCGTAGGCGCCGACGGAGGAGGCGTGCACCAGGTGCGGGACCCCGGCGTCCAGGGCGGCCTCGACGACGTGGCGGGTGCCACCGACGTTGGTGGCCTCGGTGCGGCGCTCGTCGTGGCTGGGCTGGATGGCCCAGGCGAGGTGGACGACGGCGTCCACGTCGGCCATCGCCTCGCGCAGGGCGGGCACGGCCCACCGCTGCGCCAGGTCGATGCCGTGCCAGCGGGCCCCGGTGGCCGGGGAGTCGCGGGGGCGGGGCACCCGGCGGGCCACGGCGGAGACCTCGACGCCCTCGGCGGCCAGGCGGCGCAGCAGGGCGGTGCCCACGTTGCCGCTGGCACCGGTCACCAGCACCCGGCGCGGCGGTGCGACGGGCGGGGCGGGGTCTGCGGGGTCTGCGGAGGGCACGTCGTCCAGCCGACCACGCCGCCGGGCGGGCTGCACGCCGGACCCCTACGCTCGAACACATGAGCGAGAACACGAGCACCGGCGCCGGCGACACCTCCGCGGAGAAGGACCCCGAGACCTGGGTGACCGGCGGCGAGCCGGCCACCGGGCCGCAGAAGAGCTACCTGTCCACCCTGGCCCGGGAGGCGGGCGAGGAGGTCCCCGAGGACCTCACCAAGGCCCACGCCTCGGAGATGATCGACGAGCTGCAGTCCAAGAGCCCCCGCACCGCCGACTGACGCGGCGCGCCCGGTGGGACGCCGGCGGGCTCAGCCGAGCTCGCCGGCGTCCACCGCGCCCGCCAGCCGGTTCCCGGGGGGCGCCAGCGGGCACGCCCAGGCGGGGTCGTAGGCGCACGAGGGGTTGTAGAGGAAGTTCAGGTCCAGGACCAGCTCGTCCGCGCCGCTGCTGCCGAGGTCGGCGCCCTTGACGGTGTCCAGCAGGTAGCGGCCGCCGCCGTAGCTGCTCACCCCGCTGCTGGCGTCGCGGACGGGCACCCACAGGCCGCCGCCGTACCCGGCCAGCCACCACAGGTCCAGCGGTCCGAGAGGCGTGCGCACCCGGCCGAGGCGGGTGTAGGCGACCGTCCCGTCGGTGCCGGTGACGACGGACAGCTCCGCAGGGTCTGCGGGCTCCACCGCTGCGGTGAACCGCAGCTGCGGGTCGTAGGGGGCGACCGGCAGGCCGCTGGAGCGCCGTGGGTCCCCGGGCAGCAGCGGGGAGTCCGGGTGGGTGGAGAACAGCGCGTCGCGGCCCTCCCGCCAGAGCCGGTGACCGGCCGCGGGGTCCGGCTCGGCCCGCACCGCGGCGTACAGCTCCGCCACGCGGCGGCGCCAGTCGAGCAGGCTCAGCGACCCGGCGCCCACCTCAGCCGCGCCCGGCGGGAGGGGCGCTCACGCGGTCGGCTTGAGCGGGTCGTGGCCCAGGGTCATCAGCGCCCGGCGCCAGGCGTCGTCCCCGGCCTCCGGCTCGGGCTCGTCGCCCCGCTGGGCGCGCACGCTGCGCACCACGAGCGCCATCACCGCGCGGTCGGCGTCGGTCAGGTCGCCCCGGCGCTTGGCCAGCACGGCCAGCACCTGGTGCCCGGTGGCCGTCAGGCCGTCCTGGGGGCCCGCCTCCCCCGCCGGGCCGGACTCCTCCGTGCGCAGCCACTCGGCCAGCTCGCGGCTCGTCATGTTCACGACGGCGTGGAAGTCGTCCCACAGGTCGGCGGGGTCCAGGTCCACCGGCGCGGCGTCGAGGTCGCCCACGGCCTCGACGGTCGCCTCGGCCTGGGTGTCGTCGGAGCTCATGCGCGCCCGCTACCCGGTGGAACGCGCCGGAAACACCGCTGCCCTAGCCTCCGCGCCGTGACCACGCAGACGAGCGCGCAGGAGCTGGTGCGACGGGTGGGCGCCCACCTGGAGCTGGACGTGCAGGGGCCGGCCGTCCTGGCGCTGCAGGTCGCCGTGGCCCACGGCCCCCGGCGCGTCCAGGAGCACCTGGAGGTGAGGGTCGACGGGGCGCCCGCGGACGGCGTCCAGGAGCTGGACTCCCCCACCGGCGGCCGCACGCACCTGCTGCAGGTGCAGCGCGGGCGGGTGGTCGTGGACTACCGCGCGGTCGTCGCCGGCCCGGCCGCGCCCGGCCCGCCGCCCGCTCCGGGCGCGCAGGAGCTGCTGGAGGCGACCCGGCCGAGCCGCTACGTCGACTCCGACCGGCTCGGAGCGCTGGCCGCGGCCGAGACCGGGGACGCCGGGGGCCTGGAGCTCGCGCGGGCCGTGACGGCGTGGGTGGGGCGGCGCCTGGCCTACGTGCCCGGCAGCTCCCGGCCCACCGACGCCGCCAGCGACACCCTGCTGGCCGGGCAGGGGGTCTGCCGCGACTACGCCCACCTCGTCGCCGGGATCCTGCGGGCCCGCGACGTGCCGGCGCGGGTCACCGCCGTCTACGCCCCCGGCCTGAGCCCGATGGACTTCCACGCCGTCGCCGAGGCCTGGGTCGAGGGCGCCTGGCACGTGCTCGACGCCACGGCCCTGGCGCCGCGCTCCTCCCTCGTGCGCATCGCCACCGGCCGCGACACCGCCGACACCGCCTTCCTCACCACCACCGGACCCGTCGCGCTGCTCGGGCAGGAGGTCACCGCCGTCGTCGAGCCCGCCCTGCCCCTGGACGACGGCTGGTCGCCGGTCCACCTCGGCTGACCGGGCCGCCCACCGGGCCGCCGCTCAGAGCAGGCCGGCCTGCCGCAGCTGGTGGCTCAGCCCGTCGCCGTCCGGGGCCCGCACGTCGGGCACCGGGGGGCGCCGCGGTGCGCCGGGCGAGGAGGTGGGCACGGGGCGGCCGTGGGAGAGCACCTGCTCGGTCGCGGTGAGCTGGCGGATCGCGATGCCGCGCACCGCCTCGGGGGCCTCCGCGGCGAACTCGGTGTAGATCTCGGGGTCGTGCTGGCCGTCGTCGCCGACCAGCAGCCAGCGCAGGTGCGGCAGCTCCTCGCGCAGCCGGCGCAGCGCGGCCCGCTTGTGCTCGCTGCCGCTGCGGAACCAGCCGGTGTTCGTCGGCCCCCAGTCCGTCAGCAGCAGCGGCCCGGCGGGGAACCCGTGCCGCGCCATGAAGCGGGTGAGCACCGGGGCGATGTTCCAGGCGCCGGTGGACAGGTACACCACCGGCACCCCGGGGGCCTGGGCGGCCGCGGCGGTCAGCAGCTGGGCCATCCCGGGCACCGGGCGGCGGGCCTGCTCGTGCAGCACGAAGGTGTTCCAGGCGGCGATGAGCGGGCGCGGCAGCGAGGTCACCATGACGGTGTCGTCGATGTCGCTGACCACCCCGAGCCGCTGGTCGTCGCCCACGACCACGACCGTCACCTCCACCACGAGCGCCGGCTCGTCCACGACGCCCTCGGCGCCCTCGGAGACCTCGGCGACCTCCTCCGGCGCGGGGTCGCCGGCGGCGGCCACGGACATGGTGACCACGTGCTCCCCCGCGGGCAGGTCGGAGGGCAGCCGGGCGTCGAGGTAGCCGCCGCGCCCGCTGACCAGGCGGTGGCGGACGCCGCCCACCTCCACGTCCACGGCCGTGCCCCGGACCGGGGCGGAGACGAAGGAGCGCCAGCCGCGCAGGGCCGAGACCGCCGCGGCCGCCAGGTGCTCGCCGACCGGCGCGTGCTCGCCCACGGGCGGGCCGGCGTCCTCCTGCGGCTGCCCCGGGCGGGAGACGAGCACGCGGCCCAGGACCCTGATCCAGCCCGGGCGCCCGTACCCGGTGTAGCCGACCACCCGCGGCTCCCAGCCGCGGCGCAGCAGGGACGCGACCAGCACGGCGTTGAACCGGTCCTCGATGCGCCCGGCCCAGTGCGGGCGGCCCGTGGGCCGGACGGGGCGGGGCGCGTCGGGCTCGCGGCGACGGAGGCTCACGCGGGGAGTCTGCCAGCCCGCCCAGGTGGGGCGGGCGCGCGCAGGCCCCCACCACCCCGGGCGGGCGGCGGGGGCCTGCAGGTGCTCGGCGCGGGCCTCAGGGCCGGAAGACGACCTTGACGGCGCCGTCGGTCTTCTCCTGGAACATCTCGTAGGCGGCCGGGGCCTCCTCGAGCGGCACGTGGTGGGTGGCGAAGCCGTCGACGCCCAGCGGGTCGTCGTCCCCCAGGAACGGGAGGATGTCGTCGACCCAGCGCTTGACGTTGGCCTGGCCCATCCGCAGCTGGATCTGCTTGTCGAACATGTACAGCAGCGGCATCGGGTCGGCCGAGCCGCCGTACACGCCGGACAGCGACACGGTGCCGCCGCGGCGGACGAGGTCCATCGCCAGGTGGAGCGCGGCCAGGCGGTCCACGCCCGACTTGCGCATCAGCTTGTCGGCGACCGCGTCGGGCAGGAACCCGACCATCGTCTGGGCGGCCTTCTCCGGGGAGGAGCCGTGCGCCTCCATGCCGACCGCGTCGATCACGGCGTCCGCGCCGCGGCCCCCGGTGAGCTCCTGCACGACCTGCAGGACGTCGTCCGTGGCCGTCGGGTCGATGACCGTCGCCCCGCGGGCGGCGAGGCGGGCGCGCCGCTCGGGCACCGGGTCGATGCCGATGACGTTCTCGACGCCGAGCTGCTGCGCGATCCGCACCGACATGTCACCGATCGGGCCCAGGCCCAGCACCACGAGGCTCTTGCCGGGGGCGACGTCGGCGTACGCCACGGCCTGCCACGCGGTCGGCAGGACGTCGGAGAGGTAGAGGTAGCGGTCGTCCGGGACGCCGTCCGGCACCTTCACCGGCCCGTAGTGGGCCTGGGGCACCCGCAGGTACTCGGCCTGGCCGCCCGGCACCTGCCCGTAGAGCTTGGTGTAGCCGAACAGCGAGGCGCCGAAGCCGGTGTCGCGGTTCTGGGTGGTCTCGCACTGCGTCTGCAGGCCCTGGGAGCACATGAAGCAGCTGCCGCAGGAGATGTTGAAGGGCACGACGACCCGGTCGCCCGGCTTGATGTGGGTGACCTCCGCGCCCACCTCCTGCACGATCCCCATCGGCTCGTGGCCCAGCACGTCGCCCTTGTCGAGGAACGGCGCGAGGATCTCGTACAGGTGCAGGTCCGAGCCGCACAGCGCGCTCGAGGTGACCTTGATGATGGCGTCGGTCGGCTCCTGGATCTGCGGGTCGGGGACGGTCTCCACGGAGACCGAGCGCTTGCCCTGCCACGTCAGTGCTCTCATGGTCGTGGTCTACCCGGGCCCCGCGTCCACAAACGGCGCTGCGGGCCCGGGCGGCTCCAGCCCCAGCAGGCGGGACAGCGCCACGGCGTCGCGCGGGGCGTGCCCGCCGACGTCGTTGTCGAAGAAGACCAGGACCTCGCGGCCGGCGTCGGCCTCGGCGCGCACGAGGTCGGCCCACCGCTGCAGGGCCGCCGGGGAGTACCCGCTGGTGTACAGCGCCGTCTCCCCGTGCAGGCGCAGGTAGGCGAAGGACGCCGTCGCCTCGCGCAGCGCGGGCCACCGCCCGGCCGTGTCGGCCAGCACGAGCGCGATGCCGCGCTCGGCCAGCGCCGCCGTGAACGCGGGGTCGGCGAAGCTGTCGTGGCGCACCTCCACGGCGTGGCGCAGCGGCCGGTCGGCGTCCGTGGTGGTCCAGGCTCGGTCGGCGATCCGGGGGTCGTGGCCGGCGGCCATCGCAGCCGCCGCCGCGGTGGTGGCCGGCAGGAGGTCGAGGAAGGCGTCCACCTGCTCGCGGCCGCGGCCCTCCTCCCACGCCAGGGTCGGCGGCAGCTGCCAGAGCAACGGCCCCAGGTGGGGGCCCAGCGCCAGCGGGCCGGAGGCCAGGAAGGTCGCGAGCGCCTGCTCCACGCCGCGCAGGCGCCGCAGGTGGGTGATGTACCGGCTGCCCTTGACCGCGACGGGGAAGCCGGGAGGCACCTGCTCGGCCCAGGACAGGTAGGTGCTGGGGCGCTGGAGCCGGTAGAAGGAGGCGTTGACCTCCACGGCGCCCAGGTGGGCGGCCACGTGCGCCAGCTCCCGCCGCTGGGGCAGCCCGGGCGGGTAGAAGCCGCCGCGCCACTCCCGGTAGGCCCAGCCGGACAGGCCGACCCGCACGCCCGGGCTCACGAGCCCGCCCGCAGGGGCAGCGCGTGCAGGACGACGTCCTCCAGCCGGCCGTCCACCGCCACCGCGGTCAGGTACGTGGCCCGCGGCTGGCGGCGCCGGTCGGTCGGCGAGCCGGGGTTGAGCAGGCGCAGGGCGCCTCCGTCGGGCCGGGTCGCGACCGCGTCCCACGGGATGTGGCTGTGCCCGAAGACCAGGACGTCGGCGTCGGCGAACCGCTGGGCGCACCGCTCCTCGCGCCCGCGGGCCGGGCCGGTCTCGTGGACGACGGCGAGGGCGACGCCGTCCACCTCCGCCCGCGCCACCTCGGGCAGGCGGGCGTGCAGCTGGGGCCCGTCGTTGTTGCCGGCGACCCCCAGCAGGCGGGCGCTGCGGCGCTCCAGCTCCTCGAGCAGCTCGGGGCGCACCCAGTCCCCCGCGTCTGGGGCCCGTCGTTGTTGCCGGCGACCCCCAGCAGGCGGGCGCTGCGGCGCTCCAGCTCCTCGAGCAGCTCGGGGCGCACCCAGTCCCCCGCGTGCACGACGAGGTCGGCGGCCTCCACCGCCGCCCACACGGCGGCGGGCAGGTCGCGGGCGCGGGCCGGCACGTGGGTGTCGGCGAGGAGCAGCAGCGAGGTGGGCACGCACGGCAGCGTGCCCCACCGCCGCCACCACCACCCCCGCGCGTGCGGCAGGATGGGTCGCCGTGCCCAAGGCCCTGCTGCTGGAGAACATCCACCCCCAGGCGACGACCGTGCTCGGGTCGTCCGGAGTCGAGGTCGAGAACCGCTCCGGCGCGCTGAGCGAGGAGGAGCTGGTCGCCTCCCTCGGCGGCGTCCAGCTGCTCGGGATCCGCTCCACCACCCACGTCACCGAGGCGGTGCTGGACGCCGCCCCCGACCTGGTCGCGATCGGCGCCTTCTGCATCGGCACCAACCAGATCGACCTGGCCGCAGCGGCGGCGCGCGGGATCGCGGTGTTCAACGCGCCGTTCTCCAACACCCGCAGCGTGGTGGAGCTGGCGGTCGCGGAGATCATCGCGCTGACGCGGCGCCTGACGGAGCGCAGCGCCTCGCTGCACGCCGGGGTGTGGGACAAGTCCGCCGAGGGCGCCCACGAGGTGCGCGGCCGCCGCCTCGGCATCGTCGGCTACGGCAACATCGGCAGCCAGCTGTCGGTGCTGGCGGAGAACCTGGGCATGTCGGTGGCCTTCTACGACACGGCCGAGAAGCTGGCGCTGGGCAACGCGCGGCGCCTGTCCAGCCTGGACGAGGTCCTCGACTGGGCCGACGTGGTGACCCTGCACGTGGACGGCCGGGCGGGCAACGGCGGCCTGTTCGGCGCCGAGCAGTTCGCTCGGATGCGCCCGGGCTCGCTGTTCCTCAACCTCTCGCGCGGCTTCGTCGTCGACCACGAGGCGCTGCGCGACCACCTCGTCTCCGGCCACCTGGCGGGCGCGGCCGTGGACGTCTTCCCCTCCGAGCCGGCGAAGCGCGGCGACGCGTTCTCCTCGGGGCTGCGCGGGCTGCCGAACGTCATCCTCACCCCGCACATCGGCGGGTCGACCGAGGAGGCGCAGGAGGACATCGGCCGCTTCGTCGCGGCCAAGCTGCGCGACTACGCCGCGACGGGCAGCACGTCGCTGAGCGTGAACATGCCGCAGGTGATGACCGACCGCGGGGTGAGCCACCGCCTCGCCCACGTGCACCGCAACGTGCCGGGCGTGCTGGCGGCGGTCAACTCGGTGCTCGCGACCCACGGCGTCAACGTCGACGGGCAGCTGCTGACCACGCGCGGGGACCTGGGCTACGTGGTGACGGACGTCTCCGGGCCGGTCGACGACGCCGTCGTCGCCGCGCTGCGCGCCATGCCCGAGACGGTGCGGCTGCGCGTCCTGCGCTGAGCGCCGGCCCGGGTCCTGGCCTGGGTCCTGCGCTGGGCCCCCGGGGACGCGGCGCGGCGCGTCCCCGGGGCGGGCGGTCAGGCCAGGCGGATGCGGCGGGGGTTGGCGACCGAGGTCAGCGCGCCGGACTCGGCCTCGCCGGTCGTGGGCTCCTCGGTGCTGGCGGTGCTGGCGGTGCTGGCGTCGTGGGCCATGGTCCCCTCCTCAGGGTTCGTGCTGCGCTGGCGGTCGCTGCAGGTCGTGCGGCGTCCGCCAGCGTGGCAGTGCGGTGTGTCGTGGGTGTTGCCGGCGGTGTCCGTCGCGTACCGGTCCGCCTGGTCTGGCGGTCCTGACGATCCCTCGTGCCTGTGGACAACGCCAGTGGGGCTCCCCCTGTTCCGCCTAGCGTTCGGCCATGCCGGTGATCGCCGTGACTCCCGAGGAGCTGTCCGCCACCGCGGCCGACCTGCACCGGACCGCCGGCGCCCTGGCGAGGCTGGCGCAGGGCCCGCGGGCGGCGGCGGGGGCCGCCGCCACCGGGTGCGGCAGCGCTGAGCTGGAGGCGGCGGTGGTGGGCTTCGCGAGCGCCTGGGCGTGGTGGTGCGGGCGGCTGGCGGCGGACGCCGAGCGCACCGCGGCCCTGCTGGCCGCCGCGGCCGACCTGTACGCCGGTGCCGAGCGCACCGCCCTGGCGCTGACCGCTGCCCCACCGGGGGGCGCGGGGTGAGCGCGACGGCGTCCGACCTCCCGGCGCGGCTGGACGGAGAGGCCCTGGCCAGGCTCGGGTCGCTGCTGGTCGCCACCGGCGGCGCCCTGGCGGAGGCGACCACGGCGCTGGCGGCCCTCCCCGCCTGGCCCGGTGCCGCCGGGTCGGCCTTCGCCGCCGAGGTCGCCCGCCAGGAGCGCGCCTGCGCGACCGCCGGGCAGGCCCATCGCCGCCGAGGTCGCCCGCCAGGAGCGCGCCTGCGCGACCGCCGGGCAGGCCCACGGGGCCGCCGGGCGCGCGGTGCTGGGCCACGCCCTGCTGCTCGTCCGGGTGCGGGCCCAGGCGCAGCGCCACGCGGACGACCTGGCCGTCGCCGAGCACCGCACCCGGGCCTGGGCGGCTGCCGGAGCGGGCGCCGCGACCAGCGGGGCGGCCCCGTCCCCCGACCCCGGCGCCGAGCAGCGGCGCGCCGCCACGGCCGCCCTGGCCGCCCTGGCCCGCGAGGTCGCCGAGAGCGGGAGCGCCGCGGCCGCGGCGCTCCGGGCCGCCACCGAGGCGGCGCCCCCGCCGCCGGGGGTGGGCGACCTCCTGCTGGACGACGTGCGCGCCCGCGCGGCGTCGGCGGGCACCGGCGCCGCGGAGGCCGTCCTGGGCGCCCTGGCGCTGGGCGCGGGCCTGCTCGGGCTCCCCGCGCGGCTGCGGCGGGGCGACACGGGTCCGCCCCGGGCGCTGGCGGCCGCCGCGCGGGCGGCGGTCGAGCACCCCGGTGCGACGGCCGCCGCCGCCCTCGACCTGCCGACCTGGCGCTCAGACCCGTCCCGGGCGGCCGGGCGCCTCGCCCCCGACGTCCTGGTGGGGGTGCTCACCGGAGGCACCGCGGGCGCGGGGGCCGCCGCTCGCCGGGCCGCCGCCGGCGCGGGCGGTGCCGCGGGCTGGCGGGGGCACGGCCTGGCGCTGGACGCCGCCGAGCACGCCTTGGTGCTGGCGCTGCACCGGCGGGCGGCGCAGGCTGAGCCGGCCGTCACGGCGTCCCTGCGCGCGAGCGCGAGCGCCACGGGCCACGAGCTGGTGGGGCTGGCGGACGCCGTGAAGAGCCAGGACTCCCTCAGCCGCAAGGTGGCCGACCCGTCCCAGCGCGGCGGCGCGGGCGTCCCCGAGGCGGTGGGCCGGGTGAACGACGCGCTGCGGTACACCGTGCTGGTGCCCGCAGGGACCTACCGGGCCGGTGCGGACGCCGTGGTCGCCGACCTGTCCGCGCGCGGCTTCGAGCTGGTGGGGCTGAAGAACCGGTGGGAGCACCCGATGCCGTACAGCGGGATCAACTCCACCTGGCGCGACCCCACCAGCGGGGTGCTGCTGGAGGTCCAGCTGCACACCCCGGACAGCTGGGCGGCCAACAAGGCCACCCGGGCCGAGTACGAGGAGCGGAGGTCGCCCATGACGACACCGGAGCGCGCCCAGGAGATCCACGAGCAGGAGCGGGTGGTGTGGGACCAGGTCCCGGTGCCGCCGGAGGCCGGGCAGCTGACGCCCGAGCGCTACGGGCTGCGCCCGGTCACCTGGCGGGGGGCGCTGGACGCGCTGGTCCCGCCGCAGCCGTCGCCGCAGCGACCCGCGGTGGTGCAGGCGTGAGCGGGCCGTACCGGCACCCTGACCCCTTCGAGGGTCCGGTGGGCGCCGTCATCCACCTGGTCACCGTTCCCCTCCTCCCCCTGCCCGGCGGGCACGGACTCCCCCCGCTGTACCGCGCCACCGTCACGGGCCGTTACGGGAGCGTGGACGAGGTGTGGGTCCCCGAGCGGGCGCGCTGGGAGTCCACGACGGCGCTGGTGCCCCACCGCAGCGGGCGTGCCGATGGTGACGTGGAGGCGATCACCCTGGAGGACGCGCAGCGGCTGATCGCGGCGCACGCGCTCCGGCTGGCGCAGGAGGGCAGCGGCTGAGCGGGGCGTGAGCGGGGCGTGAGCGCAGCGGGGAGCCTCAGCGCAGCCAGCGGCGCAGGCGCTTGCGGTCGGCGCGGTCCCAGGCCCGCTCGAAGGCCTCCTCGGCGCCCGCGGCCCGCGCCTCCTCCAGGGCGTGCAGCCGGCCGTAGGAGAAGGCGTCCTCCCCGGCCCGGTGCGCTGCCGCACCCGCCCGGCGCAGCAGCTCGCGGGTCAGGGTGCTGTCCTGCAGCTCCCCCAGCGCGCCCTGCACCTCCGCCATCGCCGTCGCGTAGGCGCGCGCGTCAGGGCCGACCAGGTCGGCGAGCTCCTCGGCGGCGTAGCGGGCGCGCTTGGCGGCCTTGCGGGTCTCGTGCAGCAGCTCCTCGCGCTGGGCGGGCGTGCGGGCGCCGTCGGCGGCCTCCGCGGCGTCGGCCACCCGGCGGTGGTCGTGGGCCACCCGGGGCAGCAGGGCCTCGCGCACCCGCGCCGAGGCGGCCGGCGCCAGCGGGGGCGCGGCGGCCAGGGCCTCCAGCGCCTCGAGAAGGTCGAGGTAGCGGCTGGAGGCCAGCGCCGCGAGCACCGCCTCGTGGCCTGCGCGCACGCCGGCGTCCAGCTGCTCGCCCAGCCGCTCGGCCACCGGCCCGACCAGCAGGTCGGCCGGGCTGGCCCGCACCAGGCCCAGCACGTGGTCGCGCAGCACCTCCGCGTCGCGCTCTCGCCCGAGCTCGCCCGCCAGCCAGCCGAGCTCGGCGCGCAGGGGGTCGGTGGCGGCGCGCTGCAGGAGGGGGCGCCAGGTGGCCATCACCGAGCGCAGACGGCGCGTGGCCACGCGCATCTGGTGGACGGCGTCCGGCTCGTCGCGCCGCACCGGCAGGTCGGCGGCGACGAGGCGGTCGACCTCGGCGGCCAGCCGCTGGGCGAGGACCGCGCCGGCCGGGCTCTTGGCGGTGGGCGCGGCCCGGGGCGCGGGCGGCGCCGGCAGGCGGTCGCCGAGCACCCGGCGCAGCTTGGAGGGGTGGGCCGAGCGCCGGGCCCCGGCACCGGTGAGCGCCTGCACGGCCGCCTCCAGCAGCGCCCGGTCGCCCTCGACGAGCTCGACCTCCAGCTCGCGCCAGTCGGTGACCTCGACGGGGTCGGTGGGTCGCCGGCCGGGCGCCTCGGCGGTGACCGTGTCGTCGGCCAGCTCCGCCAGCACCACCGGCTCCCCGCTCGGCCCCGCGGGGCCGAGCAGCCGGTGCACCACGCGGTGGGTGCGCAGCCGGGCGACGGTCACCAGCGGGGCCGAGCGCACCCGCGCCCGCACGAGGGAGGTCAGCTCCGGCGGCGGTGCGGCCGTCGCCCCGGTCAGCGGCATCCGCACCTCGACCCGGTCGGTCGGGTCTCCCGCCGTCGCGGGCAGCTTCAGGTGCCAGCCGGCGTCCTCGCCGCCGGAGCGGCGCCGCAGCGTGGTCCGCGAGCGCAGCAGCCGCAGGTCCGCGGTGTCCAGGTAGCGGGCGTCCAGCGCCACCTCGACCGGCCCGGCCACCGCGGTGACGCCCGCCGCGCGCAGCGGCCCGACCAGGTCCGGGACGACCCAGCCCTCCGGGACGTCCAGGGTGACCTCGACCTCGGGGCTGGTCTGCGGGCCACCGCCGGTCGCGGGGGCGGTGGGCGGTGAGGGGCGCGCGCCGCGCCGGCGGTCCGCTGCGGTGGCCACGACCGCCATCGTGCCGGAGGCGGGCGCCGGTCGCACGCGCCTGCAGCGCCACCCGGGCGGCGCCGGGTCGCACGCGCGAGGGGAAGGCCACCCTGCCGTTGCCCCGGGGCGGACGGCGTGATCTGCTGCTCCCGTCCGGCGCGCGAGCGCCGTCGCACGGAGGAGGCAGTCATGGTCGACCGCAGCGGGCGCACCGCCCCCAAGGGCCTCGGCGAGCGCGTCACCGGGCTGTGGCCCGTCCTGCGCCAGGCCACCGGCGCCGACCGCACCGGGCGCGGGGCCGCCGTCCGGTCCTCCCGCACCGACGCGCTCACCGCGCGCACCGAGACCGCCGACCGCGTCGTCGACTCCATCTGCCCGTTCTGCGCCGTGGGCTGCGGCCAGAAGGTCTACGTGAAGGACGAGGAGGTCGTCCAGATCGAGGGCGACCCGAACTCCCCGATCAGCCGCGGGCGCCTGTGCCCCAAGGGCAGCGCCAGCAAGCAGCTCGTGACCTCCTCCACCCGGCTGACCAAGGTCCGCTACCGGCGCCCGGGGGGCACCGACTGGGAGGACCTCGACCTGGACACGGCGATGGAGATGATCGCCGACCGCGTCCTGGACGCCCGCACCCGCGGCTGGGAGCAGGCCGACGCCCAGGGACGCGCCCTGAACCGCACGCAGGGCTTCGCGAGCCTGGGCGGCGCCGCCCTGGACAACGAAGAGAACTACCTGATGAAGAAGCTGTACACCGCTCTGGGCGCGGTGCAGATCGAGAACCAGGCCCGCATATGACACTCCTCCACCGTCCCCGGTCTGGGGACCTCGTACGGCCGCGGCGGCGCCACGAACTTCCTGCAGGACCTCGCCAACGCTGACTGCATCCTGATCCAGGGCTCGAACATGGCCGAGGCGCACCCGGTGGGGTTCCAGTGGGTGATGGAGGCCAAGGAGCGCGGCGCGAAGATCATCCACGTCGACCCGAGGTTCACCCGCACCTCGGCCGTGGCCGACCTGCACGTGCCGCTGCGCGCCGGCACCGACATCGCCTTCCTGGGCGGGCTGGTCAACTGGGTCCTCACGCACGACGCCGACTTCCGCGAGTACGTCGTCGCGTACACGAACGCCTCCTGCATCGTCAGGGAGGAGTTCGCCGACACCGAGGACCTCGACGGGCTGTTCTCCGGCTGGGACGAGGAGAGCGCCAGCTACGACACGGCGACCTGGCAGTACGAGATCCCCGGGCCCGACGAGGACGGCAGCTCCGAGGGCGGCAAGCAGCACCAGGAGACCGCCGGGGGCGACCAGTACGGCAGCGGCGGGGCGCCGGTGGCCGGCAAGGCGCTGCGCGACGAGACGCTGCAGCACCCGCGCAGCGTCTTCCAGCTGCTGAAGAAGCACTTCGCCCGCTACACCCCGGAGATGGTCGAGCGGGTCTGCGGGACGCCGGCCGCGCAGTTCGTCGAGGTGGCCGAGGCGATGGTGGCCAACAGCGGCCGCGAGCGCACCAGCGCGATCGCCTACGCGGTCGGCTGGACCCACCACTCCCAGGGCTCGCAGTACATCCGCACCGCCTCGATCCTGCAGGCGCTGCTGGGCAACATCGGCCGCCCCGGCGGCGGGATCATGGCGCTGCGCGGGCACGCGAGCATCCAGGGCTCCACCGACATCCCGACGCTGTTCAACCTGCTGCCCGGCTACCTGCCGATGCCGAACGTCGCCAGCCACCAGACGCTGGACGAGTACACCGCCGTCGCCGACGGCCAGGCCGGCTTCTGGGGCAACAAGCGCGCCTACGCCGTCAGCCTGCTCAAGGCGTGGTGGGGCGACGCCGCGCAGCCGGAGAACGACTTCGCCTACGACTACATGCCGCGGATCAGCGGTGACCACGGCACCTACCGCACGGTCATGGACATGGTCGACGGCAAGGTGCACGGGTACTTCCTCCTGGGCCAGAACCCCGCCGTGGGCTCGGCCAACGCCCGCCTGCAGCGCCTGGGCATGGCGAACCTGGACTGGCTCGTCGTCCGCGACCTGCAGGAGATCGAGTCGGCCACGTTCTGGAGGGACGGGCCGGAGATCGAGACCGGTGAGCTGGTCACCGAGGACATCCGCACCGAGGTGTTCCTCATGCCCGCCGCCAGCCACGTGGAGAAGGACGGCACCTTCACCCAGACCCAGCGGCTGGTGCAGTGGCACCACAAGGCGCTCGAGCCGGTGCAGGACCAGCGCAGCGAGCTGTGGTTCTACTACCACCTGGGCCGGTTGGTGCGCGAGCGCCTCGCCGGCTCCACCGACCCCCGCGACCGGCCGGTCCTCGACCTCACCTGGGACTACCCGACCGAGGGCGAGACCGCCGAGCCCTCCGCCGAGGCCGTGCTGCGCGAGATCAGCGGCACCGGCCCGATCGGGGCCGTGAAGGACTACCTGGAGCTCCGCGACGACGGCACCACCGCGTGCGGGTGCTGGATCTACTCCGGGGTGTACGCCGACGAGACCAACCAGGCCGCGCGCCGGCGTCCGGGCTCCGAGCAGGACTGGGTGGCCGCGGAGTGGGGCTGGGCGTGGCCGATGAACCGCCGCACCCTGTACAACCGCGCCTCGGCCGACCCGCAGGGGAAGCCGTGGAGCGAGCGGAAGGCGTACGTGTGGTGGGACGAGGCCGAGGGGCGCTGGACCGGCCACGACGTGCCGGACTTCGAGGCGACCAAGCGGCCGGACTACGTGCCGCCGCCCGGGGCCCAGGGGCCGGCCGCGATCGGCGGCGCTGATCCGTTCATCATGCAGGCCGACGGCAAGGCGTGGCTGTTCGCGCCCTCGGGGCTGGCTGACGGGCCGATGCCGGCGCACTACGAGCCGGCGGAGTCGCCGGTCGGCAACGCCCTGTACCCCAACGTCGTCTACAACCCGGCGCGGCGGACCTTCGACCGGCCGGGCAACCGCACGAGCCCGACGGCGAGCGACGTCTACCCCTACGTGTTCTCCACCCACCGGCTGACCGAGCACCACACGGCCGGGGCGATGAGCCGGTTCCTGCCCTACCTGGCGGAGCTGCAGCCGGAGATGTTCATCGAGGTCTCCGCCGAGCTGGCGCGCGAGCGCGGGCTGGAGCACCTGGGCTGGGCGACGGTCGTCTCCCCGCGCTCGGCGATCGAGGCGCGCGTGATGGTCACCCCCCGGCTGCGCCCGCTGCGGATCGGCGACCGGACCGTCCACCAGATCGGCGTGCCCTGGCACTGGGGGCCCAACGGCCTCTCCCGTGGCGACGCCGCCAACGAGCTGGTGGGGATCCTGCTGGACCCGAACGTGCACATCCAGGACAAGGTCGGAAGCTGCGACGTCCAGCCCGGACGCCGCCCGCGCGGCCCCGCGCTGCCGGTTTTCGTGGCCGAGCACCGCCGTCGCGCCGGGCTCCCGGCCGACGACTCCGTGCCCAGCACCCAGGGAGGCACCGCATGACGCAGGCCCCGCACCGCCCGGCCTCCGGGCCCGGCCTCTCCCCCGACGGGCACGTCGCCGACCCGGCGGCCGCCACCGGCTACGGGGAGGACCACCCGCCCCGGATGGGCTTCTTCACCGACACCTCCGTCTGCATCGGCTGCAAGGCCTGCGAGGTGGCGTGCAAGGAGTGGAACGCCGTCCCCGCCACCGGCGACCTGGACATGAGCGGCTGGTCGCTGGACAACACGGCGATGCTCGGGGCCTCCTCCTGGCGCCACGTGGCGTTCGTGGAGCAGGTCGAGCCGGCCCGCCCGCCGGTGTCCCTGGGGATGCCGGGGATGCGGCCCGCCGACGACGACGGGGCCGGCCCGCTGGCCACGCAGCCGCCCGGCGACGACTCCGCCCAGGGGCCCTCGGGGTCGATCGAGGGCGTGCGCTGGCTGATGTCCTCCGACGTGTGCAAGCACTGCACCAACGCCGCCTGCCTGGACGTCTGCCCGACCGGGGCGCTGTTCCGCACCGAGTACGGCACCGTGGTGGTCCAGGACGACGTCTGCAACGGCTGCGGCTACTGCGTGCCGGCCTGCCCCTACGGCGTCATCGGCAAGCGCGAGTCCGACGGCCAGGCCCACAAGTGCACGCTGTGCTACGACCGGATCAGCAACGACATGGAGCCGGCGTGCGCGAAGGCGTGCCCGACCGACTCCATCCAGTTCGGCCCGCTGGACGAGCTGCGCGAGCGCGCCGACGCGCGGCTGGCGACGCTGCAGGAGCGCGGGGAGAGCCGGGCCCAGCTGTACGGGCGCGACCCGGGCGACGGCGTGGGCGGCGACGGCGCCTTCTTCCTCCTTCTCGACGAGCCGGAGGTCTACGGCCTGCCGCCGGACCCGATCGTCACCACCCGCGACCTGCCCTCGATGTGGCGGCACGCGGGCGCCGCGGCGCTGACGATGTTCGCCGTCATCGGCGTCGCGTTCTCCGGGCGGCGCTCGTGAGCCGCGGCGGGCGGGGCCTGGAGGACGCCACCGGCGACTCCCCGGGGCTCGAGGACGAGAGCGAGGCCGGTACGGGCCGCGGTGGCCGGCGCCGCCGGGGCGCGGAGACGCTGATGGTCCCGGAGGCGGAGTTCACCTCCTACTACGGGCGCCAGGTCATCCACACCCCGGCGTGGAAGGTCCCCGACGTCCCGGCCTACCTCTACCTGGGCGGGATGGCCGGAGCGGCCGCGGTGATGGGCGCCGCCGGCGACGCCACCGGCAACGACCACCTGCGCCGCGCCGGACGGTTCACCGCGTTCGGCGGCTCGATGCTGAGCCTGGGCTTCCTCATCCACGACCTGGGGCGCCCGAGCCGGTTCCTCAACATGCTGCGGGTGTTCAAGGTGACCTCCCCGCTCAGCATGGGCACCTGGATCCTGTCCCCGTTCGCGACCTTCGCCGGCGCGGCGGCGGTGGCCGAGCTGCGCGGCGTGCTGCTGCCCGTGCTCGAGCGCGTCGCCGGGGCCCGCGTCGCGGGCCTCGCGGCCGCCGTGGCGCCGGCCGTGGGGCGCGCCAGCGGGATCGGCGCCGGGGTCTTCGGGCCCGCGCTGTCGACCTACACCGCGGTGCTCATCGCCGACACCGCCGTGCCCTCCTGGCACGCCGCCTACCCCGAGCTGCCGTTCATCTTCGCCGGCTCCGGCATGGCCAGCGCCGGTGGCATCGCGATGATCACCTCCCCCGTCGCCGAGGCGGGCCCGGCCCGGCGGATGGCCGTGATCGGCGCCGGCCTGGAGCTGGCAGCCACGCAGCGGATGGAGCACCGGGTCGGCCTGGTCGCCGAGCCGTTCCAGAAGGGCCGCCCCGGCCTCCTGCTCAAGCTGGCGCAGGGCGCGATGGGCGCCGGGGCGCTGGGCGCCCTGGTCGCCGCCCGCCTCGGCCGCCGCGGGCGCGCCGTCTCGGTCGTGGCGGGCGTCCTGCTCAACACCGGGGCCGCCCTGACCCGCTTCGGCGTCTACGACGCCGGCGTGGAGTCGGCCAAGGACCCCAAGTACACCGTCATCCCGCAGCGGGAGCGGCTGGACGCCAAGCGGGCCGCCGCGGCCGAGGCCGCCGCGAGCGCAGCGGAGGCAGGGGCCTGACCCTGTGCCCCACATCACGGTCGGCGCAGACGCCGAGACGGGGTGTGGGGCGCCCGGTGCGGGGTAGTCGGAGATCACGCACCGCTGTGAACGCCCCTCGACCTGGAGGTCTCCGATGGCCCGCAACACGCTCTCCCGCTCCCTGCACGACGTCGGCCTGGCGGCCTGGTTCGGCGGCACGCTGGCCAACGCCGTCGCGCTGAACGCCGCCGCCGCCGAGGCCGGCAGCGCCAAGGACACCGGTGCCGTGGCCAACGCCGGCTGGGACCGCTGGACGCCGATCAACGCCGCCGCCATCGGCGCGCACCTGGTGGGCAGCATCGGCCAGCTCGGCGCCAACAAGAGCCGCGTCGCCGGCCAGGACGGCGTCGCGGGCATGTCCACGCTCAAGACGCTGCTCACCGTGGCCGCGCTCGGCGTGACCGGCTACAGCCGCGTGCTGGGCCGCAAGGTCTCCACCTACGGCTCGGTGCCCGCCAAGTCCGGCACCAAGGCCGCGAAGAGCACCCCGGCCGACGTCGCCGCCGCCCAGGGCCAGCTCGCCACCCTGCAGTGGGTCATCCCGGCGCTGACCGGCACGCTCGTCGTCATCAGCTCCTTCGCCGGCGAGCAGCAGCGCGCCAGCGAGCAGGCCAAGGGCACCGTCGGGCAGCGCTACACCGCCTGACACCCCCCGCGCAGGAGCCCCCGGACGCCGCGGCGTCCGGGGGCTCCTGCGCGTCGGCGGGGTCTGGGCGGGGTCTGGGCGGCGTCCGGCGGCGTCCGGCGGCGCCTCAGCGCACGACGAGGACGGCGTCCTGGCGCGGCACGAGCTCCCCGACGACCGGCGCCCCGGGGACCTCCCCGGCCACCAGCAGCCCGCCGGAGGTCTGCGCGTCGGCCAGCAGCAGCAGCTCCTCCTCGCCCACCGACGCCGACAGGTGCGGGCGCACCCAGTCCAGGTTGCGGCGCGAGCCGCCCGGCACGTACCCGTCGCGCAGCGCCTCGCGGGCGCCGTCGAGGTAGGGCACCGCAGCGGCGTCGACGACCGCGGTGACGCCCGAGGCCCGCGCCATCTTGTACAGGTGCCCCAGCAGGCCGAACCCGGTGACGTCGGTGGCGCAGCGGGCGCCGGCGGCCAGCGCGGCCCGCGAGGCGTCGCGGTTGAGGGCCGCCATCGACGCCACCGCGTGCTCGAAGACCTCACCGGTCGCCTTGTGCCGGGAGTTCAGGACGCCGACCCCCAGCGGCTTGGTCAGGCTCAGCGGCACCCCGGCGCGGCCGGCGTCGTTGCGCAGCAGCCGCTCCGGGTCGCCCAGGCCCGTGACGGCCATCCCGTACTTGGGCTCGGGGTCGTCCACGCTGTGCCCGCCCGCCAGGAAGCAGCCGGCCTCGCGCGTGACGTCGAGGCCGCCGCGCAGCACCTCCGCGGCCAGCTCCATCGGCAGCAGGTCGCGCGGCCAGCTCAGCAGGTTCACCGCGACCAGCGGCTCCGCGCCCATGGCGTAGACGTCGGAGAGGGCGTTCGCCGCCGCGATCCGGCCCCAGTCGTAGGCGTCGTCGACCACGGGCGTGAAGAAGTCCGCGGTCACCACGACCGCCCGGCCGCCCTCGATCCGCACAGCGGCGCCGTCGTCGCCGTCCTCGAGCCCGACGACGAGCTGCGCCCCGGGCACGGCCGGGGTGAGCGGGGTGCCGGACAGCAGCCCGACCACCACCTGCTCCAGCTCCCCCGGCGGGATCTTGCAGGCGCACCCGCCGCCGTGGGCGTACCCGGTGAGGCGGACCCTGGGAGCCCGGGCGGGGGCGGAGGCGTCGGCGACCATGCCGCCGATGCTAGGTCGCCCCCGGGCCGGTAGCGTCGCCGGTGCGGCCCGTGCTCTGCGGGCCGAGGAGGCGTCAGGGCACCTGGTGGTCCCCGCGGTCTTCAACACCGACGAGACCGAGCACCTCGGTCTGGCGGGTTCGATTCCCGTCCGCCTCCGCTGCGCTCCCCGTCCGCACCTCCGGGAGCCCGTGCGTGCTCCTCCCGTGCCGCGCGGAACGGCCCCGAGCGGCCCCGCGCACCGTCCCCGCAGGAGCATCGCGGCACCGCGGGAGCACGCGGTCGGTGCCGCGACCTACGGTGTCCGCGTGAGCAGCGCCCCCGCCACCGACCCGCGACGCTCGGTGCCGCGCACGGACGCCGTCCTGGCCGACCCGCGCCTGGGCGAGCCGGTGCGGCGCCTGGGCCGGCCCCTGGTCAAGGACGCCGTGGGCCGCGCGCAGGCCGCCGTCCGCGCCGGCGACCTGGCGCCGGGCGACCTCGTCGACGCCGTCCTGGCGGGCCTGCCGCGGTCGGCGTCCAGCCTGCGCCCGGTGCTCAACGCGACCGGGGTGCTGCTGCACACCAACCTCGGCCGCGCTCCCCTGTCGGCCGCGGCGGTGGACGCCGTCCGCGACGCCGCCGGCACCACCGACGTCGAGTTCGACCTGGCCACCGGCGCACGGGCCCGCCGCGGTCGCGACGCGCTGGCCGCCCTGGCCGCCGCCGTCCCCGCCGCCGAGGCCGTGCACGTGGTCAACAACGGCGCTGCGGCGCTCGTGCTGGCCGCCACGGCCCTGGCCGCCGGGCGCGACGTGGTGGTCTCGCGCGGGGAGATGGTCGAGATCGGCGACGGCTTCCGCCTGCACGAGCTGGTCGCCTCCACCGGGGCCCGGCTGCGCGAGGTCGGCACCACCAACCGCACCAGCGCCGCCGACTACGCGCGGGCGCTGGCCGACGGCGGGCAGGAGGTGGGGATGGTCCTCAAGGTCCACCCCTCCAACTTCCGGGTCACCGGCTTCACCGCCGCGCCCACCGCCGGCGAGCTCGCCGCGGTGTGCCGCCCCCGCGGCGTCCCCCTCGTCGTCGACACCGGCTCGGGCCTGCTCGCCCCGCACCCGCTGCTGCCCGAGGAGCCCGACGCCGCCACGGCGCTGACCGCCGGCGCCGACCTGGTCACCGCCAGCGGCGACAAGCTGCTCGGCGGCCCCCAGGCCGGCCTCCTGCTGGGGCGCGCGGACGTCGTCGAGCGGTTGCGCCGCCACCCCCTGGCCCGGGCGCTGCGCGTCGACAAGCTGACCCTGGCCGCGCTGGAGGCCACGCTGCGCGGTCCCCTGCCCCCGGCGCTGGTGGCCCTGTCCGCCGACGTCGACGGCCTGCGGGAGCGCGCGGGGGCGCTGGCCGCGGCGCTGGCGGCGGCGGGCGTGGACGCCGTCGCGGTCGACAGCACGGCCGCGGTCGGCGGCGGCGGGGCCCCCGGGGTCGAGCTGGCCAGCGCGGCGGTCGCCCTCCCGGCGGCCCTGGCGCCGCGCCTGCGCGCCGGGTCGCCGCCGGTGGTGGCCCGGGTCGAGCGCGACCGGTGCCTGCTCGACCTGCGCTCGGTGCCGGCGTCCGCCGACGCCGTCCTGCGCGACGCCGTCCGCGCCGCGGCCGCGTCGACGACCGGGCGCACGACCGGGCGAGCGGGGGCCTGAGCGTGCACGTCGTCGCCACCGCCGGGCACGTCGACCACGGCAAGTCCACGCTCGTGCGCGCCCTCACCGGGATGGAGCCCGACCGCTTCGAGGAGGAGCGCCGCCGCGGGCTGACCCTCGACCTCGGCTTCGCGTGGACGACGCTCGACGTGCCGGGGCCGGGCGGTCCGCGGGCGAGCGACGTGGCGGTCGTCGACGTCCCCGGCCACGAGCGGTTCGTCGCCACGATGCTCGCCGGCGTCGGCCCGGTGCCCGCCGTGCTCTTCGTCGTGGCCGCCGACTCCGGCTGGATGCCCCAGTCGACCGAGCACCTGGACGCCCTCACCGCCCTCGGCGTCCGCCACGGCCTGCTCGTCATCACGCGGAGCGACCTCGGGGACGCCGACCTCGCCGTCGAGGAGGCCCGCGACCACCTGGCGGGGTCTCCCCTGGCCGACGTCGAGGCGGTCGCCGTCACCGCCCCGACCGGCGCCGGGATGGACGACCTGCGCGTCGCGCTGGGCCGGGTGCTGGCCGCGCTGCCGGTCCCCGACCCCGCTGCGTCGGTGAGGCTGTGGGTCGACCGGGCCTTCACCATCCGCGGCGCTGGTACCGTTATCACCGGCACGCTGGCGGCCGGGACGCTCGCCGTCGGCGACGAGCTGGAGCTGTCCGGGGGCGTCGGCGGTGGCGTGCGCGCGGTGGTCCGGGGGCTGCACAGCCTCGGCCGCGCGGTGCCCGCGGTGCGCGGCGTCGCGCGGGTCGCGGTGAACCTGCGCGGCGTGGACGTCGACGCCGCGCGCCGCGGCAGCGCCCTGACCACGCCGGGCACCACCGTGAGCACCGCCGAGGTCGACGTGCTGCTGCGCCGACGCGCCCCCGACGCGGCGACAGGGGTGCACGGTCGCCCCGAGCCGGCTCCGGCGCTGCCCGAGCAGCTGCTGCTGCACCTGGGCTCCGCGGCGGTCCCGGTCCACGTGCGACCGCTGGACGCCGGCGAGACGCTCGCCCGGCTGCGCCTGCGCGCTGCGCTGCCGCTGCGGATCGGGGACGTCGGCCTGCTGCGCGACCCCGGCGCCCACCGGGTCGTGGCGGGCGTCACGGTGCTCGACCCGGCACCCCCGCCGCTGCGCCGCCGCGGCGCCGCCCGCGCCCGGGCGCAGGTGCTCGCCGGGCTGGACGGCACCGCCGACGCGGCCGGCGAGCTGGCCCGCCGCGGCCTCGCGCGCCGCGCCGACCTGGCCGCGATGGGCGTGCCCGCGGCCGGCCTCGACGCGGTGGCCGGGGCGGACGGCGTCCTCACCGACGGCGAGTGGCTGCTGGACCCCGCCGCGGCCTCGCCGCTGCGCCACCGCCTGGCCGCGGAGGTGGCCGCGGCCGCCCGCGAGCGCCCGCTGGAGCCGGGCCTGCCGGTCGAGGCCGCGCGGCGGCGCCTGGGCCTGCCCTCGGCGGCGCTGGTGACGGCCCTGCTGGGGACCGGGGAGGCGGCGTCCCTGGAGCTGGTCGAGGGCAGGCTGCGCGAGCGCGGCGCCGGCACGGGAGGCCCCGCGCTCCCGCCGGGCGTCCAGGCCGCCGTGGACGCCGTGCTGGCCGAGCTCGCCGACGCCCCCTACGCCGCGCCGGAGGCGCACCGGCTGCGCGAGCTGGGCCTGGGCAGCCGCGAGCTGGCCGCCGCGGTGCGCGCCGGGGTGCTGGTCAAGGTGGCGGACGGCGTGGTGCTGGCCCCGGGCGCGCTGGCTGCGGCCGCGCAGCCGCTGGCGGCTCTGCCGCAGCCGTTCACCCTCAGCGAGGCGCGCCAGGCCTGGGGCACCTCGCGGCGGGTCGCGGTGCCCCTGCTGGAGCTGCTGGACCGCCGCGGCCTCACCCGCAGGCTGCCCGACGCCCGCCGCGAGCTCGTCGGCTGAGGCGGCCCCCTCAGCCGGCCGTGCGCTCCGGCCCGGGACCGGGGCCGGGCTCGCAGTGGGGGCACCACCAGGTGCGGCGCCGCTCGGGGTCGCCGGGCACCTCCGCGACGACCCGGATCGTCGTGCCGCAGCGCCGGCACGGCTCGCCCGCGCGCCCGCTGACCCAGTGCTGCTGCCCGCGGCGGGTGTCGCCGGTGGTCACCTGGTGACCGGTCGGGCTGGACGCCGAGAAGCGCAGCGCCCGCCGGGCCAGGGCGACCGCCGCGGGCAGGTCGACCTCGCCGACCGGCGTCCACGGGCTGCGGCCGAGCAGGAAGCACAGCTCGTTCGCCCACAGGTTGCCCAGGCCCGCCACCGCGCGCTGGTCCAGCAGGGCGGCGGCCAGCGGGCGGGCGGGGTCGGCGCCCAGGCGGCGCACGGCCTCGGCGGCGTCGAAGGCCGGGTCGAGCAGGTCGGGGCCGAGGTGGCCGACGACGTCGCCCTCGCGGGCCGTGGGCAGCAGCTCGACCACCGGCATCCGCAGCGCGAGCGCCGTGCTGCCGGCCGCCGGGCCGTCGGCGGTGGTCAGCAGGGCCCGCACGTCCGGGGTGAGCCGGGCGGGCAGCCGCTTGCCGGGGCCGAGGACGGTCCAGCTGCCGTCCATCCGCAGGTGGGTGTGCAGGGTGAGTGGCTCGTGCCCCGCCCCCTCGGCCGGGAGCAGCCGGGTCAGCAGGTGCTTGCCGCGGGTGGCGGTGGTGACGACGGTCCACCCGGACAGGTCGGCCGTGGCGTGCGCGGGCACCTGCAGGCGCCCGCGGGCCAGCCGCCGCCCGGCGAGCGCGCTGTTCAGGCTGCGGGCGACCCGCGCGACGCTGTCCCCCTCCGGCACGCCGCCAGCCTGCCAGCCGCGCGGACCCGGCGCCCAGCGCCTCAGACGTCCAGCGCCTCAGACGTCCAGCGCCTCAGCGGCTGGCGGGCACGGCCTCGTCGTCGGAGAGCACGAGCGTGCGGTCGGCGTCGCCAGGGGCGTCCTCGTCGTCCTCTTCGTCCGCGCGCCGCAGGGGTGCGACCCCGCTGCGCTCGAGGACGACCGACACCGCGGCCAGCACCAGCCCGGCCAGGGCGAAGCCGATGCCGACGACCATCGTGGCCCGGTAGCCGTACCCGTCCTCCAGCACCCGTCCCCCGAGCCAGGCGCCGAGCGCGTTGGCGGTGTTGAACGCGGCCTGGTTCGCCGCGGAGACCAGCAGGGCGGCGCCGCCGGACGCGGCGATGACCCGGTTCTGCAGCGGGGAGGAGATCATGAAGGCGACGATCCCGAAGGCGAACAGCGTGACCACGGCGCCGACCTGGGAGCCGGCGGTCAGCAGGAAGACGCCCAGCACCCCGGCGACCGCCGCGAGGCTGCCGACGACGGTGGCCATCGGGAACCGGTCGCCCAGCGACCCGCCGAGCAGGGTGCCGATCGTCGTCCCGACGCCGTACCCGACGAGCACCCACACCACCGCTCGGGAGGAGAAGCCGGCCTCCTCGGTGAGGATCGGCGCCACGTAGCTGTAGACGGCGAACAGCGCGCCGCAGCCGATCGTCGTGGTGGCCAGCGCCATCAGCACCTGGGGCCGCTTGAAGGCGCCGAACTCCGCGCGCAGGCTCGTGGTCCGCTCCCGGTCCAGCGGCACCCACGCCAGCAGCGCGGCCGCCGTGAGGATCCCGAACACCGCGACCGACCCGAAGGCCACCCGCCAGCCCACGACCTGCCCCAGCGCGGTGCCCAGCGGGACGCCGACGATGTTCGCCACGGTGAGCCCGGTGAACATCATCGCGATGGCGCGGGCGGCCCGCGCCGGGCCGGCGACCGCGGTGGCCACGACGGCGCCGACGCCGAAGAAGGACCCGTGCGCCAGCGCCGTGACGAACCGCGCGACCAGCAGCGCCTCGTAGGTCGGGGCGAGGGCGATGCCCAGGTGCCCCACGGCGAACAGCACCATGACGCCGACGAGGACGTTCTTGCGGGGGAAGCGCACCGACAGGGCGGTGAGGGTCGGGGCGCCGACCACGACGCCGAGCGCGTAGGCGGAGATGATCAGCCCGGCGCGCGGGATGGAGACCCCGAGGTCGTCCGCCACCTCCGGCAGGAGGCCCATCATGAGGAACTCGGTCGTGCCGAGCGCGAAGGCGCCCACGGCGAGGGCGATCAGGGCCTTGGGCACGGGGCCTCCGGGGCTGGGCAGCGGTCTGGACGGGACGTCGCTGTCCACTCCCATGGTCACACGGAGCAGCGCCCCGGCGCGCTCCGTCCTCGGCCCGCGGGACGCTCCAGGTGCGGTGCGCCCGCCGCAGGAGCAGCGTGGGCGCCATGGAGACCACGACGCTCGGCCGCACCGGTGTGCAGGTCAGCCGCCTCTGCCTGGGAACGATGATGTTCGGGGCCTGGGGCAACCCCGACCACGAGGACTCGGTCCGGATCATCCACGCGGCGCTGGACGCCGGGATCAACTTCGTGGACACCGCAGACGTCTACTCCGGCGGGGAGTCGGAGGAGATCGTCGGCAAGGCCCTGGCGGGCGGCCGCCGCGACGACGTCGTCCTCGCCACGAAGGCGCACGGGCAGATGGGCGAGGGGCTCAACCGCCAGGGCAACTCCCGCCGCTGGATCGTGCGGGAGGTGGAGGACAGCCTGCGGCGGCTGCAGACCGACCGCATCGACCTCTACCAGATCCACCGCCCTGACCCCACGACGGAGATCGACGAGACCCTGGCGGCGCTGAGCGACCTCGTCCGCGCCGGCAAGGTGCTGCACGTCGGCTCCTCCACGTTCCCCGCCCACGAGGTGGTCGAGGCGCAGTGGGTGGCCCGGGAGCGCGGCCGCGAGCGCTTCGTCACCGAGCAGCCGCCCTACTCGATCCTCGTCCGCGGCATCGAGCGCGACGTCCTCCCGGTCGCCCAGCAGTTCGGCATGGGCGTGCTGCCCTGGAGCCCGCTGGCCGGCGGGTGGCTGACCGGCCGCTTCCGCAAGGGCCAGGACGCCCCGGCCTCCAGCCGCGCGCAGCGGCTGCCGGCCCGCTACGACCTGTCCACGCCGGACAACCAGCGCAAGCTGGACGCCGTCGAGGCGCTCGTGGCCCTCGCCGACGAGGCCGGCCTGTCGATGGTGCACCTGGCCATCGCCTTCACCCTCGCCCACCCGGCGGTCACCTCGCCGATCATCGGCCCGCGCACGATGGAGCAGCTGGAGAGCCAGCTCGGCGCGGCCGACGTGCGCTTGTCCGCCGACGTGCTGGACCGCATCGACGAGATCGTCCCGCCCGGCACGACCCTGTCCGCGACCGACGCCGGGTACGCGCCGGCCGTGCTCACCGACGCCTCCCGGCGACGGCGCTGACCTCCCCTCCCCGGACCCCGCCCCTCGACCTCCAGGAGACCCCTCCGTGCAGACCCGACAGCTCCGCCAGCTCCTCGTCCCCGCCATGGGGCTGGGGTGCATGGGCATGAGCGAGTTCTACGGCGCCGGCGACGACGCCGAGTCCGTCGCCACGATCCACCGCGCCCTGGACCTGGGCGTCACCCT
>Ga0210040_10001948_pt1 | contig 30044 bp, 30 predicted proteins | sample CryGeyCG12114_NA_FD_185462 | JGI IMG/M metagenome (GOLD analysis project Ga0210040, IMG submission 185462) | Groundwater microbial communities from aquifer - Crystal Geyser CG19_WC_8/21/14_NA (SPAdes) (version 2) | ecosystem: Environmental > Aquatic > Deep subsurface > Groundwater | place: USA...
TAAATAAATGAAGTTCCCTTTAAAAAGAGTATCAAAATCTGTAGTACTCATAATAGATGACATTGCTAATATAGATAGTAATAAAAATAAAGAACCCAATAAAGTATATAAGAATAAATAAAAACTACTTTGTTTAATATGAAGTTTATCTATAATAGAGCTATTCATGGCTCAAAAAAAATATCTTTTTTTTATTATTATATAATAATGTGTACAATTGTTAGCCATATTTACTAATGTAATTCTAATGCATCTTTTATATATGAACAAGATAGAACTACAAAAACTTGTGATTGTATAAATGCAATTCCTAATTCAAGTCCAGAAAATGCGATTATGAATGCTAATGGTAATAATCCTAGTAGCAAAAAAATTAATCCTGAGCTCATAATATTGTATGTAAATCCACTTAAAATATTCAAAAGCATATGACCTGATAATCGTTCAACAAATTCATCCTAAAAATATGTTATTTCTTAATGTAAATTAAATTATATTGTTATATATTGGTTTTAACGTATCTCGTTACGTATCCCTATCTGTCTAAAATCCGCTACGTATATCTTAGTATTCTAATTTACAAATTTGAACAAATATTTACCTTTAAAGTGTTACAAAATAAACTTTACATATTACGAAATAATATAATATGAGGATAGGCTATTGTGATTTTTTTAATCTTAGGTTACTTAATTTCTCCTAAGAACCGGCTTTCCCCGGCGACTAGAGTACACCTTACAGTCTTATTAATAACTGAAGAACCGTCTACTCGTTGCTCTTTTACAGATATTTAATTATCTGACTTAGATCCGCGATCACCCATTTCTATTACTAGTATCTCTAATGATGTTACTATACCCCCAGGCATTAATGGGGCCACTTCAAAAGTTTCCTTATGAAGCTTAGTTATTAGAGCTTTAGGGCTTCCCCGGAATTTGGTTCTTTTACACAATATGAGTGAGGCACCTAATCTCAACTTTTTATGTTGGCTGCTAATCTAAGACCTAATGACACATTTCTTGCTAAGTATGAACGGCTGTACGTTTTGATCTACGATTTATCCACACCTATAGGGAACACCTGCGTACATACTAGATGTACTATAATAATTAGCCTAATAAGGTTACATAACGAATTTAAAATAATATTTAAACTGATTTAAAATAATATTTATTCTTATAAGCATTAGTACGTTTCTTAGCTAAATATCCTGAAATACTAGCTCTGTTTATACCTAATGCTTCAGCAGCTAAAGTCAACGAAGGGTATATAATTACTTCATTTGTATCAACAACAGTAACCTCTAATTGGAGATATTTCCTGTTAACTTTAACATGGCTATACGTTATTTTGGATACTGAGTAGCCTTTTATAGTTTCGCTCTCGGTGTTAGCTGAATTTTTAAAAAAATATCAAAGTGCGGCTCTAGATATTTCCAAGTATTCGGCCGCATCTGTCATAGAGGTAAATTCTTGGGAAACTCCTGTTAACTTATTCGTTATACGGATAGGCTGCTGGTTAACAAGATTAGGATATAATGGCTCAGATAAATTAATATCTCTGTCCTTTAAAGGGGCTTTAGCAAAAGTATACCCTTTATAAGATAAATTCTTTAATAAATATTTACGTATGGTTACCCTAGATATACCCAGAAATTTACCCGCATCTGTCATCGAAGAAAATTCTAAGGTGTCCCCCGTTTCTGTGTTAGTTAACAGAACAGACTGTTTTAATATATTACCTACACGCATTTTCTCCAAACGTTCGCTATCCAAAGTTTTACCTAATAGATTTTTTCTTTTAAGATAACGTGTTGATTCTGATACTATTTTATTTTTATTCGCTATACTTATTCGAGCTTTAGCTGCTTCACTATGTCTGTAACCTAGTGGAGATCCGGCTATTTTTAAAATATTATATTCAGGATTATATTTATCAAAGTAAAATTGCTCTCTAGTTAATAATTTATCGGTCGAGCAATATTCTAAAATCTCTAATCTAAATTTCGCATAACCATGTTTTAAAAGGGATTTGTAAATGGTCATGTTCCTTTTAGGATAAGAGATGTGATTATAATTAAAATATTGTTTGAACCTAATACTCAGATTTTTAGCTGACCCTATGTAACTTTTTCCTGAGTCTATGTGCTCTCAACGATAGATACCTGACCGTCCTTTATTTTCATTAATAATAGATTCTTTTTCCTCATCTGAATTTATATAAACTCTAACAGGTACTGGTCTAGCCAATGTGGACATAGTTCTTTTATTATTTAGAACACAAATCCTAATTGGTATCGAAGCGGAGTGAGTTAATAGCACAATTTTAGACCGGCTCTTAGTTGCCACAGAATGAGAATACATTTGTGTCCGGCTGAGATCATGAGAAGCAATAAGGTTAAGTAAACAACCATAAATTCGTATATGTACTATGTACAAATTTTATGCTTAGATCAAAACAAATACAGAAACTTTAATTTTGAGTTACTTATTTCTACTCAAAAACCACTTTCATGGCGACTAGAGTACACCTTACATAATCTAAATAAATAGATTTTGAAGAACCGTCTACTCGTTGCTCTTTTACACATCAACCCTAAAGATTTAATTTTCAGATGATAGGTGTTTTAGATCCGCGATTACCCATTAAACCTATTGATTTATCTATTATCTTCTTACCATACATGCTTTATTAGAGCATCCGCACCGTATCCCTTTTAGGATTAATGTTTGGTAATAATAGCTTTAGGGCTTCCCCGGAGTTTGGCTCTTGATCACAACAGAAATTTACTTACTTCTTTTTATGAATTCAATAATTACTAATAAAGGTAATAACCCTAAAGGACAGCCCGCTGGAACAAATAAAGAAAAGAATTTTAATCCATGTTCTTTAAATCCTAATACTGTTGCACCTAATACAACAGTAAAGCTAAGTGAGAATGTTAAAATAAAATGAGATGTTGATGCAAAGCTATAAGGACTTCTTGATAGACATATAGACATATCAAGTCGGACTCTATCTTGACTGCTCTATTTAGTAATATGAGCAACCTTTTACGTGTAGTCTCTGAGGATACCTCTAGTATACACTATTCTTTGTCTAAAGTATTAGTAGTATCTGTTGGTTTCCTGCTGATTGTTCATTGTTTTATCTTTAGAGTTGTTACGTCTTTTTGTTTCTTTATTTTTTTTTTCAAAAAAAAAAAACTTTTAAATATGATCGTATCTAAAGCATTAGAAGTTTTCAGCATATAGTAAAATTTTACTATAATATTATCCATTATAATAAAGCGTAACTAAAAACAAAATATTTGGGTTAGACTATTCTATATCTAAGATGTTTAGTTAAGAATGTATTCTTTTACTATTCATATTACTTTTAATTATTTTTATATCTTCTATACCCTTCTTTGTTAAATGATCTTTAGATTTTATTAACTCGGCTACTTTACAAAAATCTAGGTAATCTTCCTTTTTAGTTCCTAGTAAGGGATATTTGTTAAATAAAGATATAATTTTATTATTTATGTCAGAAAAAGTTGAAACAATTAAATTTACTTCATTACGGCTAAAATAACATTTCCCACAACCTAAATATTTTGAAATATTATCCAATAATTCTGAATCCTTAGAATGTTGAGTTATTACAAATCTTAAACCTATATTGTCTGTTTCTTTGCTTTTAGATTCTTGAATAATAACCATAAAAGATCCTTCCCCTTCAACAAACCCTATTAGTCAATAAACATCTTTTATTTCTGAAATATCAACCTTTGGTCTTACTACTGGTATCATATTAGGAAATGTTTCTTTAAATTTTTCAGATAAACCCCAGTTTAATACAGATTTTATACCAACTAATTCTAGTAAACCTTTTTCAGTTAGATGTAACTTTTTCTGTATTAAATCAATAGATTGTTTAAATAACTGGTAATCTGCTAATTTTTGAGTTATTAAAGGATAATTATCGAAATGATTTGTTATTACTCTTAAATTCTTTAAAGAGCTAACACGGTACATAAGTGAATCTTCACCATGTTTATATATTTTACCTACACCCCATGTTTTTTGTACAGCTTCTAAGATTTTTATATCTTTTTTATGTAAATTAAGTTGAAATATAGGTTTAACTTGTCATCCTTTTTTCATTCTACAATCTTTATAGATAGATGTTGTAAAACAACCCTCTGCATCTACAAGACCTGTAATATAATAAGGATTAAGATAATAAGTGTTATTAAGGTTATATCTAGGGTAATTAGAAGTATTTGAAGAATATAGTCTTATTATTTTGTTTTTTAAATTAGTTAAGCTAAATGTTTGGATAATATATATATGTAGGCTCCTTTTAACCATACCTATTAGATTATTTATTAAAATAAAAATAAATAATGCATACATAAATGGAAAGTATACTTGACCATTTTTATTATTAATTTGGTTTACTACAATACTGTGTATTGTTGCATATAATGTTTCTTGACTTAAAGATCATTTGTTTGGAGTAATTGTTGAATGGTTAGTAGCTAAAATACTAAAATAGAAAGCTATAAAAGCAGCGATTGTCATATATAACCCTATATTAGTAATAGATAGGTTCATATTTGCTAATAAAGGTGTATCTATGCTAAATAAGTTTCTTATTTCAAATTGGTCAAGAGGGCTTATTATTGTGTGATAGTTAAACATATGTAAATGTTATCTTTTACTACAAGTATAAAACGTTCTTTCGAAACTAGAATGGGCATTATTTTTTTCGACGTTATTTCGAATATTCGAAATAACTAGAAAAAAATTAGGAGAATGAAGTTATTAACTATATAACTAGTTAACCGTAAAAAAGGAATCTCTATAAACGAATTTAGATCTTAATACAACAATAAATTACATTGTACTATCTAGTATTTTAAACCGTATTATAAAGATATTACTCTCTTATACTTTATTTTTATTATAAAATATATGGAAAAGTAAAAATAACTTACTCTTTATTATGTAATATCTTTACAAAGAGAAATAACTCTCTAACACTTTATATTGAATAGATATTAAAATAAACATTCGATAAGATAGATCTAACTACATAAATAGTTAAACAGTAATAAAATATATTTGGATCGTATATCTTACATATATTGTAGTATAATGGATTATGCATAAAACATCTAATGGTTTTTTTTACGTCATCCTACTTGTTGTTTATATCTTGTAAGGAGACTTATTAAAACAAATTACATAATGTTTTTTTTAGCATATTTAATTTGAATGGTTTAAAAATATATAACTTGGATACAAATAAGCCGGTTCCTGTATGTAATATTTAACTAAAATAAAGATTAATTAAGGCTTTCCATTTCATAGTTATAATAAAATACTTAAAGTTTTTATTCTTTTTAATTTCTGTGAATTACCCAAGCTTGTACCTCGCTTTTAAAAAGCTATCTTAAATCACTGGACTTCCCGACTATTCTCTTAAAAATATTAAGTAGAATATAATTAAGATGAATTACATTTGTATCACAAGTTTAAAAATTATATAAAGTTGCCTAAGTCTTTTTTTTTGCTATAAATATAAGTTTACAACGGAATATTTAAATAATCCATGTAATCCAGCAATATTTCCGCTATATTAAAACTTGTATTCCTTCCTATGTTCCAGTTATTATGTTGAAGAAACATATTAGTTGAATAGTTAATTCAGTTATTAGCTGAATAGTTAATTAATTTATTAACTATAAAAGAATCTAATTGTCTAGAAAAAGCGAAAATACCTGCATAACCTATTTGATCCCTACCTCTAAATATGGTGTTAAGAGCTTGCCCTAATCTCCTATGACCTTCTGTAGACAACATAATACTTAAAGGTAATTATCTTCAAGAACATATTTCATTGGGATGCCTTAGAACATAAGCTAAGATTTGTCTTAATGTAACCAGAGTTAAGTTATGCGTAGGACCATATCAAGTTGCATCTAGACTCATTACCTATATAACTTATTCTTATGGCTAGGATTCTATTTCTTACGTGCCTAAATAAATGAGCTAAATCCCTAGTAGTAAAAATTCAAATAATTTTGTAACTAGGGTTAGTTATTTTTTTTTTTTTTTTTTTTTTTTTTTTTTTTTTTTTTTTTTTTTTACTATGTTTATTTCCCTTTTCATCCCCTGAGCTATTATCAATAACCTTACGTTTTTTATTTTTACTATTTGTGCTTTGAGATGTACTACCCCCTGTACTCTTATAATAGCTTGCACACTCTCGAACTGCATCATAGTAGCCAGAACATTTTCTAATAATGTAATGAATAAAACTATCAAATACACATAATTTTATACTAATAGTGTTAATTATTTTTTGTATATTAACACCTACAATTAAAGTAATAGGCACTGCTAATAATGAGAAAAAATTTTTCATTGAATGAGCTATGTCTAAATTACAATGCAAGTATTGTAAGTGATCTACATAAGGGAATCCTATACCCCTTGTAAAACCTGTAATATAATCAGGTATATTACAGACTAATTTTACTAAATTTACATCATTATACTGCATACTTATAAATTGATTATAAGTGTCTTTTATAAAAGGATGAATAGGTTTAACATTACTAATTCATTCTTCTATAAAATGAATACCATCTTGTAAATTAATACTGAAGGGAGGAATAGTTAAACCAGAAATTACAATGAAGTCTGGATGTATTGTTAAAGTATAGCAAATACCAAATGCAACTGTAATTTTGTGCACACCACTAGTTAAGATCTGTATATTATGGTCTCTTTTTAAAATAGTTAAATTAGATAATAGTTTAAAAAAAGTCGTCGTTTTCATTTATAAATTAAAAAGGAGTAATGCTAATATATTAGCTAAACTTAGTAACTCTTCTAACACATATATACTTAATACATTACTATAAATTTTTATAAACCTGTGTATTTAGTAATAAATTAACTATTTTTATATATTCGTATAAAAAAGGTGTGTAACCATTAGAATTAAACGATATACTTTTCATCCTTTTTCCCTTTGTTTATTTTTTTCGACGTAATTTAAAATAAATTACTAGAAAAAATTAGGAAGTTATCCTTTTTTCCTTATATACATTTATCCTTTGCAAAAAGTTAAAAAAATAAGTGATTTGAACACTTAACCTTCCGTGTATAAACCGGATGCTCTAACCAATTGAGCTAATTTATTTTTTTTTTAGTAATATTCTTAAAATGTAGTTTGTATAGTAGCTGCTTGTTCTGGATCAAGTGTTGTAGTTTGTATAGTATACCCACCGTTAAGTCTAGTAGCTCAATAGTCTCTAATAGCATTGTCCCTTTCCCATATCTCAATAGCTCAAGGCTCCGTTGGTCTAGGTGGAACTTCAAACCATAAAGGCATAGGTTGTGCATCAGGTAGTTGATGGCTAAACAATAAACTAATCCTTTCTCTAAAATCTACCCTCATTTGATCCATTCTTTCTAGTACACTAGGATCATGAACAGTAGAGTCCAGTACTTCAGGTGAAGTAGGACTAACCTCCACAATAGAAAGAGCCCTTGTTCCATTAATAGACTCAAACATCTCTATAAACTCTGGCGAATTAGTTATAACAGGAGTACTTCGAATAGCTCTAATAGCATTTTCGTATTCCAATGATCCTGACCCTGAAGAATCTACTGAGTCAATACTGCTAGCAATAAATGCATTAGCTACATCAGTATTAATCGTTAAATTCGTTATTTGTTCACCATTTTCAGTTACGCTTACTGTTATCTTCTCAGCTATATCGATAAGAGATTGAAATCACAGCGAATTTAATATAGCGTCATTAGTAACAATTAATCTATTGCTAAATATATCAATAACATCGTAATTTAAGTTAGAGTTACTTCCATGAGCCAATGAATTTAGTATTATGTTTGGATCTATAACGTCTAAATCATCAACCATAGCTTGTCCCTCTTTATAACCTTCCCAATCAAACGGATAGCTTGGTTCCGTTAACCATTTATCTCATGCAGATAGCTCTTTTTCATGAACATCTACAATGTCCTTGTATAAATCATTCAAATCTGAGATAAAAGGTATTTCTAACCCCATTTCAAACATTCAATTTAAATCATGTTCTTTTACCAAGACAAGGTTAATAGGTTTAATAACCGGTTCAATTAAGTAATGGCTAAAATCAATGGAGTCAATACCAAAATCAATATTTAGGTTATTCAGATCAATATTTAGGTTATTCAAATCAATCGGTTCAAAGCCTCCTGGTGCAATGACCGAGTAGTCACCTAAATCACGATCTAATCAACCCATTAGTATGATAGCAGCTACTCATAAAATACTGAGAACCGTGTACTTTAAAAATAAACCTATTCGTGAAAAAGTACCTCATATACCCTCTTCCACAACAGTAATAAATTGTATAGAAGATATTCTTCGTTTTACAGACCCCCCAGTCTTACCGATCTTACAAATTAGTGCTATGTTAGGATCTCTAACATCACCCCTGAGTTGGTAGGATCTACTAACTTTATTAACCTTTTTTAATAGTTAAAGTCTTTAATTGGGTCTTTTTCATAGTTTTTAATAAATGTTTTACATAATACGTCTTTTTTCTTTTTTATACAGTGATTAGCTGTCGATATTTCTACCAATGAGCAACACAAGATCCACCCCTAACGATGGGAAGCGTTACACTGAATTAATTTAATTTAATTTTGTCCCAGTGATGGTCAAAATTTGCACCAACTATTGTTAAAACCCCTTACCACACCCTCACCATTAAATGGTTACCTTCGTTGTCAAATGATTGTTAAAACCCCCTTACCACACCCTCACCATTAAATGGTTACCTTCGTTGTCAAATGATTGTTAAAACCCCCTTACCACACCCTCACCATTAAATGGTTACCTCCTTTAACAATAAATAAATAAATAAATAAATAAATAAATAAATAAATTAAAACCCCCTTACCACACCCTCACCATAAAATGGTTACCTCCTTTAACAATAAATAAATAAATAAATAAATAAATTAAATTAATAAATAAATAAATAAATAAATAAATAAATAAATAAATTAAAACCCCCTTACCACACCCTCACCATAAAATGGTTACCTCCTTTAACAATAAATAAATAAATAAATAAATAAATAAATAAATTATGACAAAAATTATCACATGTTTTGTTACACTTAATTTTGTCCCAGTGATGGTCTAAATTTGCACCAACTATTGTTAAAACCCCTTACCACACCCTCACCATTCGTTCATATAAACATTTCTCTTAATTTCTTCTGCTGATACTCTGTAGAACCGATATATGGTTACCTTCTTTAACAATAAATAAATAAATAAATAAATAAATAAATTATGACAAAAATTATCACATGTTTTGTTATAAAATATGACACTTCTTATAACGTATTTTGTTATAAAATATGACACTTTTATTACATATTGTGTTATACAATAAAACACATATTTTGTTATATTTACTTGGAAAGGAAAGGAAAGGAAAGGTAACGAAACGATACGTAACGATACAAATTACAAAAGTTATAAACCTGATATTACCTAAGTTATAAACCCGAAAATGTCCTATTTACCTAGAAACGATTTCCTATCAAATTCTGGTAGTTCTTTAGATACAGAATCTAGAAAAGCTATCACTAATTTATCCTGGTCCATAATCAATTTACGTTTATTTAAAGGTCTACGCTTTAATTGTGCAATATTATTAACAGTAATTACCAAAGTATCTTGACGTTCGTTTATAAAATTTGCTAATACTTTATAACTACCAAATTTATTAAAATCAAGATTAAAATCCCCTGATAATACTCCTCTTATAAAAGACCTATCATTCGAACTAGAGGGTTTTGTTTCATCGATGCCAGAGTGTGTAGCCAAAAGTTGTTTTATTAGCAATCTCTCTTTTTCAGAAGTAAAATTACGGAGAGCTCTACTACATGTTTAAATAACTCAAAATCAGCTCTTTTCTGTGTACGTAAAGTAAACTTGTCAAAATTAGGAATAATTGTATTAATTAAATCCTTTAGAGAACTAACACGTCAAATATAACAATGTTCTTATTGTCGCATTATAGAGCCTATTCCTCCAAAAGTAGATTTAATTCATTCCAATAAGGGTAAGTCTTTTTTATCTAAACCAATAGTAAAGCTAGGCTCAACGTATCAACCTACTTTATATTTAGAGAGTTTACGGATAGATATCGAAAATGTAGACTCAGCATCCACGAATCCTGTTATAAATCAAGGGTCTAATCCTTTAGCTACTTCAGGCACAGCTGAGGTGGTAAACTTTCTTTTAGAGTAATGGTTTAATGTTAGAACCCTACTTACGGTAACAAAGACCTACTACTTGGTTTAGATATATTAGGGTCCAAATTAGAATTTAAATTGTTATTATTTTCAGAAGTAGTTACTTCTTTTGCTTTAAGAGTTATTACAATACAACCTGTCATTGCTAATAATAAAATTATTGACGTAATTATTAATCATATAGAATAATTACTATATAAAATATTTCCTATACTTGTTATATGAGAAGTTTCTGCTAAATACCCGTCTCATGAGACAGATGTTACATTAGTTAATTTTTTTTTAATGCTAAAATGGTAAAGTAAATTATTAGTCATTACCATATATGGTAAAACATTATTAACAAAATAATTAAAGAAACTACCAACTAAAATAGCTAAAGGTATACTATTAATGCTGTCTATTAATAATTCAGATATTCTCACATTTATTAACATCAATATAAATAAAAATAGTATAGATACCGCTCCAATATACACAAGTAAGTAAGATAGTCCTATAAAATTTAATCCTGTTAAAATTAAATAAGCTGATATACATAAAAATAAACCTATTAAAAATAAAACAGATACAATCACAAATTAAAAAAGCCTCCTCTATAATATTCAAATTTACATTTTTCTTTTACTGCTAATCCGCGAAGCATCCCTCTTGTATAACCCACACACAAAACACATAGTTTAATCTGTTGTAGCTGAATCGGTATCTTGTGGAGGTATGTTATTTCTCCCACTGTTCATTGATAATTGTATCTCACGTAGTTTATTTAATCCCTCTTCTGTTAAATGGAGTTTTTTTTTGCATCATTTCTACAGCCTGCATAAAAAATAAATAATCTAAATATTTATAACCTACTATGGGATGTTGTAAATGTAATAGAGGTAAGAATTTATCTTTTAAATCCGAAAATTTAGTAACTATGAAATCTACCCCTTCTCTATTTACAGCTGTATAACCATATCCTAGATATTTCACTAAATATTCCAATAACTCTTTATCTCTTATGTGCTGACTTAATACAAATCTTAACTGTACTTGGTATCCTATTTTTACAGATGTAGATTCATGTATACTGATGATAAAACAACCTTCCGCTGATATAAACCCTGCTAATCAACAAGGATCTATAATTAAATCTGGAGATAAATTTAAATCAGATATTCCTAGCTCCTTTGCTGTAATAAGATCAGGAAAGGCAGCTTTTAATTAATTAGTAAGACCTTTACCCATTAAAGCTTTTAGAGAAACTAACTTTAGTAAACCTTTCTTTGTTAAGTGTTCTTTGTTTTTTATTAAAGAAATAGCTTTTTTAAAACATAGGAAGTCTTTACTTTTCTTAGTTATTAACGGATACTTATCCACATCTCTAACACTTAATGAGAATGAACCTTCTATTATACAATTATAGTTATAAATATGTTCTTTACTAGCGCAGCAAGCCAAACCAAAAGGCTAGATATATTATCTATTACCTTCCATCACTCCAAGTTTATACATCATAGATTCACAAAAATAAGGTCTAACTATCGCTCTTAATTTTAGCATAGAGCGTTGTTTTATATGAATACGTGGTTGAGTTGGAGTATGAAAACGTAATGTACAATCTAATTCGTACCTAATAATAAGTACATTCATTAACCGTACTACATCTTTTACGGAATAAGAATCTGTACAAATTTTTAAACTATATTGTTGTTTTGCAGACCCATCTCCCATGATTAAGTGAGCCAGAGCTACCGGGGTTAAAAGATTGTATATATCTAATGGTATTACTTTTACTTTATTTGGGTAAAAGAGAACATATATTTCAGTTAGACATGGCATAGATCGAGTAAAAAATTGTAACTCAATATTATGTTTATTTAAACGCTCTCTATTTCTTACTATTGGCCATTAAAAACAATAGTGAGCTAAAGAAGAAAATACAAATCTAAAATACCCAGAATGAGCTACAGACTGAGAAAAGCCTAATCTAGCATTAATACTGGTGTTATTAACAATAAGTCATCCATCAGAAAGTATTAATCCAACTACTACACCCTTAGTATAGGGAGTAAGTATTACCATTGCTAATTCCTTACGAGAAAATCTCTCTTTTACTGTAAGTTGTAAATTAGTTCCTCAAACAACTAAAGATGTACTCTTATTCTTATACATTTGTTGTAAAGCGTTTTTGCTATATTGTCGAATGAAAGTTTGGGTAAACCCTTTTATAAATCCAGGATTTAACTCTAAGGGTGTATGTAGACTACTTAAAGATTTCGTATGATATGACCTTATTAAGAGACCATTTAATTGGTGAGGTCGGGATACACGGGATTGTAAGCGAATATTGTTATGATTAGAGGAGGTGTATATGCTTTCTGAGTCTAAACCAAAATAAACTGTATATAAATTTAGATTAAGATTCTTTATATTCACATATCTTTTTTTTTATGTAGAGTACACCTTAAGTAGCAATATTATTTACTCTAATACTACTACCAACTACCGTCTACTCGTTGCTCTTTTACAGTAATTATTATGTTACTGACTTAGATCCGCGATTGCCTATTTCTCCTTTACTATTTGGTCGACCAATTCTTATAGAAAGGATCATCTTATGACTTTTTACCATACCTGAGTAATTACTTCAGCCACATATAGTTTTCAACTACAGCTTGGTATCAAAAAGCTTTAAGGGGTCCCCGGAATTTGATAGTTTGATCCCAATGAATGTGTTTTCAGGATTTTTACTTATAATAACTAATATACCTAATAATATAGCAATAATGTATAAGAGATCTAAACTATATACAGTATAACCGTTAAAGGTCATTTCATTAACTATATACAACATATATGATGATTACTTACCCTTTTCATGACGATTGTTATAAAGCTATTATATTAATAAAGATATATCTATACTACTCTACGGTAATAATATAATTAATATATCTTACAACTATAATAACCATTAACAAATAATTATAGCACATATAATCTACTATAGTTATTTGTAATATTGTTTGAAATAAACCGACTAAATATAAGATTAAAAGTTTAAAATAATTAAATTATATAAAGAATTTATATAAATCTAGTTAAATTATGCAATAATAGCAGGTATAAACTGCCTTTTATAATTAATGCAAGCCTTTAAAATGAATCGAACATTTATCAGAATATTAACAGTATTCCGCTCTACCATTGAGCTATAAAGGCTATTAAATAATGGAGCATATATGTAAAAATTAAGTATATAACAATTAAACCTAATAAATATATAACAACACTCTAGGAGACAAGAGATTCGAACTCTTAAAAGCGTATTGCTATTGAGTTTACAGCTCAACCCTTCTTACCGATGAAGGAACTCTCCTTTTTTTTGGTTTAATTTACTCTAAACAGCTATAGTGAGAAATTAAACACATCTTCCTCTGTTCATTCCGGATTTTATTGTACGAATTCGTTCTAGTCCCTCCCCAGTTATATGAGCTTTACTTTGCATAATCTCAACAACTAGTAATAAATCCAGAAAATCTAATCTTTTACAGCCATGTAAAGGGTATTTACTAAAAAAGGGTAAGATTATATCAGTAATGTCAGAAAACTTTGTAACAACGAAATCTACGCAATCTTCACCAATATAGCAATTACCACAACCAAAAAAATCTACAAAACTTTTCATAAACTCAACGTCACGGTTGTGTTGAGTCACTTTAAATCTCAATGCAACCTGTATACCAGATTTATGTGATGGATTTTTTTTAAGCATAACCATAAAGTTACCTTCACCTTCGACAAATCCGGATACTCAGTTACTATTTTGTATTTTACTCACTGGAAATAGAGGACGTGTAGTAAATTTAACGTCCGTAAATGAAAGGTTTAATTCATCTGATAAACCTTTATTTAGAACAGCTTTAATACTTATAATTTGTTGTAAACCCTCAACGGCTAAATGGGCTTTCTGGTTCATAAGTTCTACTGCACGTTTAAATAGCTCATAATCAGATCTTTTTTTTGTAATTAAAGGGTACTTGTCAAAATGTGGGATAATAGTATGAATTAAATCCTTTGGAGAGCTAACGCATAAACTATAACTATCTTTTGAATGACGTACTATAGAACCCACTCCGTCAAAAGTATACTGAATTAACTCTAAAAGTGGTAAGTCTTTTTTATGAAAACTAATTGCAAATCTAGCCTCCACTACTCAACCAACTTTAATCTTAGGATTTTTACGAATAAATATCATAAAACTAGACTCTGCATCCGCTAAACCTGTAATAAAGAAGGGATCTAATTTTTTAATAGAGTTTACTTTAGATAAAGTATTAAACTTTCTTTTAGTGTTATAGTTGAATGTTGAAGGCATACTTGATAATATAGTAGAGACCTTTTCATCAGATTTTGCTTTAACTTTTAATGAATAGCTTATCCCATTGCCCTTATCGTAGCCTTGCCTTACAGCAACTATAACCCTTTTTAGAAGTAAAGTTAAGAATGTGTTTAAATCCCTAAAAGGGAACGAGTTCATTGTAGCAGCAATATGGGTTAACCCTAACCCATTTTCCAAAGATAATACTAAAAATAAAATATGTAAATTATTATAGGCTATAAATACTGAAAGGATAATTATAAAAATAACTGTTGCTGTGGACAGGATAGATTTGTCTCGTCTTGATGTAATTGAATTAGATAAAATGAATAATATTAATGAGTTGTATGGCATTCCAGAATAGAAAGATTCGAACTTCCTTTGTACTATTCAGATATAGTACAATACCGTAAAATTATTCTGCTTAGATTTGTCTAGTGTGATTTATATACTTTGTCCATCAGTGTTTAAAGGAACTCTCCTTTTTCAATGTAATTGCTTTTATAATTCTGTAAAGTTCCGATTTTTATAAATACGCTATAAACAATATAAATAACAATTACGTGTATTTTACAGTATTATGTCTAAAATATATTTTATAAAAAGTTTAAGATTAGTAATAAAATAGGGTAATATTAGTATAAGTGTTTTCTGTATGAATGGTAGCCTTGTGTATTATACTACTGACTGTAAATCCAAAAAGATATGCCTATCCCTTGTAATATTGTGCACTCTGCTTTTACAAGGACTTGTGACCTTTCCGTATAAATACGAAGTAGCATTCCATACTACGCACCAGACTCCCGGGGATGCCAAGCATACCTAGTGCCTAATCCTGAATAGCGTCCTACTAGTCTTAGATCCGAAAGGGTAGCGACACTCTCTTTCTAGGTGGGAGTCTAGTATGGAGGGGGGTCCACAGCTTCCCTTATCTACTTAAAGAAAAAAGAGAATGGAACTTCGTATATTACTATCTGTCCCCTATATCCGAAGAACGACTTGAACGTTCACGACATAACGTCAACAAAGTTTAAATTTGGTAAGGATATCAAGATTCGAACTTGAAACCTCAATAATTACTACCATTTGAGGTTAAACCTAAAGCATTTTCCTTTTTTTTTGTTAGGTTTTCTTTATAAATAAAAAAAAACTATTATATTTTAAGCCATAGATTTAAACTGCTTATAAAAAACCATGAAGGGACTATTTAAATTTGCAAGTCTAAGAATAATCCTAAAAAAGAATAAAAATAACAATGAAAAATTGAATGAAAACATAAATATATGTTATTTTAAAGCGTTTTGTATAACTTATTTTTTAACTATTGAATGTCCATTACAAGCTTTATTATTAGTTATACACCTACGAACATAAGATTCACTTACGCCTAAGTAATTAGCTGCATCAGATGTAGAAAGGAACTCTAATGTTTCTTTTGTTTCAATGTTTGTAACTAATACTTGTTTAACATTGTTGCTATTTAATGTTATTTTTTCTATAGTGTCTAAAGAAGTGGATGATCTATAAACAATAAATTCACTATTTGAATAGAACCCCTTTAAGTTAAGAGTTTTTGCTAAATAACTATGATGAATACCTATAGATTCTGCAGCTTTCCTAATAGAGATAAAAGATCAGATTTCCTCTTTTACATAATTTTTTACAATAATATTTACTCCTTTTGACAGTGTAGTTGCAATTTTTAATCTTATCTCATCTGAAATAATATTATCTTTTTTCTTTAAACTCATTATTATTTTTGTGTCAGTACTGTGTTTAAAGCCTCTAAAAGATCCTGCAATTTTTAAAATATTATATTCAGGGTTGAATAGATCGATATAGTACTGTTCTCTTTTTAGTATTACATCTAGTTCACAGTATTCTAATATTTCTAGCTTGAAGTTAGAATAACCATTTTTAATCAATGATTTGTAGATATAACTATTATTTCTAACAACCTCTCTCTCTAGGAAATTTATATTAAAATACTGCCTGAATCTATCGGATAAATTTCCTGATGAACCTACGTAACTTTTACCTGTAATCAGGTTAACTCATCTATAAATTCCTACTTTAGCTTTATTATCCTTAAGTATATCTGTTTTTTTTACATCTGCGTTTGAATAAGAAATAAAAGGGACAAATGTAAAACATGCAAAAGTAGTATTGTTATTAGTAGAATAGAAACGATATTTTAAAGATACTATGCTCTTTATTAACATACTAGTATTAGTATTTTTGTAAATGGAAAAGATTTTTAGTTTAGTTAAGTTTAATGTTTGTGTAACGGTTTTTTATAATAGATGGAGCCTTTCAAAAAGGAAGAAAAAAAAAGAAATAAGCATATAATAGGTAACTCCCAAACTTTCATATATATCTAATAAACCCTACCTTAATACTCAGGTATTGTAGCTTGAGGGATTTTGGTCCTCAACAACGCTCATAATGCAAATTGAACATTACTTACTATACAATATAAGGACCTTAAATATAATTACTTCTAATAATAAATTAACTTTGTAATATTTTTAAGGGTGCTCGGCTTAACTTGTGACTAAACCACTTTATATTAAGGAGTTTCATTACAATTTATACTTCCCTAATTTCATATCTATTATACACTTATTTTGAAAGACTGGACCTTTAGATCTAAATAGTAAAGACCTCCAGAGATATAAAGACTAGGGCGTTAACCTTCCTTTTACCTTGGTCATCTAAGACCTACCTTATAGTTCAATTACTTTTATTTCTAAAGGGGGGGGGGGGAATGATGCTACTAATATTATTTTTTGAACAATACTAATATGCCTTTTTAACTTTAACCCGTTTTGAAAAAAGGGGTTATATCTGAGGGATGATTTGAACATCCATGAGATTAACTCAGAATATCTTAAGTATTCCCTGTATACCAATTCCAGCACTCAGATTTTTTTAAGGGTTCAGGGTCCTTTTGGACCCGGATACATAGCGGAACCCTGCCCACATGGAGCATATATTTAAGCTAGATCCAGTACACATGTCTGTACCATAACCCAAAAACTTCCATACCTCAATACATCGCTACCCTTTTCAGGTAACCTTAGAAGTGATTGGAACCAGCTGGCGCAAGTCAAGTATACCCCAGAAATTCTGAACATATGTGACCTGCACGCCGGTCTTCCCTATCAGAGTAAGCTGTCTCTCAAACTCAAAGTTTAACCTATCTAGTTTGTGACTTATGAGAGTGAGCGCTTAACGCAACTGTATAGGCACCATAATACTTTACAAATGGCGGCGAAATATAATTATATATTATAAAAGTAAGGAAAGCAAAAGAGACTGGGGCTGTTAATTTTTTTTTATTTGGGTGTATCGTTATTATTAATTAATCCCGGGCTAGTTCCCCAACCCGAACCGTATTTCGACTTAACACCAATTAGAGTCACGCATACGAAGATATCTCTGCCAAAAGATCTAAACCTGTAGTTTTAGACTAACAATCCGCAGCCACCAAACTTATTGCACATACTCCTTTCAGCGCCTGCTTATGGATTCGAACCATATATATATACATAATTATATATGCACCTTGCACAGACTTTATTTTTTTTTTTTTTTTTTTTTTTATAATTTTTTTTTTTTTTTTTTTTTTTTTTTTTTTTTATTTTTTATAATTTTTTTTTTATTTTTTTTTTTATTTTTTATTTGGGTGTATCGTTATTATTAATTAATCCCGGGCTAGTTCCCCAACCCGAACCGTATTTCGACTTAACACCAATTAGAGTCACGCATACGAAGATATCTCTGCCAAAAGATCTAAACCTGTAGTTTTAGACTAACAATCCGCAGCCACCAAACTTATTGCACATACTCCTTTCAGCGCCTGACGAGTGGTTAGTACCTATCTGAGATAAAATTCACCGTGATGTGATTACTCACGATTACTAGTAATTCCTTTTTCATGCAGTCGAATTTCAGACTACAATCCATACTTTATCCTGTTTTGGGGATTAGCTCCAATTCGCATTATTGCATCCCTTTGTAAAGGCACATGTGGCACGTCTATAGCCCACAATATTACGCGGCTGTCAAATTTATCCTACAAACAAATACAATTTTTATATACTTTTTAATACTAACTACTAGTTATTCATTTTATTTTTAATTTCTAAAATCTTATCAAACCCTTCAAGAGTTAAATGATCTTTGCAACTTATTATGTTAGCTACCTGTTTAAAATCCATAAAATCTAATCTTTTTTTACCCTCAATAGAATATTTATCAAAAAAAGGTATTACTTTTTCTGTTATATCTGAAAATTTTACAATTTCAAATCTTGCAGAATTAGAATTAAAATAAACATGTTTTGGATCTACGGTTAAATCGAAATAAGCAGGTAAACATTGAATTAAAGCTTTTTCTCGTATATTTAAACCTATACCAAATCTTAATTGAACTCTTTTATTTAATAAGCTAGTAGGTGATTCACTTATTTTTACATTAAAGCTACTGTCTCCGCTAGCAAACCCTGAGATTCAAAAAGGACTGGGTATACCATTAAAAACATAATGCGGTCTATCCTCTTGTAATTTTTCCCAATTAGGAAATGCTTCTTTTAAATTTGCATTAAGACCTAAATTAAGTGAAGCTTTAATTCCTACTAATTTTAATAAACCTCTCTGAGATAAATGTTCTTTAAGTAGTATTATATCCAAAGCTTTTTTAAATAAGAGATAGTCAGCTTGTTTAGCAGATACAAGTGTATACTTGTCAAAATGACTTATAAGAATTAGTAGTTCTTTAAGTGACTCGACACGAAATTGTATAGAATCTTTACCATGGGTGTGAATATTACCTACACCTAGTGAAGATTTAATCATTTCTAGTATCTCTTTATCTTTTTTATGTAGTCCAATAGCAAATACAGGTTTAATCCTTCATCCTGAGGCGTATTTACTATTAGCTTGAATTAAAATAGAAAAAGAACATTCCGCATCTGAAAACCCTGTAATAAATAAAGGAGATAGATTAGATTTAACAGTTAAATGTTTAGATGTATTTGAAGTATATCATCTTACATGATTTGTTTGGTTAGAAAGGATTTTGATTACAGAATGTCTTTCGAAACTCCGCAGAGTATACCTTAAATATGATGAATAAACATCATATCAACTACCGTCTACTCGTTGCTCTTTTACAGATATTTTGTTCTCTGATTTAGATCCGCGATTGCCCACATTCTTTTCAGAAATTCCCAAGCTTGTTACCATACCTGAGTAATTAAATCAGCCACTCACATACTTTCGTATGTGGCTTGGTACTTGGGTTTTTAGGGTGTCCCCGGAATTTGATAGTTTAACTGGCCCTATTAAGAGATATCCTACATCTCCAGGCAGGCCATGATGACTTGTCTTAGTCCCTATTATCACATCCAATTGTAAGCGGAGAGCTGCTTTATCTTAACAAATAAAACAAGGGTTTACGTTAATTTAATGGACCTAACCAAATCTCACGACATTAACTGAAGACAGCCATGCAACGCATGTGGTCTAAAAAAAAAAAATCTTTTAGGTCATTCAAATTGTGGTAAGGTTATTCGAGGACCATCGAATTAAATAACATACTTCACTACTGGTTTCAGAAACGGTCTAATGATTTCAGTTCCTGCGTTGCCACATTACTCTTGAGGTGGAGTGCTTCCACTTTCATTTATAGTTCCGCCTAAAGCCAACCTATGGCACTCATCATTATCTGCCCAGGCTACGGGGGTATCTAATCCCCTTCACTCTCTGAGCCTTCGTCCCTCAACGTCAGTTATAATACTTTGCCTTTCCTCTTTACGCATCAAAGCACACTCTTATTTATAATTTATTCAACATATTAAGAATCGCCACTTCTTATTTAGAATAAAATATAGTACGAGAGAGTAATTCTTCTTTAGAATCTAATCTAATTTAGAATAAGCAAGTATATGTACATAGAGGTTTGCCTTCGCCGTTACCGGTCCTATTGGTATCAACGGATTTCATCTCTCCACCAACAATTCCGACATATTCCTCTCCTATATCAAACTCAAGTGTAACAGGTTCTTATCAAAGCCATTGTACACCGTCTAGGTACCCTATATACCTGTTAAAGATGAATAACACTTGTCTCCCTTGTCTTACCGCGACTGCTGGCACAAGATTTGGTCGAGACCTATGGATATAAAGTTTTCATAATAAGCTTTATCCAGAACTTTATAAGACCTAGTCAAGCAAGTTAATAAACTTATTATATTAACTCTCATTCCTGCAAGTTGCTGGTTCAGCCGTTAGGCCATTGACCAAAATTCCTCACTGCTGTACTACACGCACTGGGGTTTTTTCAGACCCAGTGTGGTCAATAGACCTCTCAGTCTTGACTACGGACATAAGCTAAATATGCCATTACCATACCTACTACTTATCCGATGGTTATTAATAATCAACTAAGAGCGAAATACTATTTCTTTTAAACAATTCTAATACATATTATTAACCTTTTAATCTAACTTTTTTCAATAGGATGACCAGTTGGGGATTATTAGATTTAGTATTAATAAATGAAGAATACAATTGTTATTATAAGGGATTTATTTTGCCTTACTCCTAGGTAGCGATAATACCCCTTACTCACCTGTACACCACTTCAATATCCATAATTTATCTAAATTAAATATTGACGTTCGATTAGCATGTGTCAAGCATTTGCATAGCGTTCAATCAGAGCCATCATCAAACTCAAATAATCCCAAAATGTAAATAATTTTTACTTATCTAACTAGATACGATTATGCTATTAAATGTCGGTCTTTTATAAACTTTATAAAAAATATTTTTTTATTAAATCTATCTTATTTAACTCCTTCCTTATCTAAGATTCGAACTTAGGTCAAGAAATTAGGAAAATCTTGTTCTACCATTGAACTAATAAGGATTTATATTTAAGACATGTATCTACTATTATAAGATAAGTATTCTTATCTAAGACTTGAACTTAGATTCAGATATCAGAAGTATCTTGTTCTACCATTAAACTAATAAGAATTTTTTAATTTTTGTTAATTATCTAACAAGATTATACTATGTATATGTACTATAGTTCATTTAAAAGTCTATATGTTTATGCAATAAATAAAATGTAAATGATAAAAGGGCATGCATTTTCATGACAATTACTCTAATTTTTGGTTTACAGTATATCCATTACATTACTATTAAATTATATGATTTATGTCGTTTTTATATTCTTATATCATTTTTCATTTTTTATAGAATATATCATTTATTATTGCATTTTATAGTAAAAAAACTTTATTTTATAAAAATAAGATATAAATCTTAAAAAAGGTTTCTATATTTTAAAAAGGTGTTTTAGATCAAATTCCATACAATACTATTAAAAAAAGGCTTTTTTTATTATTTCTTGTAAAATATAATGCATATAATATAAAAATCTATAATCCATAGAAATTCTTTTTTTCTTATATATAATATATAACTAATACATTATATTTAAACATGATATTTAAACCATTATATTTAAAAAGGATATTTAGTATCTTATTACAAATAATGCAACTATAGACATTTTATCCTATACATAATACATTACTATTAAATTATATTTAAACATGATATTTAAACCATTATATTTAAAAAAGGATATTTAGTATCTTATTACAAATAATGCAACTATAGACATTTTATCCTATACATAATACATTACTATTAAATTATATTTAAACATGATATTTAAACCATTATATTTAAAAAAGGATATTTAGTATCTTATTACAAATAATGCAACTATAGACATTTTATCCTATACATAATACATTACTATTAAATTATATAACACTCGATCCATTTTCTACCTTTAATTTCTCATGTAATATTTTGTATTTGACCCTTGTTTTCAGGGGTATTGCAAGTACGCAAATGAATGCTCACCGATCTATCCACTTGTAGTTATAAAAACCCGGTCACCAACCTCACCAGACCATCACTTCACCATCCTTACTGTACCTTTCCTCTTTTAGACCTTGGAATACCTACTCTTCTCAGCCTGTTCAACAACGTCTTCCCCTTTTACCATTGGACCTTAGCGTTCAACCACAATAAAGACTTCCCTTTACTCGGGGAGGAGCTCCAACAAGTTCATGATGGGACCCTAGCGTTTTTCAGAAAAAGAAGCCTGCAGGCTTATGATATAGGGAATTAATTTGTATAAATTTATAGTAATGTATTTAATGGACTATTGTAGAATAAAAATGCATTAAAATTTAGATGTTTAGGCTATAAGTTCAAATCTTATCTCGAGCATGAGCGTGTTATTAAAAAGAATTATTTTATCTATTAAAGATATTGTAAATATAGTATACAGGTGAAATATAGTTAAATTTGTGTGATTTTTAAGATAAATATCATTAAATTTACATTATTTAAAGCGTATGTAAGTATTTTTTTTTTTTTTTAGATATTTTAAAGTCTATTTACATAGTTAAGATTTATTAACATATTCTAAGTTATATTTATATTTTTTTTTTACATCTATAGATATTTTAAGATATGTTTGTATATTTGATAATATATTTGTATATTTTAATGTGTATATACATAGTACTCTAAAATGGATTTATTTAAAAACATTACAAAAAAAAAATGGGTATGCTGAAATTGGTAGACAGGCCCCGCTTAGGACGGGGTGAAATTAATTCATATAAGTTCGAGTCTTATTACCCATAAAGATAAGATGAATGTATTGTAATATTTAATCCATATATTTATATTATCTTCGGCTCTTATTTTTTTTAGTAATTTCATGGAAATTTCTAAAAAAAAATTACCTCAGTCTTCGAGACGTTGTCTCTTACTTTTTTTTTGATATATATCATATATATCAAACAAAAAAGTTAGACGCCGAGGCTAAATATATACATAATTATGAATATGTAGTAGACTAATGGTAAGTCATAAATTTTTGGTATTTACTTATGGGTGTTCGAATCACCCCTACATAGAAAAGGTGGATATAGTTCAATTGGCAGAACAACTGTATGTGGCACAGTAAGTTCCCTGTTCGATTCAGGGTATCCTCCCAGTACAATAATATAAATCGGACAGTTATTTATTGGCTAATTTTATTTATACGTAATAATCCTTTTATTTAGTATAGCTACTTTTATATAGATTTTCTATTATAATTTAGTATATCTACTTTTATATAGATTTTCTATTATAATTTAGTATATCTACCTTAAAAATAAACTCTATACCGTTATGCTTAAATAGACTTTACACTTTTAGGTTTAAATAGAGATTAATCTGTTTTAGGTTAAAACGATACGCCAGGATAGTTCAATTGGTAGAACATTAATTTCATGCATTAATAGTGGGAATTCAAATTTCTCTCCTGGCTTACTTTTTTAGTATATTGGAGTATACTATGTAAATAACACCTTTTTTAGTAGTAAACAGGAATTTGTATAAAGTACTTTATCTAGGCAATAATATATTACATCACTATTTTATTTTACAGGTAATATTAAATAGTCATGTTATGTACTACTTATAGTAGTATACCTGTTGAACAAAATTTAAATTTTTCTTAAAAGGGATTAGGAGACAAGAATGTATTTTGAGTGTGTTTCCAAAAAAAAAAAAAAAAAAAAAGACGTATTGTGAAATGATTTATAAATTTTATGTTAAATTTAAATAGAAGTAATTTTCAGGCACATCCTTTTCATTTAGTTTCTCCTTCTCCTTGACCTTTATATACATCCATTAGCATATTAAGCCTTACTACATCTGCAGTTTTATCTTTCCACGGGTTTGCTTATGCAGAGTATAATTTAATGTTAAGTTTAACTGCATTAATATTATCTATGTCCTTTTGATGAAGAGATGTAATAGCAGAGGGTACATATATAGGGCATCACACTCTCGCTGTTCAGAGGGGGTTAAACCTTGGTGTTGCTTTATTTATAGTATCTGAAGCTTTATTTTTCTTAGCTATATTTTGAACATTTTTCCATAGTGCTCTTTCTCCTGCAGTGGAATTAGGTGCTATGTGACCACCTATGGGAATTGAAGCGATAGATCCTTTTGAACTACCATTAATAAATACAGTTATTCTACTTTCTTCAGGGTTTACTGTAACTTATGGACATCATTTCTTAATTAACGGTAAAAGAAGTAAAGCTTTATACGGTTTATTATACACGGTTATATTAGCAACGATTTTTACAGGGTTACAAGGTGTTGAATATTCAGTATCATCATTCACTATCTCAGATGGTGCTTTTGGATCATGTTTTTACTTTGGAACAGGGTTAATTTATGGAGCCCCTATTATACTTAATACAAATAACTTAACTAAACCTGAATCTAACTTATCTCCTTATTGAGTTACAGGATTTTCAGATGCAGAATCAACTTTTTCAGTTAAAATAGCAAGAGATAATTCTAGGTTTATGGATTTACGAATATTACCAGTATTTGCTATAGAATTACATATTAGAGATCTAGAAGTATTAAAAAATATAAAAGTATTTTTTGATGTAGGATCAGTAACGGTAAGAACACGAGATGGTAAACCCACTGGAATATACTCAGTTCAATCATTAAAAGATTTAACTGAAGTAATTATACCACATTTTAAAGAATATCCTTTATTAACTCAAAAACAAGCAGATTTTATTTTATTTGCATCATTAGTTAATTTAATGAATAATAAAGAACATTTAACTGAAAAAGGAATTAATAAAATTATATCCATAAGAGCTTCTATTAATAAAGGTTTAACTGGAAGTTTAAAGTCTATTTTTCCTAACATAGTACCAGTAGAAAGACCTATTATAAAGAATAAAATTATAAAATCTCCATTGTGATTAATCGGGTTTGTAGATGGTGAAGGATGTTTTTATTTAAAAATTACTAAAAAAAAAAAAAAACAAATATCCTTATCTTTCTCAATAACTCAACATTATCGAGATAAAGATTTGTTTAATATAATAAAAAATTATTTAGCTTGTGGTATTATGGAAGAAATTTTAACTAGACCTAATACAATTAATTTAGTGGTATCTAGACTAGAAGATATTTTAAATAAAATTATACCAATTTTTAAAGAAAATTCTTTAATAACTAAAAAATCTTTAGATTTTCATTATTTTAGTAAAGTATGTTATTTAATGAACAATAAAGAACATTTAACTGAAAAAGGTTATAATGAAATACTATTAATAAAAACATTAAAAAATAATAAAGAAGATAGATAGTTATTATGTATTGTATTAAGTATAATAGAAAACAGGGTAAATTGCATTAAACTATTATATCAGTTAGGTATAAGACAATATGCAGCCAAGTATAAATCGATAAATTATTTTAATAAATAATCGTATTTATAAAGGTTCAACGACTAGTAAGTGAGTTTTATCGACAAGAATCTTACCACGAAAACCCTGCAATTTAGTAATATACTAAATTGAAGACATAGTCTAAACCATTTTGATAAGAAATGGAAATAGAGGATAAAGAGCCTTTATGATAACAAAATTGTCCATGGATTCGTTACAGCAGTCCCTACCAATTCTTTTAAGGTATTAGATAATCAATTTAGTGTAAAAAACAATTCAGTTCTTACTTTAGAATCAAATAAAAAATTAATACATTTAGATAATAATTTTATTCATTGATTAGTAGGATTTACGGACGCTGAAGGAAATTTTAATATTAGCTTAAAAGGTTTACAAGGTAATAAATATAATAGTTTAAATTTAACTTACCAAATTACTCTGCATATAAATGATTTATCTGTTTTAGAATCTATTAGAAATAGATTAAATTGTGGAAGTATTTCTAAATAAGGAGATAAATGTAATTATTTTGTAAATGATCAAAGATCGCTAGTAAATGTTATAGTCCCTATATTTAATAATGTAGAGTTAAAGAGTTCTAAATTCTTTCAATTTTTGAATTTTAAAAAAGCAGTTCATTTATTAATAGATAAAAAACATTTAACTTTTAAAGGTAAAATAGATATCTTACAATACTATCATGATATGAAACTTATAAATCAAAATTCTAAAGCTAGAGAAAATATGATAATAGATAAGTACTGATTAATAGGATTCACAGAAGGAGATGCGACTTTTAGTTCAAATAAACTAAAACCAAAAATAAAATATGAAAATCATATAAAAGAATTAGAATTATTTAAAAGTATTTTAAATTACTTAAAACATGGTAATTTATATACATCCGATAGAAAGTCATCTGGTTCTGTAATATTAGAGATAAATAATATAAATATTTTAATGAACAAAATAATACCTATTTTTTCTAAAGGTATGTTGACTAAAAAATCTTTAGACTTTGAAGATTGATCTATGATAGTTAAAATTACTTATTACGGGTATCATACTTTAGATGAAGGTAAAGAATTAATTTATCTCATTAAATCTAATATGAATAATTTTAGATTAAATCCTTATTTTCTGACAAACTATGATCAAAATAAAGCGTTAATCCAGGAAAAGTTAAATTATCTATTATTGTTGCCAAGTCCTTATGAAATAAAAGAGGATATTTTATTTTTAAGAGGTACTGATAAATTAGTGTCGAAATTTTTTAAAATAAAAGTAGAAGATACTAATGGTAAGGTACAATATTTTACTAGTATATCAGAGTGTAGCTTAAATCTTAACATACCTAGTAAAATAACTAAAAATTGTTTATTATCAGGTATTCCATATAAAATTTACACAATTAAATTTGATACCATTATTGAATAGAGTTGACAGAAAACGGGGTAAATTGCATGGAACTCCTACTTCACCATTCATATGTGTTTATGTAGGACAATATGCAACCAAGCATATATTAAATAAAATTAAAAGGAATATATGAAGGTTCAACGACTAGTAGGTGAGTACTTTATTTACAATAAGCCTACCACGAAAACCCCCCAATCATTTGTTGATTGATGACATAGTCTGAACCCTTTTGAAAAAAAGGGAGGTAAGGGATAAAGAGCCCTTACGATAACAATTATTGTACACGTAATGATAGGTACAGCATTTCTAGCGGTTGGTTTATGACGTGTGCTAGCATACCATTTAACAAATAATCATCATCTAGGATTAGAAGCGGGTATTCTGTATTGACATTTTGTTGATGTTGTATGACTTTTTCTATTTGTGTCCATATACTATTGAGGATCTTAAGATACATACTTGTATAATTTATGCCAATACTTCTACTAGTACTCATTCGGATATAATATATAAAACCGAAGGGTCTAGCAACGATGATGGTGATAAAGGTGGTACTGATAATAATGATGGAGCCAACGAGGAGGAGGAAAGTTTTGAATTAGAAGAAGAAATACAACATATTGAAAAACTAATGAGAGATTCAAATAATGCTATGATTTTAGATGAAAAACTTCCTGATTCTGAAAAAGAGAAAAATTCACACTTAAATGATCTAAGAAAGGATCCTCATGTTAAAGAATTTTTTGAAGGGAAAACTCCTAATGTAAGCGATTTACCAGATTTAAATAGAGCTCTTGTAGAAGCTAGGAATGAAAAAATAAAAGAATTATCTGAAGCTAAAAATTATGCTAATGATGAATCATCTACTAATTCTTTAAGAGATCTATCTAATTCAAGTTTGCATGAATCAGATAATACTTTAAATAAGAAAGAAGATAATAATAACTATTTGGGTTATAAAGTATTACCTAGTTTATTAGAAACTATAATAGAAATTTTAAATAAACTATTCGGGTTATAAAGTATTACCTAGTTTATTAGAAACTATAATAGAAAATTTAAAGAATATTTTTGGTTAGAACTTTTTTCTCAACGAAGGGATAGGTACAGCATTTTTAGCGGTTGGTTTATGAAGTGTACTAGCATACCATTTAACAAATAATCACCACCTTGGGTTGGAAGCAGGAATTTTATATTGACATTTTGTTAATGTTGTATTATTATTTTTGTTTGTTTCTATATATTACTGAGGATCATAGTATTATTTGTTTTCTTTCTTAGCCTTGTATATATGCATGGAGATAGTGATTACTTATTATTCATTACTCCATTTTTATATATAAAAAAAATAAGTTTTATATCTGACAGTAAGAACGGTATAAATATACTGGATCCTTATTTTGTAACAGGGTTAACCGAGAGTGAAGGTAGTTTTTCTATAACTAAACATAAGGAAACCAAAGCAAAATTCGGTGTGTCTATAGGTTTAAGATTTAAAATTTCTATGTTGGCTAATGAAACTGATTTACTCAGAAAAGTACAGTCTTTTTTCGGGTTTGGGACTCTTGGTATTAATAAAGATGGTACTGTAGATTTTATGGTTAAAGATTTATCTAACCTTTTAAAAATTAAAGAGCATTTTATAAAATACCCTTTAAGAGGTACTAAATACTTAGATTGATTAGACTTTATGTATGCTATGAGTATTTTTGAAAAAAAAATCCATAGAACTGAAGAAGGGTTTAATTCATTAGTTAATCTTTCCTATAATATGAATAGCTACAGGAAAGATTATAGTAACTTCCCTCCTTCACACACTATTAAATATAGTCCTAACTATCCCTATTAATGGCTATTTTATAAATGGATTTATTGCAGGAGATGGTTCTTTATATTTAAGAACTACAGCTAATTTTGGTTCAATGGGTATACAAATTAGTCAACATGTTAATAATAAACCAGTTATGCGGGAGGTAGTGGACTATTTTAATACTAATATAAAAATAAATAATAATGGTAAAGATGCTATCCAAATTACTATGGGTGGTAAAAAATTATGCAAAGATGTTATTTCTCATCATTTCTTAACTTATACTTTACATGGAACCAAAGCGGTACGTCTTGCTAAATTACAAGAAATGGGCTCATATTTAGATAGCGGAGCTCATCTTGTTAGAGAAGAAAGAGTTCTTACATTTAAACAAGAGGCTAAGGAATTAATACTAAAAATATGAAATGCCTAGTTTTTTTATTATTTATAATTTCATTAGTGTGATTTTTTTTTCTGAATTATCTTAGTGGAAAGGATTAGAAGCGGGAATACTTTACTGACATTTTGTCAGATGTTGTATGATTATTCTTATTTGTATCCATATACTATTGAGGATCTTAAAGATAAACGGTAAGGTCTACACTTTGTAAACCTATATTTTATAAGAATAATAAGAGGAAATGGCTAAGTAGATTTAACTACTAGTGGGAGTTCGAATCTCTCTATTCTTAACCATGTTATTAAATTCACTAATATTTTTACTATTATCTAATTCAATTACCT
>Ga0210040_10001949_pt1 | contig 30043 bp, 22 predicted proteins | sample CryGeyCG12114_NA_FD_185462 | JGI IMG/M metagenome (GOLD analysis project Ga0210040, IMG submission 185462) | Groundwater microbial communities from aquifer - Crystal Geyser CG19_WC_8/21/14_NA (SPAdes) (version 2) | ecosystem: Environmental > Aquatic > Deep subsurface > Groundwater | place: USA...
TAAAAATTTTTATTTATACTTTCTATAAAATTCCTAAATTTCGTTTTGGTTATCAGTTCTAAATAATTGAGATTTGTGATAGAAATTTTAATTATATAATAATATTCCTATTTCATTTTCGGGTTAAGCTCAATACATTTATTCTTTCCAAAATGGCTGTAAAAATAGTGTCAGTGATCAATCAAAAAGGAGGCACCGGAAAGACTACCACTACTATTAATTTAGGAAGTGCTTTGAGTAAACTAGGAAAAAAAATATTACTCGTAGACCTGGACCCGCAAGCCAATTTATCCTACTCGTTAGGGGTGGAGGAGCCCGAGGCAACCTTAGCCGATGTTTTGACAGGTAATAAAGAGTTGCAGGAAATATTGGTGCACCAGGGAAATTTAAGTATTGCGCCGGGTTCCAATGAGTTAGTGGATATTGAGATTTCGCTGGTAAATCAGGAAAACCGGGAACGCTTTATCCAGAATATACTAACCGCTACAAAAGGTTTCGATTATATATTTATCGACTGTCCACCGTCCCTTTCGTTGTTAACAGTTAATGCCCTGGTAGCTTCGGATGAAGTAGTGATTCCGCTCCAAATGGAAGTGCTCACTCTACAGGGATTAAGTCAAATTTTAGCCACGGTGGCAAAAATAAAAACGACCTTTAATGCAAAGCTGAAAGTAAGAGGAATTGTGGTAGTGATGTTTGATAAACGCCGGAAACTGAGTTCCGAAATCCAGGAATACCTGCAAGAGAATGTAGACGAAAAAGTATTTGCGTCCCGCATCCGGCTAAACGTGAAATTAGCGGAAGCCCCTTCTTTCGGGAAAAGTGTTTTGGATTACGATGCTTCTTCTAACGGAGCCCAGGATTACATGGCTTTAGCGAAAGAATTTTTAAGTAAATAAGCATCTAAATAGTTAGTTTTAATACAAGTAAATTAATTAAAATGGTTTAATTTATCTTTTCAGGTTGATTAAGTCTCGTTTCTATCCAGGTATAAATACACAGTGCTAAGCATATGGCTTTAGGAAAAAACATGAAGTTGAGTAAAGATAAGTTAATCTCCCGGGCAGAAGACATAAACCTTACGGAAAAGTCCGCTAACGGGAATGGCGTACCCGATCCGGTAGCGTCCGTGCCAGCCGAGGTGACTGCCTCCGTTGCGGAGCCGATCCTTACGGCTGGTCCGGAAGAAACTGCTTTACCAGTGGAGGAATCCGCTTCTACTAAAACAATCAGTGAGATAAGTGACGATAGAAAGAATACTATGCGGGGCAGAACGAATAATGTAGGTTTAGATGATCCTTATATAAATGATCAATTAAATCGGGTTTTATATGCGTTGGATGCTTTTAAAAAGGGCGATGTATCGGTGCGCCTGATGAAACAAGACAACGATATCTTTGCCGAAATTGCGGAAGCCTATAATTCTATGGTGGAGATGATTGGCGGGGTAGGAGGCGAAGTGTCGCGAATTTCTAAAGTGGCCGGGGTAGAAGGAAACCTAAAAGCCCGGGCTTCGGCCGAAAATGCCTCTGGCTTCTGGAAAGACATGATCAACAACATTAATGGTTTGGTTGATTCCATTGCGGTGCCAGTATTGGAAGTAGGTAAAGTACTAAAAAATATATCTCGCGGAAACCTCGATGAAACCTTTCAAATTCCGGTTTCGGGTGATTTTAAAATAATGGCCGAAACCATTAACCGCACCATCGATAACCTGAATCTGTTTGCCGGGGAAGTAACCCGGGTGGCCTTGGAAGTGGGATCGGAAGGAAAATTAGGCGGACAAGCTTCCGTGCCCAACGTAGCCGGAGTTTGGAAAGAACTCACCGATAATGTAAACATTATGGCCGGCAACCTGACGGCCCAGGTGCGGGACATTGCCAAAGTATCTACTGCGGTGGCGCAGGGAAACCTGACCCAAAAAATAACGGTGGATGTAAAAGGCGAATTTTTGCAACTGAAAGAAAATATAAATCTAATGGTGGATTCCCTGAATATATTCGGGGATGAAGTAACCCGGGTTTCGCGGGAAGTAGGTACCGAAGGGAAGTTAGGTGGCCAGGCGAAAGTACCGAATGTGGGTGGAGTTTGGAAAGAACTCACCGACAACGTAAATACCATGGCCAGCAACCTGACCTCGCAAATGCGGGATATTGCCAACGTAGCCACGGCGGTAGCAAAAGGCGATTTAACTCAGAAAATTACCGTAAACGTGCGGGGTGAAATTGCGGAGTTGAAAGACATCATTAACCAAATGGTGGATTCGCTTAATATATTTTCGGATGAAGTAACCCGGGTAGCCCGGGAAGTAGGAACCGAAGGTAAATTAGGCGGCCAGGCCAACGTGCCGCGGGTAGAAGGTACTTGGAAGGAATTAACCGATAACGTAAACTTTATGGCCAGCAACCTGACCTCGCAGGTACGGGATATTGCCAACGTAGCCACGGCGGTGGCTCAGGGTGATTTAGGTCAGAAAGTAACGGTAGATGTAAAAGGGGAGTTATTCGATCTTAAAAATATTATGAATGCCATGGTGGACCGCCTCAACGTATTTGCCGGCGAAGTATCCAGGGTGGCGCGCGAAGTAGGCAACGAAGGTATTTTAGGAGGGCAGGCCAATGTGCCGAACGTGGCCGGAGTCTGGAAAGACTTAACCGATAACGTAAACCAAATGGCGGTTAACTTAACCGGCCAGGTACGGAATATTGCGGAAGTAACCACGGCAGTAGCGAATGGTGATTTGAGTAAAACCATTACCATTAATGCCCGCGGCGAAATGCAAGAATTAAAAGAAAATATTAACCGGATGGTGGATTCCCTGAATGTATTTGCGGGGGAAGTTGCGCGGGTAGCCTTGGAAGTAGGTACGGAAGGAAAGTTGGGCGGCCAGGCCGATGTTAAAGGCGTGGGCGGCGTTTGGAAGGACTTAACGGATAACGTAAACAACATGGCGGGCAACTTGACGGCCCAGGTGCGGAATATTGCCGATGTAACCACAGCGGTAGCTACCGGCGATCTCGGTAAAAAGATTACGGTGGATGCCCGCGGCGAAATCTTAGAGCTGAAGAATACGATCAATACCATGGTGGACCAATTGAGCTCTTTTGCTTCGGAGGTAACGCGGGTAGCGCGGGAAGTAGGAACAGAGGGCAAGCTGGGCGGCCAGGCCGATGTGCGCGGTGTGTCGGGTACGTGGAAAGACTTAACCGATAACGTAAATATCATGGCGGGTAACTTAACGGCCCAGGTGCGGAATATTGCCGATGTAACCACGGCGGTGGCCACCGGTGATCTCGGTAAGAAAATCACTATTGACGCCCGCGGTGAAATCCTGGAGCTGAAAAATACGATCAATACCATGGTAGACCAATTGAGCTCCTTTGCTTCGGAGGTAACGCGGGTGGCGCGAGAAGTAGGAACCGACGGCAAGCTGGGCGGACAAGCCGAAGTAAAAGGCGTGGGTGGGGTTTGGAAAGCCTTAACGGATAATGTAAATATCATGACCAGCAACCTGACCTCGCAGGTGCGGGATATTGCCAAAGTAGCTACGGCCGTGGCCCGGGGAGATTTAGGACAAAAGATTACCGTAGAAGTACGCGGCGAATTCTTGGATCTGAAAGAAAACCTGAACCAAATGGTGGATTCCCTGAATATATTCGGGGATGAAGTAACGCGGGTGGCGCGGGAAGTAGGTACTGAAGGGAAATTAGGCGTGCAGGCCAATGTGCCCAAAGTACGGGGTACCTGGAAAGACCTAACCGAAAACGTAAATTTTATGGCGAGTAACCTGACGTCACAGATGCGGAACATCGCTGACGTAACTACCGCGGTAGCTAACGGTGATTTGAGCAAGAAAATTACGGTGGAGGTACGGGGTGAATTCCTGGATCTAAAAGAAAACATGAACCGGATGGTGGATTCCTTGAACGTATTTGCCGGGGAAGTAACCCGGGTAGCACTGGAAGTAGGAACCGAAGGAAAGTTGGGCGGCCAGGCCGATGTAAAAGGAGTGGGCGGCGTGTGGAAGGACTTAACGGATAACGTAAACAACATGGCTGGTAACCTGACAGCTCAAGTGCGGAATATTGCCGATGTAACCACGGCGGTAGCCACCGGTGATCTCGGTAAGAAAATCACCATTGATGCCCGCGGCGAAATCCTGGAGCTGAAGAATACGATCAACACCATGGTAGACCAATTGAGCTCCTTTGCTTCGGAGGTAACCCGGGTAGCGCGGGAAGTAGGAACCGACGGCAAGCTGGGCGGACAAGCCGAAGTAAAAGGCGTGGGTGGGGTTTGGAAAGCCTTAACGGATAACGTAAATATCATGGCGGGTAACCTGACGGCTCAGGTGCGGAATATTGCCGATGTAACCACAGCGGTAGCCACTGGTGATTTAGGTAAGAAAATCACCATCGACGCCCGCGGCGAAATCTTGGAACTGAAGAATACGATCAACACTATGGTGGACCAATTAAGCTCCTTTGCCGGGGAGGTAACCAGAGTGGCGCGAGAGGTAGGAACGGAGGGCAAGTTGGGCGGACAGGCCGATGTGCGCGGGGTATCGGGTACGTGGAAAGACTTAACCGATAACGTGAATATTATGGCGGGTAACTTAACCACCCAGGTACGGTCGATTGCCGAAGTAACTACGGCGGTGGCTACCGGCGATTTAAGTAAAAAGATCACGGTAGATGTACGCGGCGAAATCCTGGAGCTGAAAAATACCATTAACACGATGGTGGATCAACTAAATGCTTTTGCTTCGGAAGTAACGCGGGTAGCGCGCGAAGTAGGAACGGAGGGCAAGCTGGGCGGGCAAGCCGAAGTAAAAGGTGTATCGGGTACGTGGAAAGACTTAACCGATAACGTGAATATTATGGCGGGTAACTTAACTACCCAGGTACGGGGCATTGTAAAAGTAGTAACGGCCGTATCAAAAGGTGACTTGACTCAAAAATTAACCCTGGAAGCCAAAGGCGAAGTAGCGGATCTGGCCGAAACGATCAACCTGATGGTGGATGACCTGAACCGGTTGGCGGGAGAAGTAAGCCGGGTAGCGCGGGTAGCTGGTATCGAAGGTAAATTAACCGAACGGGCCACGGTACTGGGCGTAGGTGGAAGCTGGAAAGAGCTTGTCGATACGCTGAATGATTTATTAGAATCAATTGTAACGCCGGTGCTGGAAGTATCGCGGGTGGTACGAGCCATTTCGGAAGGTGATCTAACCCAAAAAGTAGAAATCCATACGGCGGGCGATATTTTAGCGATGTCGAATGCCTTGAACTTGGCCGTAGATAACCTCAATTCGCTGCTGGGAGAAATTAATGATTCTTCTCTCGTGGTAGGTTCTTCTTCGGAAGAAATGGCAGAGAAAGGAATAAACATGAGTCGGGTAACCGTAGATGTGGCAATTGCCATGCAGCAAATGGCCGAAGGTGCTAAAAACCAGGCGCTAAAAACCGATCAGGCCTTTAAGCTGATTGAAGAGATTATGAAGGCGACCAAAGAAACCGCCAATAAAGCCGATGTAGTGAATAAATCGGCGATTATGGGCGAGGAAACTTCGCAATTAGGTCTGAAAACGGTAGCGGAAGTGGTAAAAAATATGGAGGAAATCTCTACTGCGGCCGCTTTAACTGCAAAAACCATTGAAGTATTAAGTATCCGATCGCAAGAAATTTCCAAATCATTAGGCGTTATTACCGATATCGCGGCACAAACCAATTTGTTGGCTTTAAATGCCGCCATTGAGGCCGCCAGAGCCGGCGAAGCCGGAAGGGGCTTTGCGGTAGTAGCCGAAGAAATCCGGAAGTTAGCCGAAGGTTCTAGAAAATCTGCGAGTGAAATTAATACCTTAGTGGATGATGTGAAGAAAGATACATCTTCCGCCGCTGCAGCGATTTCTACAATGGAAGGCCGAGTGCTAAAAGGGAAAAATGCCACTTTCGAAGCATCAGGTGCCTTTAAGAATATTGCTACTTCCAGTGGTGAAACCTTACGCACCTCTCAGGATATCTTAACCGCCACCGAAGTTCAGAAATCATCTATTGGCGATGTGGTAAAATATGTGGAAGAAGTGGTGGCTATTGCGGAACAGACTGCTACCGGTACCCAGCAAGTTGCCAGTACGGCAAAGCATTTATCCGGATCTATGCAGGAATTAACATCTTCGAGTCAGCAACTGAACGATATTGCGGATGATTTACAAGTAGGAATTTCGGCCTTTAAGCTAATGAATGGGAGTTATTTGCCACAAGGGAATACGATTCGCCGCATGACCACGCAGCCGAACCGGCAACCCATTGTAAAAGCACCGGCCAACCGGCAATCCGACACGTTTAATTCTTTGGATATAAAAACGCCGTCTAAATCGGTAAGCCAAAACATGTCTTCTATAAACGAAGCCGCCGCCAAAGCTACCGATGAAGCCCGGAAAGCGGCTGTTAAAAGGCCTAAATCAAAATCGTAAGCAATGCCGGACAAGGGAGAAGAAAAAGATAACCGAAAAGACAGTAGTTTAGAGCCTAGTGTCCACCTCATTGTTTTTAAATTAGGCGTAGAGGAATACGGTATTCGGATTGAGCAGGTAAAAGAAGTTACCATTACGCCTGAAATAACCCGGATGCCCAAAACACCGCCTTTTATTAAAGGAATTGCGAATATCCGGGGTGATATTATTGCAATTATGGATTTGGAGGAACGTTTTCATATAACACCGGCGGTAACAGTAGAAAACCAAAAGCATACGTATACCCTGGCACTGGAAGCAAAAGATTATACCATTGGCCTAATTGTACGGGAAGTGCCCCAATCATTAACCATTCCGGTTTCGCGCCTGGATAAAACCCCGGCTTTTATCCAGGATATTAATATTAGTGAAAACTTTATTGAAGGAATTGGAAAAATTAATGGGCGTTTAATTATTGTATTAGATATTTTAAAAATCCTGACGAATGAAGAAATTCAAATGCTAAAGGATTGAAATCGAAAAGAAACAGCTGGCAAAAAAAACGCTTTAAATAAGCAATATGAAAAAAAGAATTTTAATAGTAGACGATTCATTTTACATGCGGACCATGTTAAAAAACATGCTCACGGATGCTGGATATGAAGTAGTAGGCGAAGCACCAAATGGGCAGACCGCTATGCAAATGGCCAAAGATACTAATCCGGATTTAATTACGCTGGATGTTATTTTGCCAGATAATACCGGATTGGACGTGCTGAAAGGAATCAGAAAAGATCAGCCTAATATGAAAGTTATCATAGTAAGTGCGGTCGGTCAGGAAGTAATTGTGAACGAAGCAAAAGAGAATGGCGCGCTGGATTATATTGTAAAGCCCTTTTCTGAAGAAAAAGTACTTGAAAAAGTAAGCAATGCTTTAAAAGAAGATTAGAAATTAGCTGTGGCAGCAGTTGGTTGTGTGTTTACGATTTAAGCCCAGATTTATCATTAGAAAAACTAAAATTATTGTTGCCGATTATTCCGGATTTTCCCGTTTGGTTCTCTCCGATATTTTGAGTACCGAAGTAGATATGGAAGTGATGGATACGGCTAAGAATGGAGAAGAGCTAATTTCAAAAATAAAGGAACATAGTCCGGATTTAATTATTGCTGATTACAATTTGCCCAAAAATAGCCGCATGTTTACTTTCCGGCGCATACAACACGATTATAACATTCCAATTCTGATGTTAGTGGGCAAAAGCAATATACCGGCAGATTTTATTTTTGAAGCCATGAAAGTGGGGGTTTATGACTATGTGCAATTGTCCAACCATACGCTGGTTCCGCAGTTTCGCAGCATTCGCGACGAAATTGTAACGAAAGCAAGAGCCGTGATGGATATAAAATTGCACCAGTTAGAGCTAACGGCAGGAATAGGTTTAAAGCAGTTTACAGGATTACCCGTATTACCTTTACCGGAAACCGAAATTAAAACCCCCAATTCAATTGTAGTAATTGGGGCTTCAACCGGAGGCACAAAAGCTATTGAGCAAATAGTTAAAAATTTAACGCCGCATTTAAACGCCGCGGTGTTAATTGCTTTGCACTTGCCCGAACGATTTACCCGGACTTTTGCCCAACGCCTTAAAAGTCTGACTGCTTTGCGGGTAGTGGAAGGTAAATTAGGAACCAAAGTAGAAGCGGGTAAGATTATTATTGCGCCCGGCGATAAAAACATGACGATATACCGGCACCTGGGAAATCAAAACGACTTGCGGGTTCAGTTTTCAACGGAATCTGCGAATGAGTTTGACTGTCCTTCGGTGGATGTCCTCATGAAATCAGTGGCTGTTACTGCCGGGCCCCAAACCTTAGGCATTATCCTAACCGGTATGGGGGTGGATGGTACCAAAGGAGCAAAAGCGATATTAGATAAAGGTGGCGAAACCGTGGCTCAGGATGAAGCATCTTCCACCATTTTTGGTATGGCTAAATCAGCCATCGAAAAGGGTTATATTAATAAAGTATTGAGTTTACACCAGATACCAGATTATATTAACAGGTTTGCTGAATACCACCAGATTTAAGCAGCCGGTTAGAACAGATGAAATCGAGAGAACAAGAATATAAAGAAATATTTATTGCCGAAGCGCTGGAATACTTCGATGCCATTAACCGGCATATCAGTGAACTGGAAAAGGACCCGAATAACGATACTATTCTGACCGAAATTTTCCGTTTACTGCACAACATGAAAGCCAATGCTAAAGCAATCGGATATGTGGGTATCTCGGATATATCGCATAAACTGGAAACAGCTTTTGAATTAATACGCAACAAAGAATTAGCTTTTACCGATGAAACAGTAACGGTTTTATTTGATGGCATCGATTTTTTAGGCGAGTTAATTGCCAACGTAGATAATGCGGAGTACCAGGCCACGGATGATAACATTATCCGGAACTTGGATTTGGTAGTGGAAAATGCCCACGAACAGGAAAAAAGCGGAGAGAAAGCCATTGAAATAAGCCGGGCGCCTAAATTTCTGAATACGAAAAATATTGCGCTCTCCGATCTGATCTATATTCAAATAAAGAAATTAGATCACATGCTTAACTTGGTGGGTGAGCTGATTATTGACCGGGACCGGATTTTATCGATCAGTAAAGAATTAAATCATCCGGACCTGATGGCGGTTAGTTCGCATCTGTACCGGATTACCGATGATTTGCAGTTCAGCGTTATGGATGCCCGTTTGGTAACCATTGGCTCTTTGTTTAATAAGTTTCCCCGCATTGTGCGGGATATTGCAGTAGCCGAGAAAAAAGATATTCACCTCGAAATAAGCGGGCAGGATATCCAAATCGACCGGAATATATTACAGATTATTACGGATTCGCTGTTGCATATTATGCGAAACGCTATTTCTCACGGCATTGAGGCCGCCGATGCGCGGGAAGCGGCGGGAAAACCTCGTGAAGGAAATGTGTGGTTATCGGCGCAAAGCGACCGGGAAATGGTGCAGATAAAATTACAGGACGATGGCAAAGGCATTGACTTAGCCGATGTACGGGCGGGAATTGTCCGGAAAGGTTTTTTATCAAGTGATGTGGTAAAGGATTTGCGGGATAATGAGGCACTCTCGTATATTTTTGAGCCGGGGTTTTCTTTGGCAAAAGAAATAACGGAAGTATCGGGCCGAGGGGTGGGGCTGGATGTTGTAAAAAATGCCATTGATTCTATTGGCGGGCGCATCCGGGTTGATTCTATTAAAGGTAAAGGTACCACGTTCACGCTGCATCTTCCTACTTCCATTGCGGTTAAAGGAGCTTTGTTGTTCGAAGTAGATAGTAACTTTTACGCTATTCCGCTCATGCATACCGATTCGGTAGTATCTTTGGAAACGAGCGAATTGCACGAGATTGGAAATTTACTAGTAGCGGATATAAAAAACGAGACAATTACCGTAATATACTTAAACGAATTTTTAACCGCTCATCCGGAGCAAATGGATCTGAGCAGCAAAGCTAAGTTAAAAGGGTTAGTACAAAATATTATAATTGTCGTTTATAATAACCGGAAATTGGGTCTTATTGTAGATAAACTTTTCCGGCAACAGGATATTGTTATTAAACCATTAAATAAACCAGTTGATACCATTGATATTTACGGGGGAGTAACGCTGTTGGGATCGGGTAAAGTTTGTTTAGTGTTGGATGTGCCGGCCATTACGCGGTATTTTTTAAATAAAAAGTAAGAGCAGGCAAGTTTTCTATTTTTAAAGGGTTGTACATGGAGCTTCAAATTAGTGATTTAGAGAAAGACATCATTAAAGAAATACTAAATATAGGCTTGGCCCGCGCGGCTGATTCTTTTGCCTCTATTTCCCGGGACCGGGTACTCCTGAAAGTTCCCAGTATGGAATTAATTAGTGCGGCGGAAGTAATGGGTAATCTCACCAAATTTGAACAGACCCACGAAATTATTCAATCGGATATTAAAGGCGATTTTAATGGGACAACCCTGATGGTCTTTTCGGCCAGGCACATAGATAAACTTACCGAAGTTTGTTTAAACATGAGTTCTGAGTATGTAAATGCCCTCAACGAAATGCAAGAATCCTTGCTGCTCGAAATAAGCAATATTATTACCGGTGCTTTTGTTACCCAGATGGCAAATATTTTAAAAGCAAACATTTACGGTTCACCGCCAATGCACCCTAAAAAAGGTTTCCTCGGCGAATCTTTACAACATATATTTTCAAATAATCCTTTTTACCAACCTATAATTTTTACCGTGGTAACTCATTTTACCAATTTCGAGGAAATGGTAGAATTGCCGCTTTTCTTGTTCTTTGATACGAATACCTTTGTCAAAATTTTGGAAATAATTCGCTCTTATAATTTTTACGAACAGAATATTTAGAAATAAGGTCTGTTTTGTTATGGCTTTATATCTATTTAAAATTTTAATTCACTTTAGGCAGTACACGTTTAAAGCAGTACACGTTTTAATTAGTATTCGTGTATAGGCACTTTAATTTAACCTCATCAACTGTATAGTCAGGTTTAGTTTATCTTGGATATACAATTTTATATATGGAACAAAATTCACTGGTTAATAAAAGTAAACAGGACAAAATAGCTGCTTTTGATCCCAGCGGAGTTGGCAATGTAGGTAGTGGGTTATTTGGCTTGCCTTTCGATGTAAACGAAGCCGAAGTAGTTTTAATACCCGTGCCTTGGGAAGTAACCGTTTCCTACCAGGCGGGCACGGCCGCCGGTCCCGAAGCTATCCGGCAGGCCTCCTATCAACTCGATTTATTTGATCCGGCCATTGAGAATGCCTGGCAATTGGGTATTGTGATGGAAGAAATTCCGACTGACTGGGGGGAGCGCAGCAATGAACTGCGGCAAAAAACCGAATCTTATATTTCTTGGCTCGAAGGTGGTGGCAGCGAACTGCCGGCTGAAACTACCGCCGAATTAATTTCTACGGTAGATACCCACAGCCGCGCTTTACATCAAGAGGTAAAAGAAAAGGCCTTAAAGTATTTACAAGCGGGCAAATTAGTAGGAGTAGTTGGTGGCGACCACAGCACTCCTTTGGGTTTGCTACAGGCCTTGGCCGAGCACCACGAAGAATTTGGCATTCTGCAATTTGATGCCCATGCCGATCTGCGGGAATCATATGAGGGCTTTGAGTATTCGCATGCCTCCATTATGTTCAATGCTTTAAAATTAAAACCGGTAAAAAAATTGGTGCAGGTAGGTATCCGGGACTTAGCCGAATCAGAAGCGGAATTAACCCGCTTATCGAACGGCCGGGTTACTACGTTCTACGATACGGCCTTAAAAGAAGCTTTGTACGAAGGTGCTACCTGGAAAAAACAATGTAAAAAAATAATCGCGCAATTGCCGCAAAAAGTATATATCAGTTTCGATATTGACGGACTGGATCCTAAACTATGTCCCGGCACGGGCACACCGGTACTGGGAGGTCTAGAATTTGAAGAAGCTTTATACCTGATTAAAGCCCTTGTAAAGTCCGATCGGGAAATTATTGGCTTTGATTTATGCGAAGTAGCACCGGGGCAGGACGAGTGGAACGGAAATGTGGGAGCTCGTTTGCTGTACAAACTATGTAACTGGATGGCAGTATCCCAAAATAAACTGAGTGCCACCGGCTACAAAACAGCCGAAAAATAGACTAAAATCTACGACTGCCGTATAGCTGTTATTTAATAGATTTTACTATATACTTTATAGCAGATGCTGGGATTTATTTTAAAACTTATTTTAACCGGAATTGCGGCCGTTTTAATATCGCGCTTTATTCCGGGAATTACTGTAGCTAGTATAACCGATGGTATATTGTTGGCTTTGGTGCTGGCTTTACTCAACGCCATTGTCCGGCCGATATTAGTATTTCTAACCATTCCAATCACTATTTTAACGTTAGGCTTATTTCTACTGGTCATCAACATTATTATTATTTACTTAGCGGATGCCATTCTGGACGGCTTTGATGTGCAAAATATTTTATCGGCCTTAATATTTAGTTTGATTTTGTCCGTGATTACCGCCATTATTGATTTTGCCCGAAAATAAGTCATCAGAATCACGTTTAAAGAAAAAGCCCGATGGTAACACCGGGCTTTTTCTTTTATCTTTTTTACAATGCAATTGATTTACTTCGCAGCCACTCTTGGCAAGCCTCGGCGCATTCTTTACAAGCCTCAGCGCATTTTTGGCAATGTTCGTCCTCGTGCTGAGAACATTCTTCATAACAGGCCTGGCAAATTTCAATACATTCTTTCATAACATGGGGCGCATGATTCGAATTCCGGGCGACAAACCGAGCAGTTAAAGCACATATATCGGCACAATCCCGGTCCAACTGAATACACTTCACCATCATTTTTACATCATCTTCCTGTAAGCAAAGAGTTATGCAGGTTTCACATGCCGTTATACATTTAATAAGTACGTGCTCCAGATTATTCGTTATTTCTGATTTCATCTTTTAATTATTTAAATTAAATTTTTTTATTTCTTCTCTTAAACTACGGGCTTCTAAACAACTATGTTCGTTACTAAAGCTAATTGGGCTGAACAGCCAGGAAAAGTAACGACAGAATTTTCGTACTTTTGTACCCGAATGCGCGGGAGAAGCAAATGATAAATCCTCAGGAAATTTTAAAGAAATATTTTGGTTACGATACCTTTCGGCCGCTGCAACAGCAGGTTGTGGAAGCCGTGCTGGCCCGTAAAGATGCCTTGGTGCTGATGCCCACCGGCGGCGGTAAATCGATTTGTTACCAGGTGCCCGCGCTTACTATGCCGGGTATTTGTATTGTGGTGTCGCCGCTTATTGCGCTCATGAAAGACCAAGTAGAAGCATTACTCGCAAATGGGGTAAGAGCCGGTTTTCTGAACAGTACTCAAAATGCCGAAACCCAATATAAACTCGAAAATGAATGCCTAGCTGGTACGTTAAAGCTTTTGTACGTTTCGCCAGAAAAATTATTATCCAACGGTTTTTTTTCGTTTTTAAGAAGATTAGAGATTAATTTATTTGCCATTGATGAGGCGCATTGTATTTCGGCCTGGGGCCACGACTTCCGGCCGGAATATACCCAATTAAAATTCCTGAAAGAGCAATTTCCAGCCGTACCCATAATTGCCTTGACCGCTACTGCCGATCGCCTCACGCGTCAGGATATTACGAATCAGTTGCATTTGCCCGATCCCAAAGTATTTATATCTTCTTTCGATCGGCCTAATATTAATTTAAGTGTTAGGCCCGGCAAAAACCGTTTAAAAACCATTAAAGAATTTCTCGACGCGCATAAAGCGCAACCTGGTATTATTTATTGTTTAAGCCGCAACTCCACTGAGCAATTAACCCAGAAATTAAAAGCCGACGGGTATAATGTGGCCACCTACCACGCCGGTCTTTCGCCGCAGGTCCGGTCCCGGGCGCAGGAAGATTTTCTGAAGGATAATGTACAAATTATATGTGCCACTATTGCTTTTGGGATGGGCATTGATAAATCGAATGTGCGCTGGGTTATTCATTATAATTTACCGAAAAATATAGAAGGATATTACCAGGAAATTGGCCGGGGCGGCCGCGATGGCGCCCGCGCCAATGCCTTGCTTTTTTATTCTTATGCGGATGTGATGTCGTTGCGGAATATGCTGAACGAAGGCAATAAAGAGCAAAATGCCTTGCAATTGGCTAAGCTGGAGCGGATGCAGCAATATGCCGAAGCCACCATGTGCCGCCGAAAAATATTACTCCAGTATTTTGGCGAAACTGTCGAAAAAAATTGCGGTAACTGCGACATTTGCCGGAACCCGCCCGCAACTTTTAACGGTACTGAACTGGCGCAGAAAACATTTTCGGCTATCGCTCGCATGCAGGAAAAAGCAAATATTACTATGGTAATTGATGTGCTGCGGGGTTCCCGGAACCAGGCGGTGCTGGCAAAAGGGTACGATAAAATCAAAACGTACGGTGCCGGGCGTGATATTCCTTTTTTTGATTGGCAAAGTTACTTGCATCAACTTCTAAACGCCGGCTTCCTCGAAATGGCCTACGAAGAAAATTATGCCTTGAAATTAAATGACCGGAGCCGGGCGGTTTTATTTAATGGCCAACCGGTAGAATTAGTAAAATTTGAACCTTACTCCGAAAAAGACGAAGTAAAAGAAGACCGCCGTACTAAGAAAGAAGTAATTAAAGATGAATTGTTTGAGCGTTTGCGGATATTAAGGAAGAAGATAGCTGACGAAAAGCAAGTACCGCCATATGTTATTTTTTCCGATAGTACCTTACTGGAAATGGCCGACGAAAAGCCCACCAATCGCTTAGCCATGTTGGCCATAACGGGCGTAGGCATGGTAAAGTTTGAAAATTATGGCGATGTATTCATAAACGAAATTATTCAGTTTATTACGGGGCAGCAGGAACAGGGAAATAAAGTTAAAGGCGCTACTCATTTAATAACGTACGAAGCGTACACCAAAGGCTTGTCGCCGGAAGCCATTGCGGCCGACAGGAACTTAAATTTAGTAACCATTTATTCGCATTTAGCAACGCTGTATGAACAAGGTTACGCCATCAAAATTGGTAACTACTTATCCAAGCCGGAATACGAAGCTATTCAAAACGGAATTCAGAAATATGGTACCGAGGCCAAACTAAAAGATATTTTCGATTTTCTGAACGGACAATATGATTACCACAAAATAAGACTGGCGCTGGCGGTTTACAAAAGAAAATACCAAATGCCGACCTCGTAAGCTCACTTTTTTAGTGTTTAGTTAGCAACTCATGTTTTAATTTATCAAATTATTCTAAAAGGCCATTTAATTAGAAGAAATTAAAATGCATTGCCACTCGCTTAAGCTAGTGGCATAGTAAACCTCTTGCTAAAGCAGCAGGCAAAGCAGTAAATATTTCACCTGCTTAGCCAAGTTGCATATTGATTTTCATCATTTTATGGAATGCTGTAGTAGCTTAAATATACTTACCGCCCTTAGTTTTTTATCTTTAATTCTCTAATTAAACTACTGGATGTCAGATTAAAAGTAAGTTGGTCACTCTGGTTTTGTAGAGTAATTTATGAAGTAACGAAAAAGCCAGTAAATACAGAATAACCAGATAAGTTCAAGATGATCGTCTGGGTATTCTTTAGCTTAGTAAACAAGCCGCATGCGCGCTGAGAGTTGATTGTAAACCATAGATTTCTCAAGAAGTTATTTATTGTTAGCGCTAATAGTTTAGATTAAATTTTAAACTTTTTATAAGATGTTTAGTATTAACTAAAATAATTAGTATATGAAAAATATTTTTAGTAAATTTACTTCAAATAAATACTAGTATCGAATAGCTAATTATATGGTTGATAGTAATTTAAAGTTTCTAAGAAAACAATTGGGCTATACCCAAGCGCAATTAGCAGAACAACTTAATATCAAAAGATCGTTAATTGGTGCTTATGAAGAAGGGAGAGCCGAACCTAAACTGAGCACCCTGGTTAATATGTGCCGGTTATTTGATATTTCCCTCGACCATTTTATTACCCAAGATTTAAGTAAGGAAGATTTCAAAGGAAAAATTTCTTCTAATACACCCGCTACAACCGGTAAAATGCGGGTATTGGCTATTACGGTAGATCAGGAGGATAAAGAATATATTGAACTGGTGCCCCAAAAAGCAAGTGCTGGTTATTTAAATGGTTATGCCGATCCGGAATTTATAGAAGAATTACCCCGTTTCCGTTTACCTATGCTTAGTACGATGGGAACGCACCGGGCATTCGAGATTAAAGGCGATTCAATGCTACCTATTGCCTCCGGCACCGTTATTATAGGTAAATACATCGAAGATTGGTCGGAGATAAAAGATGGTACACCTTGTATTGTGGTGAGCCAAAACGAAGGAGTGGTTTTTAAACGGGTTTATAACAAGCTAAAAAATACCGCCGTATTGCGGTTGCATTCGGATAATCCGGTCTACGATCCGTACGAAGTTTCGGTGGATGATGTAAACGAAATTTGGGAAGCGAAAGCTTTCATTAGTAGTACTTTCCCGATTGCCGATTTTTCGTTAAGTAAACTTACTTCGATTGTAATGGACTTACAGCAAGAAGTTATTAAATTAAAAAAGGCTTAATCAAATATAAAACTTAATTCCAAAATCCTTTCCCTCATTTCGGGTGAAAGGATTTTTTATCTAGAGTAGTAGATAACTCTCATAAATTAACTTAAGCGCCAGATCACCGTACATAAAACACAAAATCTATCCTATATACCTAGTTTCAAATACATACGGATCTAAAATTGCTGCGCTATGACAAAGCTTATAAATGCTACTGACCGCCACTTTACCTCTGCAGGTTGGCTAAATTCTTATTTTCTTTTTTCTTTCGCGGATTATTATGATCCAACTAACATGAATTTTGGTCCGCTCCGGGTTTTTAACGATGATACCGTTTCGGCCCGTTCGGGTTTTCCGTCGCACCCGCATTCGGATATGGAAATTATAACCATTGTGCTGGATGGCGAAATCGCGCACGAAGATAGTTTAGGTAACAAAACTACCATTCATGCCGGGGAAGTACAACGTATGACCGCCGGAACCGGTATTACCCACTCGGAGCACAATAATACCGACAAAGAAGTACATTTGTATCAACTCTGGTTTACCCCAAATAAATTAAATCTAAATCCGTCTTATGAGCAAAAACGGGTAGATTTTTTGGACGGTAAAAACGAATTAATTCCAATTGTTTCCGGCCAAAAGGTTTTAGAAGATGTGGTATATATGAACTCAAATACTACTATTTACTACAGTAACCTGAAAAAAGATAAAGAAATAAATTTTCAGACGTTCGATATCCGGAAAACACTTATTTATATTACCGAAGGTGAATTGTTTGTGAACGGGGTGCAAGCAGAAAAAAATGATCAGCTCCGGATTGATAAAATGAACCTGGTGGAAATAAAAGCGGCGCAAGATGCGCAATTTATTCTAATAGATGTACCCGCAGTGGAAGCTAATTTTTAGTATCAGGTATAATGTAACAACTATAAAATAAATAACACTTTAATCTAAAGTAAGACTTACTAGATAAGCAAAAACAAAAGAGCCGGATTTATCGGCTCTTTTTGTTTACCTTACTACTTTAAATCAGATATTTAGTACTTAATACCTGCTACTTCATATTTGTTACCCTTAACGTTACATTGTGTATTTGCGTCCCTTGTTTTGAGTTTTTAGGTAATTCAACAGAGGTTCAAAATAGGCGACCATGGCCCGGGCGCTTAAATCCTCACCGGTTTTCTCTTTTAGCATTTTCCGCCAATCGGCACTGGCGCCGGGCTGCATTATGCTCGTCAGAAATTTGCCCACTTCTTTATTACCGTAATAATTAGTAGCGTGCGGATCTTGTTTCAGAATGTTTTTAGCAATATGATCGTGCAGCTGGAACAGAATTACGTACGATAAAGCATAATCATAATATTGGGCCGGATCATCGTTGATGTGCGTTTTTGAAGTTGCATCGGCGTATTCACTACCCCGGTTCGTGGGTGGAATAATGCCTTGGTATTGCTTGGCCAGTTCCCACCAACGTTTGTTAAAATCAGCCGGAGCTAAATTGTTGGCGTATAAATCGTTTTCAAATTCACTCATTACGCCCGAAGCAAACGGAATAAATACTACATAATTTAGCGCTTCTTTTAATAAGGTTTGCACCTCATCCGTTGGTGTATTTCTATCGATTAACCCCAATTGAGCTAAAAATGGTTTTTGGGTAGCCGCCAATCCCATTAAACTTCCCATTGCTTCGTGGTAAGCCCGGTTAGCGCCGCCGCGCAATAAAATAGGCACCTCCGGATTAGTATACGCCAGATAATAATAAATATGGCCCAGTTCGTGGTGCGTTGTTTCGTACCATTCGGCATTGGGTTCCACACTCATTAAGCTCCTGACATCCTGCTCCAAATCCATGTGCCAGGCCGAAGCGTGGTTATTTTTTTTGTAATTGGCTGCTGGCGGCAAGGGGTATAAGCTCGATTTTTCGTAAAAACTTTTTGGTAAAGGAGGCATGCCTAAACTCTGGTAAAATCGTTCGGCTTGCTGTACCTGCCAAACGGCACCTTTCTGGCGCAATACTTCATCTAGGTCTAAGCCTTTTACTTCCACCATACTGCTCCAATCTTGTCCCCAACGGTTAGGCAGCCAGTGCGCCGGCAACATATCCGGCACTTGTTGCTGGCCGTATTTTTTTGCTAATTCATAGCGGGCGTAGGTGTGCAGTTCCCGGTAAAGCGGCATTAACTCCTGGTTTATCCGGCGCATCAGCTCCATCATTTCTGCGCGTTTCATGCCGTACTCCGATGCCTGATAACTGAAATAATCGTCGTAGCCTAGTGCCTTAACCGTTTCATTGCGCAGTTGCCGTAGATTAACCAAACCGCCTTTTAAAACTTTACCTACTTCTTTGCTGCTTTCCCAAGCCATTAAGCGTTTGGTTACATCATTCTCGGCTTTTAAAATTGAGTCGATTTGATTAGTTGAAACGGACTTTCCGTTCAGTTTATAATCAAAGCCGTACATTTTTTCGGTTTGTTCCGTTTCCGCCTGAATGCGCTTTTTTACTACCTCCGTAACAGTTTGGGGATTATTGGCCGCCCGGTACAATATGCTTTCTAATTGTTTTACCTGTAGGGTCGTGAGAGATTCTTTATGTTCCAATAATGCCTGTGTTTTTTTTATATTCTCAGCACTGCCGGTAAAGGCCGCCATGGTTTCGTTGGCCTGGCGGGTACGTAAAGCATTCGTAGAATCACCTGCTACAATCCTAGTATTAGAAGCCCATTCGGCTTCGGAAGAAACCGTATACAGTTGCTGGTATTTTTTTGAATAGTCAGATATAAAGGTATCGGCTTCCGTTTGGTAATTTTTTTTGCTTTCGCAAGCCCACAACATCGCTAAAGCCAGGCCCGGTATAAAGATTTTTTTCATGAATAAAGATATGCGGGTTTCGGGTTTAAATAATGAGAACTAAATAGTTCCGCAGGAATGAATTGCTGCTTTAATGCTGGCCGGGCTGGGTTTATGGTCTATAATCCGAAGGTTAAATAAGGTATCCAGCACGAGGGCAACTAGATCATCGGATACTTCACCGCCGGTGGCCCACTGGGTAGAAGCGAACCAGGTAGCGGCATCTGCCGGTAGTAAGTCAAAACGTTGCGTTATTTCCTGTACGGCGGCCTCTTTATCCGCCATAAATTGCTGGGTGGCGCCGTTTATAACGTTTAATAATTGTTGTAGTGCGGCTTTTTTAGTCTCTATTATTTCCTGGCGGGCGGCAATCACAAAACAAGGCCAAGGCGTAGGCGTTTCACCTACCCGTCTAAACTCACCGTTATCTACCAAAGGCTTCGTCATAAATTTTTCCCACATAAATACATCCGCTTCATTCTTCCGGAAAGCTTCGCGGGCGCCCTGTAAATCGCCAATCAATACCAATTGCAAAGCGGCCGGATCCCAGCCGCGTTGCGTCGCATCGACAAAGGCCATCAGGTGCGAACCGGAACCCAACCGACTAATTGCGTAGCGTTTTCCCTCTAATTCCGTCACTGTTTCAAAGAAGCTATGTGCCGGCACGTGGATGCCCCAAATTAGCGGCGACGATACGTATTCCTGGATAATTTTACTCGGGTTTCCTTTTACAATATCGGCAACAATGCCTTCGGTCAGGAGGACGGCCACATCTAAAGCCCCGCTGCGCAAATCTTTAGCCATAGCGCCGGTGCCGCCCGGATAATCGATCCAATTTAAATGTAAACCTGCTTGAGCAAAAGAACCATTTTCCATAGCCAGGTGCCAGGGAATATTAAAGTGCTCCGGAACACCGCCAATGTTTAAAGTTGTATTTTCCATGATGCGTATTTAATTATAAAAATTTTTACTAAGCCACTAGCTAAAGCAAGTGGCAATTCAAGGTTGCTTGTTGTTAATGAAATTAACTTTTAAATTACTTCTGATTTTTACTTCCTGGCAAATAGGAGGGTATTTAAAATTACTCTTCCAGCAATGCCGATGAGGTGGCGGGTTCTTCGGCTTCCTGCACCAACGTGCCATCCAGGGATTTGGTAGTGCGGGCACCCAAGTTTTTAATATGTTCTACTTTCCGGATTAAATTGCCTTTTCCCACCGTTAATTTATTCATGGCGGCCTGGTAGCTGGTAGTGCTATTATCTAGGTGTTTGCCAATTATTTTTAAATCTTCGACAAAGCCCACAAATTTATCGTACAGCAAGCCACTTTCCTTCGCTATTTTTAAGACATTATTTTTTTGATTTTCCTGTTTCCAAACAGCTTCTACGGTACGCAGCGTAGCCAACAGGGTAGAAGTGGTAACAAAAACAATATTATGGTTGAGGGCATCAATAAATAATTCCTGATCGTATTGCACCGCTAAATTAAATGCGGGCTCAATGGGAATATACATCAAAACAAAATCCGGTGTTTGCAATCCTGGCAAATGGTGGTATTCTTTTTTACTTAGTTCTTTGTAATGCGACCGGATGGATTGAATGTGGCTGATTAAATGGGCTTGCTGCAGCGTCTCATCTTCGCAGTTGCAATAAGCATCGTAAGCCAACAACGAAACTTTGGAATCGATAATTAAATGCTTTGCCCCCGGCAGGTTTACAATTACATCGGGCCGGAAGGTTTTCTGATCGTGGTTTTGCAATACTACTTCACGCTGGTAATGTTCGCCTTTGCGTAAACCCGATTTTTCGAGCAAGACTTCGAGTAAGTATTCACCCCAATTGCCCTGGGTTTTGCGCTCTCCTTTTAAGGCTTTGGTCAGGTTAATAGCATCTTGACTCATTTGTTGATTAAGGTGCGCCAACATGGTTATTTGTTCTTTCAAAGCCACATTTTCCCGCAGACTTTTTTCGTAAGTGGTATCTACCTTGGTTTCAAATTCCCGAATACGTTCTTTTAGCGGCGTTAAAATAGATTCCAGGTTATCGGCCGAAGCTTTTTTAAAATGTTCGGCATTGGTTACCAGCACCTGGTTAGAAACGTGCGAAAACTGTTGTAAAAAAGATTCCCGAAGCGTTTCTAAGTCTATTTTCTGATCGGCCAGTTTTTGCTTCAGATGGTATAAATCCGTTTCGGTTTTCGTTAACTCCGTTTGTAAATTCAATACCGTGTTTCTTTCGGTTTGCAACTGACTCTTCACTTGCCCAATTACCGAATTACGCTCCTGCAATTGCAACTGGAATAGCGATTCGGCCACTTGAGCTTTGTTCAATTTATCCTGCAGGTGCGAATTCTTATTTTTGAAGAGAAAAAAGGAGATAACTATTCCGAACAATAAGCCGGTAAAAGCAAAAAGTAATTCCATTTAGCCAAGTTAAATAATCTGGGGGAGTTAACCAATCAAAGAACTGATCCGACCGTTTTCGAGGGAAATTCTTTTATCTATCCAGTCTGGTATTTCCGAAGAGTAATGGCTCACCAGAATAATGGTTTTTTCTTCATTGCCGAAAGCTTTCAAAAGAGACAAGGCTTGCTCGATTAAAACGGCACTTAATCCCTGAAAAGGTTCGTCCCAGATTAATAGATCCGGATTTTTAAGTAATGAACGGATAATAAGGATTAAACGCTGCTGACCCGTTGATAATTGTAGAAAAGGCTTTTGCTGAAAGGGCTTTATTTGGAAAAAAGAAAAGAAATACTCCATCAAATCTACTTCCGTCGCAGTGAGTGGCCGGTTCAGATACAAGGTATTCCCAAAACCAGTAGCGGCCACGACTTCGGCGGTAATAGCTCGCCGAAAATACAGATGCAGTTCCGGCGAAACAAAACCAATGCGTTTCTTTAAATCCCAGATGCTTTCGCCGGTGCCTTTCTGTTTATCAAACAAAGTAATTTTATTCGCAAAAGCCTGCGGATTATCGCCGTTTATTAAACTAAGTAAGGTTGTTTTCCCCGAACCATTAGGCCCGGTTAATGCCCATTTTTCGCCTTTGCGTACGGTCCAATATATATTATGTAAAACCACTTTTTCTCCGTATTTAATACTTGTATTTTCAAATTGAACACAAATTTTATAATCCGTTAGTTTTGCCACCGGTTCCAAAAAATCCAACAAAGGCAAAGGAAGATTAGGGGAGAACGCAGGTATTTCCGTCTTTTGTTTTGCCAGGTATTCGGCGCGTGTGAACTGGCCTTTTAAATTGAAATCCGCAATTTCTAATACATGGGTGGCAAATTCCGGTATCTCGTTCGGGTTGGTGATGAGGATAATGTTCGTTTTTTGATTTATTAATTCCTGGAGCAATACGTTTAAATTTTGGCGCGATTCTGTATCTAATCCTGCGTAAGGATTGTCCAGGAGCAGCAAAATTGGTTTTTGCAGTAAGGCTTTAGCCAATAACATTTTCCGGGTTTGACCATTAGATAATTTAATTACCGCCAGCGACATTAATTCCGGTATGCCGAGAGCCTTGGGTATGTTCTCTAATATAGCCAGATGTTCTTTATTTGTCTGGTCGCCAGTTAAAAACTCTTGCACGGTTAATCCAGAATCAGCTTCGCTGCTATTATACCGTTGTTGGTAATAAAATTTACCGTAATTCAGCAGCCGGGAATTAGGCTGAAAAGAAACCAAGGAAATTTTGCTGCCGGCAGCAACCGGCGAATGAAAAGATGAAAAACCATCAAATAGCTGGATGTTCCCATTTTGTACCGGATATTTGCCACTCAGTGCTTCGGCTAGCGTAGTTTTACCAGCGCCCACCGGACCAGTAATTACCCAGGTTTCGCCTTTATTTATCCGCCAATTTATGTTTTTAAAACCTGCTTTTACTAAATCAGGGCCGTATGTTCGGCTAAAAGAAACATTATTCAGTTGAACTAAAATTGGTGAATTTGTCCTTTCATGGGCTATGGTCATAGTTATTTAATCAAGTTTTCGGTTTAGAAAGGATCTTTAACAAAAGTATTAATGAAAGCTTTTTAATAAGGCGAAAATATTATTTATTACTTTTATAGAAGCTATAATTCAAAATTAATTGCCTTAAATTTTCCCTAACAACCTGATCGTTTCGGAAGAATTTTATTACAATGTATTTAATCAAATTTTTTTGACTGACGTAAAAGATGTATTCTGAATTTGCTTTATTTCTTTTGACATGGGTAGCTAATCTAGCAATTTTTGGAAATAAAAAAGCCGGCAATTTGGTTGCCGGCTTTCCCTAAAATTCATAAAAAGTTATTATTGCGCTTCCAACATCATGGTAGAACCATCAGCTGCCTGCAGTTTCATTTCATCATCATTGATGCTCAATACTTGAAAATTCTCCGTCATGTCGGAACCAACAAATTGCAAAGCCAGGTTTTTGCCCATGGCATCATACGTCCATTTACCAGAAACATTTTGGGTAGAGGAACGCATACTAAATGAACCGTTGGCAAAAAATTGCATTTCCTGGGTTTTTTCGGTACTGGTAATTTTGTCTTTATCGCCGGAAGCGGTTGTTTCTCTTTCCGCTTTCCAAGTTTTACTCTCCGTTCCGGAAAAGGTAGCCGGGGTAGTTACTTCGTTTTTTTTCTGACAGCCAGCGGCAAACATTACCAATAAGAAACTTAATAAGGTAAAATAATTTTTCAGAACAATCATTTTCATAGTGCAGTGTTTATAGTTTTGGTTATTACATTATTCATGCATCAGTCCGGTAAAACCGGCAGCAAATACATTATATTTTTTGAATGTTACGGATTAGAGGAACTTTAGGTTAGTTAGAGGTATGTAAAATACTAATTGCATCTATTTGATAAACTTTTTAAATAGGATAATAACAGCTGTTTCAATCAAATACAAAATATTTTTATAACTAAATAAAGAGAGAAGGCGTATTGTGATTTATGCACGATGGCCTAAATGGCGGTCTTTTATGTACGATATTTAAAAAAATTAAAACTATGGGATTATTTGATTTTTTTCAAAAAGGGGAGGAAAAGCCGGCACAGCCGCAAGCTAAACCTAATACTGGTTTAAACCAAAACCCTTTGAATCAGCCACAAGCGGCGCAACCAGTTACCCCGCAAAAAGAATATTATACCATTAAAAGTGGCGATTCTTTATCAAAAATTGCTAAACAACTATACGGTGATGCCAATGCCTGGCATAAAATTCACCAAGCCAATATGGATCAGATTAAAGATCCGAACCTGATTCATCCAGGACAAAAAATTGTAATTCCCCGATAAATCGAAATCAAAATTAGATTTGATTATACATTTAGTTTAAAAGAAAAAGGAGCTCTAAACGGCTCCTTTTTCTTTTTAGCGAGCACAAATGCCCCGGTAAATGCAGTATTGGCAAACCTCCAAATCCTGGGTTTTTTTAATCGGAATAGCGGGATTAAGCATATCTTGCACAAAGCTGGTTAAATAAGCTTCGGAATGTTGAATATAATCTGCGGCTGTTTCGGGTTGTTCCGGGTTAAAAGAAATATCGGAGCTCATAAAACCCGCGTTTAAATTCCGGAACGAAATAATACCGGCTTCTATTTTGTCGTTTATGCCGGTTATTATTTTCCCTTCGGCTTGCAGCTTTTTGGTCATTAAATATTTATACAACCAAAGCTGGCGCACTTTTTCGTACTTCCGGTCCGCTAATAAATGTTCGGCTACCTGGTCGGGTTTAATTTTCAGATCGGCGGCATGTACCATCCCGGTTTTATAATCAATTACTCGCACGGCGGCATCGGATTGGTCTATCCGGTCGGCTTTGCCCGCAATTTTTACCTCCAGTATTTCATCTCTCACCGATACGGATAAAATGGTTTCCAGCTTTTGCTCCAGACTTAGAATATGCAGCGGTAAGGCTTTTGATTCCATTTCTTTTTTCAGGTAAGTTTCCAGTACCTGCGTGGCTACTTTATACAGCAGGAAATTCATGCCGTGTTCCGGTATGTTCCCTAAGGTGCCGGCTTTAAAAGCTTCTTTTACCCGCTGCGGCAAAACCGTCAGCATTTGGTTTACATCGGCCGTAGTTACCAGCGTATTATTATCCCGAAAAGGCGTGTAATAATCCTCCAGTACTTGGTGTACAATATTCCCAAACTGATCGGCCCCGATTTGTTCTTCTATTTCGTCAGTTTCTTTAATATTCGCAATGTGGTAGAAGTAGTACTGCAACGAACAGTTCAGGTACATATTCAGGTGCGACGGGAATAATCCTTTTTGCAGTGCCTTTTTTAAACTGCCGAGTACCTGTTCGTCTTTCTGAATAATAATATCGGGTTCGTAAGTTTTGCTTTCTTGTTGCTCCACCACGGCGGTTAAATCCCGGAAAATAATATTGGGGTTAGCGGGTACCAAATGGTGTTGCAGTTGCAGAATAAAACGGCTTTTCTCGCCGGAGCCGTAGGTATCTGAAGGCAAAACGTACAACAAATTTACGCGTTTGGCCCGTTGCAATAAGCGATAGAAATAATAAGACGATATACTTTCCTGCTCGGCGTAAGTAGGCAGTCCAAAGGTTTTGAGTACATCGTAAGGCATTAACGATTTATGCTTCTTCGGTTGCGGTAATATATTTTCGTTTACCGATAAAATAATCAGGTTCTCAAAATCCAAGGCCCGGGTTTCCAGGAAACCCATTACCTGAATATCCGAAATGGGTTCGCCGCTGAACGGCAAGCGGGTTTGGGCAATGTGCTCGTACAAAAACTTTTTAAAACTCCGCACCGAAATCTGCTGCTCCCGGCAATCAAAAATAGAATCTAACCTTTTTACCAGGGTATAAAAAATATACAGATATTCGGTTTCGATCGGGTTTTCGGGTTGGAACTGGTAAACTTGTTTGAGCAGGTCGATCAGGTCGTAAAAGGAAGCCAGTATATCGTCGCAGTTGCGCCAGGTTTTAAATAAAGCTTTAAAAAGCGGTTGTTCCTGCCCCAAGTCAATGAGTTCCCGGGCCGATAACAAAACTTTGTTTTTCGTGATGATCTCGGCCAAAGCTTTTGCCACGAAGTTTTCTTCGGCCGGAGTCTGGGTTAAGGTATTTTGGTATTGGTCGTAGCGCCGGATAAACGGATGGCTTAGGATTTTCTGTACCGTGAGGTGGTGGTACATATTAACCTTATAGCCCGTATGGGTGGGCTGAATAACGCCCGTTAAATGCAGTTCGAACAATAAATCAATTAAATTATACAGGGGGGTGCCTTTAAAGGTGAGCCCCATGGTGACGTTGTAATCCGGGATGTCTTCGCTGATGGAGTGCAGCACTGGCAGCAGCATGGTTTCATCGGGCAACACAATAGCCACCTGCGCCTGCGGGTTTTCCTGCCGGATTTGCTGCAATAACTGACCGGCAATTTTGCCCTGCATACTCGCGTTGGCCACCGAAATTACGTTTATTTCTTTCGCGGAGGTACGTAAGTGGTTTCCTTGCCACTGCCACTCGGGAAGCCGCCAGCTTTTCTTATACTGACGTAAAAAGTGACCCGCTCGGTTCTGGGAAGTCTCCTCCATGTAGAAATCATCCGAATCGAACAATACCTCGGCTTTGTGTAGTTTGAGTAACGTGCGGATAATCACTTCTTCGGAGCGGCTCAAGGCATTTAACCCGATAAAAATGAATTGCTCACAAGAAGTTTGTTTCTGGATAGCTTCTATGTTTTCGGCTACTTGGCGGTACGCCATGCCGAGGTAGGCTTGCTTTTCGGTTTTTAGTTTGTGCCGGAGTTTTTCGTAAGTTTTCTCCAGGTTATCCCAAAGCTTAAAATATTTCTGGATTAAAGGCGAGATTTCGAAACCGGAACTTTTCGGGTCCCAACGCTCCAAAGCTTTGGCCTGACTCACGTACTCGAATAATTTGCCGGTATCTACCATTTCCTGGTCCATGCGACTAAAGTCATCAAGCAAAGTACCGGCCCAGCCCACAAACTGATCAAATTCAATGTGCGGATCTAATTCCTGCATAATATCGAATAAATCGAGTTGTAGGTGAATGGGTTCGAGTACTTCTACTTTGGCCAAACGGGTAATAAAATCTTCCATGGAAGAAACTTCCGGCGACCAGATGCCTTCGGTTGCTACTTGCGCCAACGCATTCTTAAAATAAATGCTCGCCCGCCGGGTTGGCAACACCACACAAATTTGGCTGATGTTTTCGGGGTATTTGGCATAAATATATTCGGCTGCTTGGTGCAGGAATGATTGCATTGTTCTGCTTTTAAATTCTTATGCTTGGTTTACCTCACTTAATTTTTTTAAAGTAAACAACAGTTCTTGTACTTTTTACCACTCCTACATGGGCACTTATTATTTCTGCCAATTTTTTTCTGTTTACTTGTTATAAAGGGAAAATTATTCTTTCCTTTAAAATTATGAAAGCCTGGCAAATCTTTAACTTTATCATCCATTTTAGGTGATTGAACCCATTCATATTCTAATTTGAGCCCAAATTTTATTTTTTGAAAAATAGGTTCAATACATATCCCAAACCAAGAACCTGCTTTCTGCTTATATTTCCTTTGCTGACAATGATTGTCCAAGCGAGGCATAAATTTAGAAGGAGGATCATTGTTGCAATGAACTGTCAATCCAGAATTCATCCCCGCTAAAGCAAAAGTTATATCATGATTATGACCATCTGCTTTGGTTAATTGTAATATGTGGGAAATACCATTATTTAAATTTTTAATAGTTTCACCGCCCAATGAAAGTAGGAGAAAGCCTAAATCTATAATTGATGGGTGTTCTAGGTTATTTATTTGTTGGATTAACTGGTCATATGCGGTTCCTCTATAATCAGTTAATATACCTTTAGGAGTATCTAAACCTGGGGCTCCATCACGCCTAGTAAGCATTGCAAGATCAAGGTCAGCACCTATATCATCTCCAAGGTACATCATGGAGTATTCCTCATCTAACCATAAGTTCTTGCTCAAATGGTAAGATAAAATTGTCAATTCATGAGTAGAATAAAATTTGTCCCCGTAAGATGTTCGTCTATTTATATAACTTAAGAAATATAGGGGTGACTGCAACATTTCTGTCATAACATCAAGCAAGAAGACGTCCATTACAAATGGAGCCTTAATGATTTCAGTTTCCTGGAATTTTAAAAATTGTCTTGCTTGAAAAGAAAGAGCCGGATAGTGCTCAGAAAGAACACAAAAAGGATATACTTCCTTGAAATCTCTTGTAATAATTATTTCATTTCCGCTTTTATCAAATAGTTTATAATTTTTATCATTGAGTAGTGTTGAACATAAATACGCTTGATCATATGCATCCTGGACTGCTTTTTGAAAATCATCTTGCAAGTTAATGTCATTCCCCTTACGAGCAGCAATTGTGAGCTTCTTTGATTTTGCCTGTAAAACTATTGCTCTATCTGCAAAAACTACTAATACATCAATTTCGCCAGCCCAATTCTTTTTAGAAGTATAAATATCAATATTTGAAAACACCCTTCCTTCTCCAAACACTAGTTTTAAACGCTCCTCGGAAAATGATTCTGCAAAATCGCCTCTGTGCCGCATTGCTGTTGGACGATATTTTTTATTATTGTTTAACCAGAAGAAAGGAGTTTCATATAATGCCTGTACTAGGTCATAATTCTGAAACAATAAATACTCTTCATCTGAGAGCTTGATAATTGGATATGCATTTTTAGGGTTAAAATCATCTAATGAATTGAACTCGTATAATTCGGTTGTTGACACAAATGATTCAATAATTGCTTTAGCTATATCTATTTCGATGTTAGATGCTTTACTAACCTCTGCAGCAGTAAATTTAAAAGCTGAAAGTAAATCCCATTGTTGTGGTTTATTTTTAAAAAAGTCAAGAATTTCTAAATTGATTTTTACATTTTGAAGTAATGGTATAGAGGCTACTACTTCCGTAGCTTGGTTAATTGTAAATCTTTTATTTTCTAAAAACCAATCGTTGTCTTTGTAATACTTTAGATTAGAAAAATCTCTATACTGAGATTGATACACCCCTTCTCCTCCATAAAAAATTGGTTCTCTTAGGAAAGAGCCATTTTTGAATGGGTTATAATTTAGATCACTTAAATTGTCTGGGTTATAAATTTCTCCAGCAGGCATCATCATAGAATGATGAAGTTCATCTAGTAATATATCTGTTCTTTCTATATAAATTTGAATTTTGTCAGGTGATGGTAGTTCTATATTTGGCTTATTTTTAAAAGTTAGTCCTATTAGGGTCGATATTTCTGTTCTTAACAATCTTTTTGGTGTGAACTGCTGTAATACATCTTTTACAGTCATAGTATCACCATGTTTAATTATATTATCGCGAAAACATAAGTATGCAATAGCATGTACATATCCCGGAGAAGTGCATAATTCTGCTAATTCTGAAAAAACTTCTTTTTCTTGTCTGACTTTCCTTTTCATAAACTATTATGAACTAAACTAATCTTCCAACAATTTTTCAAGTTCCGCCGATAGCAAAGCTTTATCGGGCAGGTAAAGTTGGTATTTGCTTACAAAAAGCTGGTTACTG
>Ga0210040_10001950_pt1 | contig 30029 bp, 21 predicted proteins | sample CryGeyCG12114_NA_FD_185462 | JGI IMG/M metagenome (GOLD analysis project Ga0210040, IMG submission 185462) | Groundwater microbial communities from aquifer - Crystal Geyser CG19_WC_8/21/14_NA (SPAdes) (version 2) | ecosystem: Environmental > Aquatic > Deep subsurface > Groundwater | place: USA...
ACCAACGCCTCAAAGCCAACAACAGCATCAACTTTATCGGCAACATCGAAGGGCGCGACTTGTTTAACGACAGAGCTGATGTAATTGTGTGTGATGGCTATACCGGGAATATCATCCTGAAAATGGCTGAGTCGCTGTACGATATTCTTAACGAGAAAAACATGCACGACCCTTTTTTCGATAAGTTTAATTACGAAGCCATAGGTGGCAGTCCTATTCTGGGCATTAACGGAATTGCTATTATCGGGCACGGGGTGTCCTCTCCGCTGGCTATTTGTAACATGGTGCTGCAAGCTCATAAAATGGTTGCTTCCAACATATCCGGTAGGTTCAGGAAAAATTACAGCGCATAAACAGCATCTGCCAACAGGAAAAATTATTCCTGGTGTAACTTGTAGCAGCAATTCTTTTAGAACCTGGCAGGTTATGCCAGGTTTTTTTAGTTAAATTGCCCTTCTTAAATCATTCACCAAAAAAATTGATATGAGTAAGATTACTGCCGCCATTACAGGCGTGAGTGGCTATGTTCCTGAATACATTATGACGAATAAGGAACTGGAAACGATGGTGGAAACTAACGATGAATGGATTACTTCTCGTACAGGTATTAAGGAAAGGCGCATCCTAAAGGGAGAAAACTTAGGCACTTCTCATATCGCGGTTCCGGCAGTAAAAGAGCTTCTGAAAAAGACAAATACCAATCCGGAAGAAGTTGAGCTGCTGATATGCGCCACTACTACGCCTGACATGGTGTTTCCGGCTACTGCAAATTTGATTACAGCAGAAGTAGGCGCTGTAAATGCTTTTGGTTACGATCTGCAGGCGGCCTGCTCAGGTTTTCTGTTTGCACTGGCTACGGCTGCAAAGTTTATAGAGTCCGGGCAGTACAAAAAGGTGATTGTTGTCGGAGCCGATAAGATGTCGGCTATTGTAGATTATACTGATCGTGCGACCTGCATCATCTTTGGTGATGGCGGTGGCGCTGTAATGCTGGAGTCAAACACGGAAGGCTACGGCGTGCTGGACCAGGTACTAAAATCGGATGGAACAGGCGCGCCGTATCTGCACATGAAAGCAGGCGGCAGCCGCAGGCCCGCTACGATTGAGACTGTGCAGGCACGTGAGCATTATGCTTATCAGGAAGGCCAGCAAGTATTTAAGTTTGCCGTGAAAGGTATGGCCGATGTTTCGGCAGAAGTAATGGAGCGCAACAACCTGACGGCGGATGATGTGGCCTGGCTCGTGCCACACCAGGCAAACAAGCGCATTATCGAAGCTACTGCAAACCGAATGGGCGTAAGCAACGATAAGGTGATGCTCAACATACACAAGTATGGCAACACTACCAGCGGCACCATTCCGCTGTGCCTGTGGGAGTATGAAAGCCAACTCCGCAAAGGTGAGAACCTGATACTGGCTGCTTTCGGAGGCGGTTTTACCTGGGGTGCCATTTACCTGAAGTGGGCCTACGATCCGAAGTAAAAACATCCTCAGTAAGTATAAAAGCGGCCATTGCAGCCGCTTTTTTTGTTCCTTGTCCCTTTTACGTAGTTATCAGCTTCCGCTCCTGCTATCGCAAGTTTAGCGCGGCGTAACTTGTGATTGTTTATGGAAGAAGTTTTTAACTTCTTTGCTTTGCAAAAAGCAAGGGTTGCTAGGTCATATACTTTGCTTGAGGCAGATTAAAGTATAGGATTAAAAAGTATACTTTTCTGCTGTCGCAGAAAGCAAGTTACAAACTTGCAGCATGATTCATCACAGGTTACGCTGCGCTAAACTTGCGACAGCAGGGGCAAAACAATTATCAAACTAGATCTTACGAAAGCAGGAACAAGTTACACCCATTGTTTATTTTGCTCGGGAAATGCCCTTAAAGCAAAAAGGCTTAGCAGAAGCTAAGCCTTATTTATACTATATGTGCAGATAAATTACTTTACTTTTTCTACGATGGTTCTGAAAGCTTCCGGATGGTTCATGGCCAGGTCGGCAAGAACTTTGCGGTTCAGGTTGATCTCCGCCTTCTTGAGAGCACCCATCAACTGAGAATAAGAGATGCCATGTTCACGGGCACCGGCGTTAATACGCTGAATCCAGAGTGATCTGAAATCTCTTTTCTTAACTTTTCTATCGCGATAGGCATAAACTAAGCCTTTCTCTATCGCATTTTTCGCAACGGTCCAAACGTTTTTGCGACGGCCAAAGTAACCTTTGGCCATTTTCATCATTTTTTTTCTTCTGTGTCGTGCTGCAACGACATTTACCGATCTTGGCATTTCTTTAAAGTTTTAGCGGCTGGCGATTTTGTAAATCTTAAAGCCAGACACTGGGTTCGTACTAATAATTAACCTCTAATTTGTGCGTAATTAGATTTGAAGCATCAGCTTCACTCTGTTGGTATCAGCTGAGCTAACAAGGCCGATGTGCGTTAGGTTACGCTTTTGCTTGGTGGTTTTCTTGGTCAGGATGTGGCTCTTGTAAGCGTGCTTGCGCTTAATTTTGCCCGTACCTGTCAAAGAAAAACGCTTCTTTGCACCAGATTTGGTTTTAACTTTTGGCATGGTATATAATTGATTAAAATAAATTACTTTTTCACCGGCGCGGCCGCTTTCGGAGACAAAATCAGGAACATTCGTTTTCCTTCCAGCTTCGGCAGTTGCTCTACCTTGGCTACATCTTCCAGGGCTTGTGCAAACTTAAGCAGCAGGATTTCACCACGCTCCTTAAATACAATGCTTCTGCCCACAAAGTGCACGTATGACTTGATTTTAAATCCACTTTCTAGAAATGCTTTGGCGTGCTTCAGCTTAAACTCAAAATCGTGATCATCTGTATTCGGGCCGAAGCGAATCTCTTTGATAACTACTTTTTGAGCTTTCGCCTTCATTTCGCGCGTCTTCTTCTTCTGCTCATACTTAAATTTTGAGTAGTCGATGATGCGGCAAACCGGTGGATTAGCTGTAGGCGAAATCTCAACCAAATCAAGGTTTTGCTCATTGGCCATTTGCTGGGCCGCCCTATATTGGAATACTCCCTGCTCTACATTGTCACCAACTAATCTTACCTCCCGGGCAGTTATCTTATCATTGACTTTGTATGGCTCCTCCACTTTTCCGCGTGGGATATAGCGCCTGTTTTGCGTAGCTATAGTTGTATCTCCTTAAATTAATGTTACTTACATTTAGGTTGCAAATTTCGCAAAAAATCTACTGATATAAAAATATCCTGGGTTAATTGTTCAACATCTCTGTAACTTTCTGGTTGAACATGGTCATAAATTCATCTACGGCCATACTCCCCAGATCGCCTTCGCCGTGCCTGCGCACTGATACTGAGTTAGTTTCCTGTTCCTTCTCCCCTACTATCAGCATGTAGGATACTTTGCGCATTTCTGCATCGCGTATCTTTCTTCCGATTTTCTCATCCCGGCTATCTATCGATCCACGGATATCCTGCTGTTGCAAACGCTCATACACCTGCTGGGCGTATTCCTGATATTTTTCAGAAATAGGCAATATGGCAAACTGCTCGGGGCTCAGCCACAGTGGGAAATTGCCGCCGCAATGCTCAATCAGCACAGCCACAAAGCGTTCCAGCGAACCAAATGGGGCGCGGTGAATCATTACCGGCCGATGTTTTTGGTTATCGGCGCCGACATATTCCAGTTCAAATCGCTCCGGCAAATTATAATCTACCTGAATCGTTCCGAGCTGCCATTTACGCCCCAGTGCATCCTTTACCATAAAGTCAAGCTTCGGACCGTAAAACGCAGCCTCGCCCAATACGGTTACAGTACGCAGATCCTTCTCCTGAGTAGCCTCAATAATGGCAGTTTCAGCTTTTTCCCAAGCTTCGTCGCTGCCGATATATTTTGCCTTATTTGCCGGATCGCGCAAGGAGATTTGCGCTGTATAATCTTCAAAACCAAGTGCCTTAAACACATACAGTACCAGATCAATTACCTTCAGAAACTCCTCTTTCACCTGATCCGGACGACAGAAAATATGCGCATCATCCTGTGTAAATCCTCTTACGCGTGTTAAACCATGTAACTCACCGGATTGTTCATAACGGTACACAGTACCAAATTCTGCCAGGCGCACCGGTAATTCCTTGTAAGAACGCGGGCGTACTTTATAAATTTCGCAGTGGTGCGGGCAGTTCATCGGCTTCAAAAAGAACTCCTCGCCTTCATTGGGTGTCTTGATAGGCTGAAAAGAATCGGCGCCATACTTCTCATAGTGGCCTGAAGTTACGTAGAGTTCCTTGCTGCCGATATGCGGCGTAACTACCGGCTGATAACCGGCGCGCATCTGTGCTTTGCGCATAAATTGCTCCAGGCGCTCACGCAGCAAGGTGCCTTTGGGTAGCCAGAGCGGCAGGCCCATGCCTACTTTTTCAGAAAAAGCAAAAAGCTCCAACTCCCTGCCAAGCTTGCGATGGTCCCGCTTCTTGGCCTCCTCCAGCCGCTCAAGGTGTTCTGTCAGCTCTTTCTGCTTCGGGAAAGTTACCCCATAAATGCGTGTCAGCTGTTTATTTTTTTCATCGCCACGCCAGTAAGCGCCGGCCACGTTCATTAATTTAGCCGCTTTAATGGAGCCGGTATTAGGTATATGCGGGCCGCGGCAGAGGTCTACAAAGTTGCCCTGCTCATAAAAAGAGATAGTGCCATCCGCCAAATCTTTGATCAGATCAAGCTTATATTCATCGCCTTTTTTTGTGAAATACTCAATTGCTTCGGCTTTGGAAACATCGCGGCGGGTAAACTCATTTTTATTGCGTGCAAGCTCCAGCATTTTTTGCTCCACTTTAGCAAAATCATCCTGCGAAAACTCCTGACCACCTAGATCCACATCATAATAAAAACCATTTTCTACGGGCGGGCCTATGCCAAACTTCACACCAGGGTATAATGCTTCTAGCGCCTCGGCCAGCAGGTGCGCCGACGAGTGCCAGAAAACATTTTTACCCTGATCATCATTCCAGGTTAGCAGCTGCACCGTCGCGTCTTCGTTGATAGGCCGTGAAAGGTCCAAAACGGAATCATTTACTTTAACGGCAAGTACATTCCTTGCCAATCCCTCGCTTATACTTTGTGCCACCTCAAGGCCGGTTACGCCTGCTTCGTACTGGCGCACAGAACCGTCTGGCAGTGTGATGTTGATCATGTAGTTATCCTTTATCTTATCTTTAACTCCTCAATAATTTCCGGCTTCTGCGGCTTCTGCAGTTTATACTTCAGCCGGGCGATGGCCTGGTAAGCATATGTATACCGGGGTTCCACCTGCAATAGGCGCTGGTATGTAGCCAACGCCTGCACCGGTTGCCCGATTTGCTCATAGCTCCCGGCCAGCGTTGCCAGGTATTTGGGCTCATTTTTATATTGCTTCTCTGCCTTCAGCAGATGATTCAGGGCTTCCTGGCTTTCTCCCTGTGTATAAAGTCTTAGAGCAATATAATAATGCGCGCGCTGCAAAGTATCAATCTTCGCGACAGCTCTCAGAAAGTATAATTGGGCGCTGTCAGGCTTTTGCGTCTCCTGATATACGAGTCCTTTGTAGTATAGCAGCAGTGCATCATTGGGTTCAAGCTTTTCTGCACTGCTCAAATATACCTTTGCGCCTTCATAGTCTTTCTGCGCCACCAATATGCCCGTCAATTCACGTTGAGCTTCCATAAACTGCGGCATCTGCTCCAAAGCAAGTTTGTAATTACGTATAGCTCTGGCAGTGTCGCCGGTAGCAGCCAGCAGGCGGCCCTTGTAGTAATACGCAAATTCATTAGCCGGCGAAAGCTCCTGCGCCTTGCTGATGTATTCCTTCGCCTGCTCATATTGGTGCTGCTGCAGGTATAACTCTGCCAGCAACACATACAGTGATGCGTTCTGGTAGGAGTTGCGTTCTGCCTGCAGCGCGAGTGGTAGCGCTGCGCTATTTTTCTCCATTGCCCGCAATACCTGCGCTTTTACAAATAAGCTGGACGGTTCATTTTTAGTCAGCACCACGGCTTCTTCGGCGTCCTCCAGCGCTTTGTTTAATTCGCCTTTGCGCAAAAGTACTACCGCTCGCCGGGCATACAAACTACCATCGCGACCAGACTGCCTGATAGCAGCGCTAAGGTTTGTCAGCTGCACTTCAGGATTATCCTGCACCTGCTGCAAGTTCACCATCTGCTCCTGCTCCCCTTCCTCCTGACTACAGGCAGCCACTACAAACAACAGCAGCAGTACCAGCAAATGGGAGAAACGCAACATAACAGGTTTTAAATTATACTTTGCCCAAAGGCTATACTTCGTTATAGACGCTAAATTAAGAAAGTTTGGACTGAAAGCTTGTAATGTATGAAAACAAAAAGCCTGCCACCGAAAGGAAGCAGGCTTTTTGACAGATTAAAGAATATTATTTAGCGTATTCTTCCTCCAGCATAATTTTACAGCGCCTGCTTAATTCCAACTCCTCCGTCGTCTCCATGTTTACAGTTAAGGCTTTGCGCAATGTATTGATACTGGCATCTTTGTCTTTCATCTCCTTATAAACGCATGCCAGATCATAATAATAGCGGATGTTATCAGGATTATACCTGATGGCTTTGTTGAGCGCATCCACTGCATCCTGGTTAGTGGCTTTTTCCTTTACGCCTCCAAAAAAAAGCTTGGCGGCCACCTGCTCCGCCAGATTTAAATTGGCCACTTTAAAGTACCAGCGGCCCAGTACATACCAGGCACCGTCATGCTGCATATTGTAAGACAAGGCTTTGTCGATGTATGGCTTTACCTGGTAGATAGCTGCGAGGCGTTGCCTGGGGCCTGCCACCATAGCAGTGCAGCCAAGCGAAAGCGCCATTACATAATTAGATTCCGCATCTTCAGGCTTTATTATATAAGCATGGAGCGCTAAGCTTCTTGCCTTCTCGAAGTGACTTAGCTTGCTGCTTTCATCAGCAAAGCGTTCGCCAATGCGGCAATGCAGGTAGCTGGCTTTACAGAGCGCCTCATAATTATTTTCAGAATCGCTTAGCACCTGCTCATACAGTGCCAGTGCCTCATTGTCTTTATAAGCTGTAAGTAATTCCCGTGCACGCTGCAGTAATTGTTCATTCCCTGCGGCAGTACCGTCTGCCATTACGGCAGATACGCTTCCACAGAGCATCCAAACAATCAATATCGCTTTACAAAGTCTTTTCATTACAGTATTTCGAATATGTAACCTACAGCTTTAAAAAGACTTTTGCAAGTAAGTACTAAGAATGCTAAAACAGGTTAAGCTGTTTTTTCTTCTTAATAGTCATTTTTTCGCTGTCAAAGCCATTATCCTCATTTACGTCATCCGGAGCAGGATGTTGGGTGCTGCTTGCCCGTGCCGCCTCTTGCGCTAGTTCCTGTAACTCAGCGGGTAAGGTTGCCAGGGTCGCTTTTGGAAGAGCCGGTTTTCTTGTTTTAGATTTTTCTGTTTCCTGTGTTGCCACCTCCTGCTTGGGAACATCCACTTCCAGGATCTTATAATAACTGAGCTTGTTGCCCATTGCTTTCCAGCCTTTCACGTCGATAAACTCGCTCAGCAGTAGCTTTTCGCTTTCCTTGTCGCTTTTGCGGTCGCGCTTGAACTTGATTTCCGCCAGTGGTTCCGGATGCGTTGATACAGCTTCCATCCTCGAATTCTTACTCTCGGAGATAAAAGTAAAGCGCTTGCCCACTGTAGACGTTTCAATTTTGAAACGCTTCACAAAGTATACTTTGTGGTCGCCTTCATAATAAATGGCTGACACTATCAGCTCCGGATCATACTTCTGCAGCACTTTTATCTTCTCCACGGTATAGTGGTTGGCCAGGTCGAATGAAGTTTGCTCATAGCTTCCATCTTCATAAATGACAAGTATGGTATCGTCGGTGTTGAAGGAGCCCAGGTAGCGGCCGCGGCCTTCAGTGTTCAAACGGCCAATCACTTCGTCATAAAAGATTTCGCGGCCTCCCAGGGTAGAATCGCCCAGGCTTTTTTGCACCACTTTCTTCACCGGATACTTGGTGATAATGTTACCGTTAGAGCCTTTGCCTTTGATCATCAGCTCAGCAAAATCGAAATCAAAAGTTTTGTTGCGGGCAGCAGCAGTCGGTGCCAGCGTAACCGTTACCACTTCCGACTCGGAGTTGGGGTTGGCGGTGAGGTAGTGCACTTTAGAACCTTTGGTGCCTTTGCTTAAATCATACTCTTTCTCGCGGGTGATGGACTTCACAGAAAAACGTTTGGCAAACGACACGCCGGTTTTACCATCCGCATAGATCATGTTGTAGACCATGTGCTCGTCGTTTTTATTGTACACACCGGCAAGTATGATGTCTTTGCCCACAAAGGTTTTTTCGGCCACTTTGGTAACTGTAAACTTGCCGTCCCTGCGGAATACAATGATATCGTCCATGTCGGAGCAATCGCACACAAATTCGTCTTTGCGCAGGCTGGTTCCGATAAAGCCATCTTTAGCATTCATGTATAGCTTCTGGTTGGCAATGGCTACTTTCTGCGCCGTAATAACATCAAAAGTTTTGATTTGCGTTTTGCGGTCGCGGCCCTGGCCATACTTCTTCAGCAGGCCTTCGAAGTATGAAATTGCATAACGAATCAGGTTGGCCAGGTGATCATCCACCTCCGCCATTTCCTCTTCCAGTTTCCGGATATATTCATCAGCTTTAAAGGAATCATATTTAGAGATTCGCTTGATTTTAATCTCTGTCAGACGGATGATATCGTCCTGCGTTACTTCGCGGCGCAGAAGCTTTTTGTACGGGTCCAGCCCTTTATCAATAGCCTCCAGCACCGCTTCCCAGGTCTCACACTCCTCAATATCGCGGTAAATGCGGTTTTCAATAAAAATTTTCTCCAGCGACGAATAATGCCATTTGTCCTCCAGCTCCGCTTTTCGGATTTCCAGTTCACGCTTCAGCAGGTCTACTGTTTTAAAAGTAGAGATGCGCAGCAACTCATCCACGTTTAGGAAGTGCGGCTTGTCATCTATAATCACACAGGCATTTGGCGAGATAGATACTTCGCAGTCGGTAAAGGCATAAAGCGCATCCATACTTAGGTCTGGCGACACGCCGGCAGGCAGATGCACCTGGATCTCCACATCGGCGGCCGTGTTATCGACTACCTTCTTTATTTTAATTTTGTTGTTTTCGCTCGCCTTTACGATAGATTCCATCAGGCCGGTGGTGGTAATGCCGTAAGGAACGTCGCGGATAATGAGCATGGTTTTATCGACCTTCTCGATGGTTGCCCGCACCCGGATTCTGCTGCCGCGCATCCCACCGTTATAGTTGGTTACATCTACCTGACCTCCGTTCAGGAAATCTGGCAGCAGCTGCGTTTTCCGCCCTTTCAACACATCAATAGAACCTTTAATGAGCTCCTTAAAGTTGTGCGGCATCACTTTGGTAGACAAGCCCACGGCAATTCCTTCTACGCCCTGCGCCAGCAGCAGCGGGAACTTAACCGGCAATGTTACCGGCTCATTTTTGCGTCCGTCGTAGCTTAGCTGCCACAGCGTTGTCTGCGGATTGAAGACCACATCGAGGGCAAATTTGGAGAGGCGCGCCTCAATGTATCGGGCAGCCGCCGCACTGTCGCCGGTGCGTACGTCGCCCCAATTACCCTGCGTTTCAATAAGCAAATCCTTCTGACCGATGTTCACCATGGCATCGCCGATAGAAGCATCGCCGTGCGGATGGTACTGCATGGTTTGCCCAATAACGTTGGCCACTTTGTTAAAGCGCCCATCGTCCATCTCTTTCATGGCGTGCAGAATACGGCGCTGCACCGGTTTCAGGCCATCCTCAATAGCAGGTACTGCACGCTCCAGAATTACATAAGAAGCATAATCAAGGAACCAGTTTTCGTACAGACCAGCCACCGGTGTTACGTTATGGATTTTGGTTTCTCCTTCTGTAAACGCCATAGCCAGCTCGTCCTGTCCTTCTATTTCTTCGTTGTTCAGCTCGTCGTTATGCATATACTTCTTCTACTATATCTTTTTCAACTTTCAGATTATCGATAATAAAGTTCTGGCGCTCGGGCGTGTTTTTACCCATAAAATAGCTCAGCATCTTCTGTATCGTAGTGTCTTTGTGTAGTATAACCGGCTTTAGTTTGATGTTGTCGCCGATAAACTTTCCAAACTCATCCGGCGAAATCTCACCCAAGCCTTTAAAGCGTGTGATTTCCGGCCTTTTGCCCAGTTTCTCTATTGCCTGCTGTTTCTCTGTTTCGTTGTAGCAATAAATGGTTTCTTTCTTGTTGCGTACCCTGAACAGCGGCGTTTCGAGGATGTATACATGCCCGTTCTTCACAAGATCCGGGAAAAACTGCAGGAAGAATGTAAGCAACAGCAACCGGATGTGCATCCCATCCACGTCAGCATCGGTGGCAATTACCACGCGATTGTAGCGCAGCCCCTCCAAGCCTTCTTCAATGTTTAAGGCGTGTTGCAGCAGGTTGAATTCCTCGTTTTCATACACCACTTTCTTCTTCATGCCAAAGCAGTTGAGCGGCTTACCGCGCAAACTGAATACGGCCTCAATATCCACGTTGCGTGATTTGGTGATAGATCCGCTGGCCGAGTCGCCTTCGGTAATAAAGAGTGTGGACAGCAGGTTTTTCTCGTCTTTGTCTTCGTTGAAATGCAGACGGCAGTCGCGGAGTTTGCGGTTATGCAGGTTTGCTTTTTTGGCCCGCTGGTTGGCCAGCTTTTTCACACCGGCCATATCCTTGCGCTCGCGCTCGCTCTGCTCGATGCGCTTCTTCAGCGCCTCGGCTGTTGCCGGGTTCATCCTTAAAAAATTATCGAGGTGCTCCTTTATGAAGTCGTTGATATAGGTATTCACAGCCGGTCCGTCTGGTCCCATGTCGATAGAGCCCAACTTGGTCTTCGTCTGCGACTCAAACACAGGCTCCTGCACTCTAAGTGAAATTGCAGCAATAACAGAACCACGGATATCTGTCGCATCGTAATCTTTCTTATAAAAGTCACGAAGCGTTTTCACCAATGCTGTACGAAAAGCCGTAAGGTGGGTGCCGCCCATGGTGGTGTACTGGCCGTTTACGAAGGAGTAATACTCTTCGCCATAGTCGTTGCCGTGTGTTATTGCCAGTTCGATGTCCTCACCTTTCAGGTGGATGATCGGGTAGCGCATGCTTTCCTCATCGGCTTTGTTTCGTAAAAGATCTAAAAGGCCATTTTCGGAATAAAACTTTTTGCCGTTAAAATTAATGGTAAGGCCGGCATTGAGGTATACATAGTTCCAGATCTGGTTTTCCAGATAATCGGGGTTGAACTGGAAGTTTTTGAAGATAGTTTCGTCCGGCACAAACACGGTCATCGTGCCATTGCGCTGATTCGATTCCTGCAGTTCAAAATCCTGTGTGAGCACACCTTTCTCAAACTCGGCGGCTTTCATCTTTCCGTCGCGCACCGACTGTATGCGGAACTGCCCCGAAAGGGCGTTAACTGCTTTGGTACCCACCCCGTTCAGACCAACCGATTTCTGGAACGCTTTGCTATCGTACTTACCGCCTGTGTTAATCTTGCTCACACAGTCGATTACCTTGCCCAGCGGAATGCCACGGCCATAGTCGCGCACCTGCACTTTGTGGTCAGATATTTTAATGTCAATGGTTTTGCCATAGCCCATTACGTGCTCATCGATGGAGTTATCGATCACCTCCTTTACCAGAATATAGATACCGTCGTCGGGCGATGAGCCATCACCCAATTTGCCGATATACATACCCGGACGCAGGCGAATGTGCTCGCGCGGCTCCAGAGATCGAATACTGTCTTCGTTGTAATTATGTGCTAACTCTGCCATGTTGTAAGCGTAAGTATGTTCGTTGGTATAAGGGAGGTATCAATCTAATGTATAAAAATAGTATAAGCGAGGTACAAATTTAAAGAGGAGCGCCTAGTGTGTCTGCAAAGAAAGAAAATATTTTGCTAATTTTTTTAGTTTAATATTATTTAACATCTTACCGCTTCCTTTATCTGTACAAATATAACTATAATCTACGGCTTCAGGTTCATCTTAAAGCAGTTTTTTCTAAGCTATCCTGTATTTGTATAACTAAAATTTTTAGCAAATTAAAAAATAATATATTCTTTATTCAGCCGCATTTTAATACTTTCAGCATGACAGACTAGCTACCATAACCTGAGGTTTGCATATGCTTTGTACCTGGATAAGTATGAAAGGCTTTGTAAAATAATTACTTCCGTTTTCCGGCACAAGGTTTTAGCAAAGCACCTGAAAGGCGCGTCGTCAGAATCCAGAATTCTTATCTTTTGCTTCCGAAACAAAATTTAAATTTGCGCTAAGCGCAGCAAAAAAACATACATTCTATGGAAATAAAATTACCTGGATACTTAAAAATTACCATCATCCTGCTGGGCCTCATTCTGCTGATTTACCTGCTGCAGATGTTCAAATCTATACTTGCCCCACTTGCTTTCTCTGTTCTTTTTGCGCTTTTGCTGTTGCCGTTGTGCCGGCACCTGGAGCGGCTGCGTGTGCCCAGGCCATTTGCCATACTTATCAGCATCGTACTTGTTATACTAGTGCTGAGCGGGGTGGTGTGGTTCCTGTCCTCGCAACTCATGAGCCTGAGTACGGAGCTGGACAGCATCACCGGCAATGTGGGCGACATGATTACGCGCGTGCAAACTTTCCTGCAGGATAAGTTTGGCATTGTTCCTTCCAACAGGACAGAGCTAATTCAGAACCTGGTGGGCAGCTTGCAGGACATCGCCACCAGCTTCCTGGGCAACACCATTTCCATGACCACAGGGGCCATCGCAGCGCTTACGATAGTGCCTATTTTTGTTTTTTGCCTGTTATACTACCGCGACCACCTGGAGCAGTTCCTTTTTAAATTTACCACCAAAGACCATCGCGGCGGTCTGCTGCAAACTATTGCCAACATTCAGGGCGTGGTGCAGAGTTATATTTCAGGTTTGATGATCGTCATTGTGGTGGTATCGCTGCTGAACTCAGCGGGCCTGCTGATACTGGGCGTGAAGTATGCCATATTTTTCGGGATTTTCGCTTCCATACTTACTATTATCCCCTACATCGGCATTATGCTTGGCGCCCTGATGCCTGCCCTGTTTACCCTGGCCGCTACCGGACACATGATTGATGCACTGCTGGTAATTGGTGTATTTGCATTTGTGCAGTTTCTGGAAGGTAATTTTATTACGCCGCTGGTGGTAGGCTCCAAGGTAAGTATAAATCCCTTTGCCGCCATCGTTGCCCTGCTTGTCGGAGGTGAAATATGGGGAGCACCAGGAATGATCATCGCGCTTCCTTTCATAGCCATGTTAAAGGTAATATTTGATGCCTATGAGCCGTTGGCGCCATTTGGTTTCCTGCTGGCCGACGTGGCCGATGTGAAACCGAAAAAGAAAGGAAAGGTGCACAATTGGTTTACTGAAATCTGGAACGGGCTGGGGCGCGGGAAAAAAGATGTGACCAAGTAAGTAGCAGGACATAAGTATCAGGAGGTCAAATACAGGATTATCTTATAATTTGATATCAGCTAATCAGAAATTTATACTTGACAATGAAGTGTTTAAAGTATATCTTGTCTGATCACTTGTATTTGTAAAGTCTTGTGTCTGAGGTCCTGATACCTGTGTCCTGCTTGTTATTAAAAGATATGCTTTATCTTTTCCGATTGTATAGCTCTAAAACCGATAGCTGCCGCTTTGAAACGTATTGCTAATAAAATTGGTTTATCATGTAATGCTGTGCCTGCACATCAAAAGAAACAGATTTAAAACGAAAGAAGCTTGTACGCCATCATCGACATTGAGACCACAGGCAGCCAGCCTGCTCAGGACAGAATTACCGAGATCGCCATTTTTATTCACGACGGAGAAAAAGTTATAGACCAGTATAACACCCTGATAAACCCGCAACGTCCTATACCCTATTTTATATCGCAGCTTACCGGCATCACCGACGATATGGTGCACGACGCGCCAAAATTTTATGAAGTAGCCAAAGACATTGTAGAGTTTACCGACGGAAAGGTTTTTGTAGCCCACAATGTGCGCTTTGACTATTCTTTCATTAAAAAGGAGTTTGCCGATCTGGGATTTACTTTCCAGCGCAAAACGCTTTGCACCGTGCGCCTCAGCCGCTCCCTTATCCCAGGCTTGCCTTCTTACAGCCTGGGCAAACTCTGCCACAGCATCGATATCCCTTTAAACCAACGCCACCGCGCTATTGGCGACGCAGAAGCTACTGCAAAACTCTTCGACAAGCTTATCAAAATAAACCGCCCTGTGGTGGACGGTAATTTACAGATGGCCACCGATGCCTCAGAGAAAATGCTGAAGCAGGAAATCAAAACTTCGTTGCTCCCGCCTCACATCAAAAAAGAGCAGGTAGATGCTTTGCCGATGATGCCGGGCGTGTACTATTTCTATAATGAGGCCGGCGAGGTGATTTATGTCGGCAAAAGTATCAACATCAAAAAGCGAATTATTCAGCACTTTAACATCGACTATAAAAGCCGCAAGTCGCTTGAGTTTAAGAATAGCATCGCTGATATTACGTATGAGCTGATGGGCAACGAACTGGTAGCGCTGCTGTTTGAGTCGGCTGAGATAAAGCGGATGAAACCACAGTATAACAGGCAACAGCGCCGCAGCGTGTTTAATACTGGCATATTTATGTATGAAGACAGCAACGGCTATAAGCGCCTGACCTTCGGCAGCGTGAACAAAGCTGATAATATAAGTATGACACCGCTGATTGCGCTATCAAATCAGTTTAAGGCCAAAGGATTCCTGTTTCACAAAGTAGCCAAGTATAACCTTTGCCAGAAACTCTGTGATCTGTACAAAACCAACGGCGCCTGCTTCGACTACCAGGTACACCAGTGCCAGGGCGCCTGCATCGGCCAGGAGAGTCCGGAAGATTATAACAAACGCGTGGACGCTGCCATTGACTCTTTCAGCTTTGAACATCATAGCTTTGTTATCGTTGGCAAAGGGCGCGAGCCCGGCGAAAAGTCAGTGGTTGTAATAGAGCATGGCACGTACCTAGGCTTTGGCTTTGTGGATGAAACTTTCTCTGCACAAGGTATGGACGAATTTAAAGGAGCCATCAAACGCTACAACGACAACAAAGATGTGCAGCAGCTCATCCGCGGCCACATGCGCGGCAAGCACAAGGATAAGATAATTGTGTTTGAATGAGCATAACCCTAAGGCGTGTTTCTTTCAGGAATTGCATTGCAGAATGGATTTAAGGGTGTTCAAACACATTCAACTGGCACAGAACCTGCTCGGAAAAGAGATAAAATGTTTCTTCAAGATCTCATTTGGTAAAGCAGCGAGTACGCGTTTAACTTCCCGGTTATAATTTATTGCCTAAAAAATGTCTGATTTCGCAAGTATGATTTGCTGGTGCGTTGCCCTTAGTCAGGATACATGTTTTTTTCAAGAACTCCGAGTTAATTATCAGTCATAAAAGCCTTTAAACTATCTTAGAACCTGCTTTTCAGTAAAGTCTTTAGTTGATCAAAACCGTTTTTTATCGGCAGGAATTGTTCCGGCTTATTCAGAAAAACCTGAAGTTGCGGCGGAATTTCAATAGTATGGCCCAGTGTACTTTCCATTACTTCGCGGAACTTGGCCGGATGCGCCGTTTCAAGACAAATACCGATTGCATCACTTTTGTGCGCATCCAGGTATTGTTTTAGCCCTAGGTATGCAATAGACCCGTGCGGGTCGAGTAAATAATGATGCTCCCGGTACACTTCCTGTATCGCGCTGCGGGTCTGATCATCAGTGAAAGTAAAGCCCGAAACAGAGGCGCAGAACAACTGGTGATCTGCTTCAAACAACTCCTGCATGCGGGCGTAGTTGCTGGGGTTGCCCACATCCATGGCATTGCTGATAGTTGGTACAGAAGCGCGCGGCTCATACTTTCCTGTGCGGAGATACTGCGGCACCACATCGTTGGCATTGGTGGCAGCTACAAAATGATGTGTAGGCAGGCCCATAGCGGCAGCCAGCAAACCGCCAGTCAGGTTGCCGAAGTTGCCGCTGGGCACAGAAAACACAACCGGTTTGCCCTGCTGCTGCACCTGCGCATAAGCATAAAAATAGTAAAATGATTGCGGAATAAGCCGGGCGATATTGATGCTGTTGGCGGAAGTAAGCAGAAAACTTTCATGCAGCTCATCATCAGCAAGCGCTTGTTTGGCCAACCGCTGGCAATCATCAAAAGTGCCCTCCACCTCTATCGCCGTAATGTTGCCGCCCCAGGTAGTCAGCTGCTTTTGCTGCAACGGGCTCACCTTGCCTTTCGGAAAAAGAATATATACTTGTATGCCCGGCACGTTATAAAAACCTGCCGCCACGGCACTGCCCGTATCGCCGGAGGTTGCTACAATTACTTTTAGCTCCCGGCTTTCGTTGCGGGTAAAGTAAGCCATCAGGCGCGACATAAAACGTGCTCCTACATCTTTAAAGGCCATAGTCGGACCATGGAACAGCTCCAAGGTATAAATCCCTTTTTCCACTTCATGCAAAGGTATCGGAAAATCCAGGGCCTCTTCCACCAGTTCCTGCAGTACGCCAGCGGGCACCTCGTCCTGCACAAAGGCTGCGGCCACCGCAAAGGCAATCTCGTGCAGAGATTTGGTATGAAGCGTTTGTATAAAAGATGCCGGCAGTTGCGGAATATGCTCCGGCATGTATAAGCCGCCATCGCCAGCCAGGCCTTTTAATACAGCCTCAGGCAACGTTGCCTCTCCGGATTGCTTATTGGTACTATAGTAGTGCATAGTTAATTTACCTTAAAATTGTTTTAGGTGATCCGACAAACGGAAGCATGGATTTCTGTGAAAGCTCCAACAAAAGCAAACTTTTATATATTGATATTCAGGCTTTAGCAACTGCCAGGTAGGAGTATCAATGGAAAAACAGGATCTAAAATCCTGATACATGTGTTTCTTTACAAACCACAGCGCCTTCTAAATTGATTTTTGAGACATAGGTATTGCACCCAATTTTTTTCTCAGTCAGCATGTGGGCCAGCGCCTGCGTTACCTTTTTTGCTATCTCTTCGTTTTTGCATAAAGCAAATACCGAAGGGCCGGAACCTGAAATACCAAATCCCAGTGCCTGATGTTGCAAAGCCAGTTCACGCATCTCATAAAAGTAAGGAATCAGCATCGCCCTGACAGGCTCAATGATAACATCCTGCATGCTGCGCCCGATTAAGCTTAGGTCGCCGGTGCAGAAGCCAGCTACCAGGCCGGCCACATTGCCCCATTGTGTTACAGCATCTCTGATGGGTACCTGGTTCTTAATGATGCTTCTGGCCTCCTTTGTCGGAATTTCAACGTGCGGATATAGCGAGGCGCAAGCCAGGCCATTGGGCACCGGCAGTTTCACCACATCCAGCGGATGATAGCTGCGCACCAGCACCAGGCCACCCAGCAAGGCGGGCGCTACATTGTCGGCATGTGCGTAGCCGCAGGCCAGGCGCTCGCCCTCCATCGCAAAAGGCAGCAGCTGCTCCCGCGTAAGCGGGCGGCCCATCAGTTCATTTACTGCCACCAGCCCTGCCACCGCACTGGCCGAACTGGAGCCCAAACCACTGCCGAAAGGCATCTTTTTGTACAGCTCTATACTTATACCCTGCACTACACCAATATGCTTCAGATAGTTGATAACTACAGCGCTGGCCGTGTTCCGTTCCGGATCGCGCGGCAGGCGGCCTTCGTCGCCCATAATCACATCCAAGCTAACCCGCCCGCTGCTGTTCAAATGCATCACTATCTCATCGCCCGGCTCGCTTACGGCAAAACCCAGCACATCATACCCGCAGCTCACATTGGCCACCGTGGCGGGAGCAAACACTTTTATCGATTCCATCAGCTAAGTTTTTAATAGGCTGCCACCCTTACTAAATCTGCCAACACACCTGCTGCAGTTACCTCGGCGCCGGCCCCTGGACCTTTAATTACCATAGGGTTGTAGCGATAACGGCTGGTGGTAAAAGAGATAATGTTATCGCTGCCCGATAAATTGTAAAAAGGATGATCCGGCCCCACCATAAGCAGTTCTACCTTTACTTCTCCTTCAGATAAGGTTCCGACATAGCGCAAAACCTTATTTGCAGCAGCCGCTTCATTTTTCAGCTGCTGAAAAAACTCTTCTGACTGTTTCAATTCTTCATAAAAAGCATCTACCGATGGCGCTGCAAGGCAATTATCCGGAAGTATAGGCTGAATAGCAACCTGAGGCAGTTCGAGCGGCAAGCCATTTTCGCGGGCCAGGATCAGCATCTTACGTGCAAAGTCGAGGCCGCTCAGATCATCGCGCGGATCGGGCTCAGTAAAGCCTTTTTCCTGCGCTTCTTTAACAACCTCTGCAAAAGTTCGCCCGCCTTTATACGCGTTAAAAATATAGGAAATCGTACCTGAAAGTATGGCTTCTATCCGCAGCACCTCATCGCCGCTGATCAGCAGGTCGTGCATGGTTTTGATGATGGGAAGCCCGGCACCGACGTTGGTTTCAAACAGGTAATCCACCACAAACTTTTTGGCCAGACTTCTATGCAGCCTGTAGTTGGCTAAAGTTCCGCAATTGCCGATCTTGTTGCAGGTTACCACTGAAAAGCTATGCCGGAAAAGCTGATCATAACGGCTCGCAACATCGGCGCTGCCTGTATTATCGATGAAGACTGAGTTAGGAAGGTTCAGCGATACTGCCTGTTGAATAAAAGTATCCAGCTGACTTACTTCTCCGTCACGCAGCAATTCCTGTTTCCATTGTGTCAGGTCTATACCTTCTTTGTTGAGCAGCATTTTGGTGGTGTTACAAATACCTACGAGGTTTATTTTCAGATGGCGCTGCGTTTCAAGGTAGCCCTGGTGTTGCTCGACTTGTTTAAGCAGCGTAGCACCAATGTTGCCGGTACCACAGGAAAAAACATGCAGCGTTTTAACATGCGACAGGAACAAGGCATCGTGCACGGAGTTGAGCGCTTTAGGCAAATCCTGCTTTTCTATTACGATAGAGATGTTTAGCTCGGAAGAGCCCTGTGCAATGGCAACCACATTTACGCCGCTACGCCCCAATGCGCTGAAAAGCTTTCCAGACAGCCCCTTTGCCTGGCGCATATTTTCGCCAACTACGGCAATTACGCTTAAATTATTTTCTATGGATGGTTTCTCCAGTTTGCCTGTCAGCAGTTCATACTCAAATTCCGCTTTTAGCGCCTGACTGGCTACTGCCACATCCTGCGGGCTTACTGCCAGAGTAATGCTATGCTCCGAGCTGGCCTGTGTGATAAGTATAATGTTAATGCCGCTATGCGCCATCGTACTGAACAACCGCGCGCTAATGCCTTTCTGCCCTACCATACCACCGCCCTGCACATTAATAAGGCTGATATCTGGTATAGATGAAATACCTTTTACCAGAGAACCGTTAGAAGCGGTTTTCGGACCGATAGCCGTACCACTGAAAGCCGGATTGAAGGTGTTTTTGATAATGATAGGTATCGCTTTGGCGATGGCAGGAAGCATGGTAGGCGGATGGATCACTTTTGCGCCGAAGTATGAAAGCTCTATCGCCTCATTATAGGAAAGCTGGTGCAAGGTAAAAGCTTTCTTCACCAGCCGTGGGTCAGCTGTCATAAAGCCATCTACATCAGTCCAAATCTGAATTTCGGAAGCATCCACGGCCGCGGCAATAATAGCTGCAGTATAATCTGAGCCGCCCCTGCCTAGTGTGGTGGTGCCACCCTGCTCGTTAGAGGCGATAAAACCTGTAATAACCGGAATAGCGCCATTCAAACCATCAAAATAACGCTGAATCAACTGCGTAGTGAGCGCTTCATTAACGACAGCTTTTCCATAGTTGCTGTCCGTTTTTATAAATAGGCGCGCATCAGCAAAAACTGCTTTGCCGCATTTCTGCTCCAGAATGTGGGCTATCATTAAGTTAGAACAAAGCTCGCCGTAAGCCACCACCCTGTCTTTAGTACGCGCTGATACTTCTCCTATTGCCTGAACACCAGAGAGCAGAGCTTCCAGCTCATTGAATAATATCTTAAGGCCCACCAGCACCTGATTATGCGATTTAACTTCCAACAGGCTTCTCACGGTATCGTAGTGGCGGCTTTGGATTGCTTTTAACTCTTCAGCGCTATAATCTCCCGCAGCTGCATCAGCAACCAGTTTAAGCAGGCTGTCGGTAACGCCACTCATGGCAGAGCAAACGATTGCTACCGCTTCGCCGTTGCGTTGTGCATCGCTTACAATTTGCAGCAGCATGCGGATGCCCGGAGCTGAGCCTACCGACGTGCCTCCAAATTTTAGTATCTTCATGTATCAGATGTTAAAATAAAGGCCTTCCACGATTTCCGGGGAAGGCCTTTGTCTATTATTATCAGTTTTTCTGATGTTGTTTCTGGTAGCCTTTCCCTATGTTCCATAGCCTGTAATCCCGGTAATCGTAATGATACCGGTAGTGATAATAATGGCTGCAGGAAACAGGTTCAGGTGCATAAGTTTTATTTGCTTTCGCTATATCAACATTTTATAATAAAAATCAAAAATTAATACGGATTTTTTAATTAGATGCTGCTTTATACAACCTATTCATAATTTCAGATGATTATGAAACTGAAAGCCAAAATCATTTCAGAAAATAGTTTCCGGCGCTTCTAAATGATACCCGGCATGTAAACCAGGCAAAAACGGCCCTGCCTCATCCCGCTTTAGAATAGCAGGACCAAGGCAGGGCCGTTTCAATTATTCAATTATCGAGCTAAAGCAAAATCAAAGTATAAACCGAAGCATCTTAAATATTTATACTTGTATAGCTTTACAAAGATTGAATATTCTGGTTTCTATTTCTCGGGATACCAGCTTTTCAGCCGTACATCTATACTTTTGTTTTTGTCATTTACCTGCTTCTTAAAAGCCGCCACATCGCTCAGTCCACTTTGCCCGCGGTAATGATATGGGTAAACAATTTTAGGTTTAAATTCCAGCACTGCGTCTGCGGCCTGTTCAACATCCATAGTATAAGGCAGGTTCATCGGCACAAAGGCTACGTCTATGTTCTTTAAGCTGCGCATTTCAGAAGTGCCTTCGGTATCTCCGGCGATATAAATCCTTTTACCGCCCAAGTCCAGTAAGTAACCGTTCCCGCGGCCTTTCGGATGCATGGCATCTTGTGCTTCGGGCAGGTTATACATAGGTATGGCTGAAACAGGAATGCCCAGTTGTGTGGCACTTTTACCATTGGCCAGCACCACTACCTGATTTTTATACTCAGCCGGCAACTGATCGGCTACTGCCTGCGGCACTACCATTACAGCGCCATCTGTCTCGATAGCATCCAAAGTTTTCGGATCCATGTGGTCGCCGTGGATATCTGTAATCAGAATTAAATCTGGTTTAGCTATACCTGTATAAGCCGCCGCCCCGCCTGTTGGGTCCACATAAATAGTTTTACCATCCCAGGTAAGCACCAGCGATGCATGTGAAATGGGCTGGATAAGAAGCGGGCCTTTTTTTGTTTCAATTTGATCCGGCGCTGCCTGCTGCGCATAAGTCTGTAACAATGCAGAGCTAAAGAGCGCCGTCAAGATGAATTTAAGTTTCATAGGTTTTGGTTTTGGGGTATAACATTAAAATGCTGCATAAGTTTATGACAAAGCTTTACAACTAATTAAAATAAGTTACTGCAGTAGAGGCAAGCGTAGCGATTATGTATATGATGATGAACCATTTAAATATTTTCTTTCTGTTGACGGAGTGCTTTAACCACGGATAAAAAAGGAAGTATAATAAACAGGCAGCAGCAAATATGTATCCTAATGTTTTGAGCATGTTTGTTGGTTTTATAGCTGCTAAATGCTTTTACTGCAACTGCTGGTTAAAGTATAATCGCCTTTAATAATACTCATAAATAGATCCAGAGCGGGCTTCTACACCGCCACAGGCGCCTTTATCCCCGGATGCGGGTTATAGTTCACCAGCTCAAAATCCTCAAATGTAAAATCGAAAATGTTCTTCACTTCCGGGTTCAGCTTCATTTCCGGCAATTCGCGCGGTTCGCGGCTGAGTTGCTTTTGTGCCTGCTCCAGGTGGTTTAAGTATAAATGCGTGTCGCCACCTGTCCAGATAAACTCGCCGGGCTCCAAGTTTGTTACCTGCGCCATCATGAGCACCAGCAGCGCATAAGAGGTAATATTAAAAGGCACCCCCAGAAACACATCGGCAGAGCGCTGGTAGAGCTGGCACGAAAGCTTGCCATCAGCTACATAAAACTGGTAAAAAGCATGGCAGGGTGGCAGTTTCATGTTATCAATTTCGGCTACGTTCCAGGCGCTTACAATAATGCGGCGCGAGTCAGGGTTTGTTTTCAGCTGGTTGACCACCTGCGTTATCTGGTCGATATGGCGGCCATCAGGTGTAGGCCAGCTACGCCATTGCGAGCCGTACACGGGGCCAAGGTTGCCGTGCTCATCCGCCCATTCATCCCAGATGCTTACGCCGTTTTCTTTCAGATAGGCGATGTTGGTGTCGCCTTTTAGAAACCAGAGCAGCTCATGTATAATCGATCGCAGGTGCACCTTCTTGGTGGTTACCAACGGGAAACCGGCCTGTAAATCAAAGCGCATCTGGTAGCCAAAAACGCTTAGGGTGCCGGTGCCGGTTCTGTCCTCCTTCTTTGCCCCGTTGTCGAGGATATGCTGCATCAGGTCTAAATATTGCTTCATGTTTTTATCTCCGGCGGTAGTTTAAATCAAATTTAAAGATAGTATTTTTATTTTCACGTTTCTTCAGAATCTACAGCAAACAAATTCTGTAAAAAGTAGTTGATGCTGCATAAAAGTCTAATCAACGGCTTGGTCTGTATATAAAAGCCTTTTACTGATTTCCTTGAACTACCGCAAAACAAGTTACCTAGTGCTCCTGCTGATTGCAATGCTTTCGGTGGTGAGCCTATACTTTGCTTCCCGTCTCCGTTTCGACTATAATTTCGATAATTTTTTCCCGAAAGGTGATCCGGACCTGGAATATTACTTCCATTATCGCGACAAGTTCGGCAACGACAACGATTACCTGCTTATCGGCCTGGACAACGGCAAAAGCCTGTTCAACAAATCTTTCCTGACGCGTGTGGACAGCCTTACCCGGTTTATGCAGCGGCAGCCGCACGTGGAAGCAGTGCTCTCTCCTACCACTGTTAAAAGCCCCATAATTGAATCATTTGGTTATTTTGAGATCCCATACTTACATCCCGATGATTCGGCACGCTACCCGCAGGACTCCGCACTGATTTATAATACACGGGAGCTGGTCGGCACCCTATTTTCTGAAGACGCAACTGCTGTTTCGCTGTTTGTGCAGACATCTGATAACTTGCTGAAGCCCGCCAGCGATACTCTGGTGGCCTCTATCACTAACAAACTTGCGGAGCTGGAGCTCACAAATCATCATATGGCAGGCAAGGCGCTGGCGCAGGCAGTGTTCGTGGACAAGATGAAAGTAGAGCTGGCCATTTTTATGTCAGCCTCTATCCTGCTGGTTATACTGGTGCTTTGGGTAACTTTCCGGACACTATGGGGCATGCTGGTGCCGCTGGTGGTTGTGTTGCTGTCGGTAGTATGGGCTATGGGCGTGATGGGGCTTTTCAATAAACCCATTGATGTGATGACTGTGCTGCTGCCGACGATTATGTTTGTTGTGGGTATGTCGGATGTCATTCATATCCTATCGCGCTACCTTACCGAGATCGGACATGGAACCGAGAAATTAAAAGCGCTTAAAATTACGATGCGCGAAGTTGGGCTGGCCACTTTCCTTACCTCGCTTACTACAGCCGTTGGTTTCCTGACGCTGCTCACCACCGCTATTGAACCCATACGCAAATTCGGCTTGTTTACTGCTGTTTCGGTAGGGTTGGCGTATGTGCTGGCCTTTACGCTGCTGCCTGCGCTCCTGGTGCTCGTAAAAAAGCCGAAGCCTGTGTCGGCAAAAAACGTGCGTCACTCCTGGCCGGTGGTGTTGCGCCGCATGCTCCATTTTGTTTTCAATCAGTCCAAAGCCATACTTGCCGGCAGCATCCTTATCACCATTGTTTCTCTGATTGGGATAATGCAGATTAAAGTTGATAGTACTTTACTTGAAGATCTGGGCGATAATGACCCGATTGTACTTGACTTTCAGTTTTTCGAGCAAAAATTTTCCGGCGTCAGGCCTTTTGAGATGCATTTGCAGGCGGCTTCCGGCTATACTATATATGATGCGGAAGTGCTGCAGCAGATTGATAAGCTTGAAAATTACCTGTACCGCCACTATGATCTTAACTTCATTTCCTCGCCCGCCAGCGTGGTAAAAACCGTAAACCGCTCCTTAAATGGTGGCCTGAACGACTACTATAAACTGCCGGAGAATAAGCAGCAATTGCAGCTGATACGGAAACAATTGCAGGCTTTCCGTAACCGCAGCGAATTACGCGTTTTGGTTACTACCGATGGCCGCGAAGGTCGCCTGAATGGGAAAATGGCGGACATAGGCGGAGCAGCAGCAGCTGTAAAGAACGACTCTTTGCGCGCATTTATCCGGCAAAACATTAACCCCAAGTACTTAACAACCCGCCTGACTGGCAGCGCCCTGTTGCTGGATAAGAATAACGAATACGTAGTTTCGAACATGATGCAGGGCCTCCTGATTGCCTTTTTAGTGATTGCTGTAATTGTCGGGTTGATTTACCGCTCCCTCCGCATGGTTGTAATCTCCCTTATTCCCAATATTATTCCGTTGCTGATGATAGGCGGTATTATGGGCTTTCTGGGGATTAACATGACGGTTTCGATGTCTATCATCTTTACCATCGCCTTCGGCATTGCCGTGGACGACACTATTCATTTTCTGAGCAAGCTGCGGCTGGAACTGCGTACAGGCAAGTCGCTGCCCTACGCGGTAAAGCATACTTTTATTTCAACGGGTAAAGCTATCATCATCACTTCCTGCATCCTGGTAGCTGGTTTTCTGACACTTATTTTCTCGTCCTTCGATGCTACCTTTTATGTAGGTTTGTTTGTGAGCCTCACCCTATTGTTTGCCGTTATCGGTGATTTATACCTGCTGCCCGTGCTGGTGCTGCTTTTTTACAAGCCGCGCAAAAAAAATTAAGGCGCTTTTCAATTAGGTTAGCCATCTTTGTATGTTGTTCGAACATACAAACCGGAAGAAGAGATGAGAACTATAGTATTGGCACTGGCACTGATAGGTGGCACCCTTTTCAGCGTGCAGGCGCAGGACGATAAGCTGACTAACCTGATGAGCGAACGGGAGCAGCTGGTGATGGAATATCAGTTCTACAATCAGCAGAACAGCAATTTCTGGGGCAAAAAGTCTAAAAATGACCTGATCGCCATCATCGAAACGCTCAAGAAAATTATCAATAAGGATTCAGAATTGATAGGCGCAATCAAAGTTGCCAGCATCAAAAAAATAGCTGAAAGCACGGTTGAGAACCAGCGGGAAGGCAAAATGACGGTTGAAGATCAACGCATTGTGAATGCCCGAATCGCTGATTTGCAAAGCCAGATTAAAGTGCTGCAAAGCAATATTAAAAAGCGCGAGCGAAGTATAAAAGATTTACAGGAGCAGCTGCAAAGCACCGACGAAGTGCGATATGGAAAAGATCGTGTAATTGCGATTCTGGCTGTGGTAGCTTTCCTGTTGCTGCTGTACGCTGTTTTCCTGCAGATCCGCCTGAGTAAAGCGCCAAAGCCCAAAAAGAAGAAAGCTTGAGCAAGTTAAGTATCATGTCGTACGTAACAGGTAACATGACTTTCATTATATATCAATAGCAAAGGGAGTTATTTCGGCAGCAAATCTGTTATACTTAGCTGACACAACATCAAACTTTATAGCTGGCAGCTTTAGCGCACTTTTTGCTAATTGAAACACTATATGCTGCCTGATGTTTGTGTCGGGTAGCTTAAACAGATAACTATAAATAAATGCATTCAAGGGCTGGCGTACAAACACTGGCCTTTCTTTTTGATATACATGAGCGAAATTTTGTATGAACTGAAGCAGGTACAGGAACTGCTTAAAATTGAACAGGAGGAAGACCGCCAACAGTACAAAATCAAAAGCCAGAAAAGCACAATTGCCGAACGTAAGGCAATGGGCTTTTGCTGGTATCCGGTTTCGATCTCGAAAGAGGAAATAGGCTTTGGCAATAAAGTGGTGCTGGAACTGGAGCGAACCAAAGAACGCGACCAGTTGCACCTGTTCCAGACGGGCAAGGCAGCGGCTTTGTTCAGCAACAACGGTGAGCGCCAGAACCTGAGCGGCGTGATTGTAGGCTTGAAACGCAATAAAGTGCTGCTGGCCACTAACAAAGAAGACCTTCCGGACTGGGTGGAGGAAGGCCGCCTCGGCATCGATCTTACCTTTGACGAGATGAGCTACCGCGAGATGGAAATTGCCATGAAAAAGGTGATGGAAGCTTATAAAACGCGTCTAGCTGAACTTCGGGATGTTTTACTGGGAGATGTTGCCGCCAGATTTACAGACGAGCAGACAGCAGATATTCCGGCTTTAAATGCTTCACAGAACGAGGCGGTGCGCAAAATTGTGCAGTCCAAAGATGTGGCAATTATTCATGGTCCACCCGGAACGGGCAAAACCACTACGCTGGTGCAGGCCATTCTCAAAACATCTGAAACACAGAAGCGCCTGCTGGTAACCGCCCCATCTAACACGGCTGTTGATCTACTGACCGAAAAGCTGGCAAACGAAGGCGTTAATGTTATTCGCATCGGTAATCCTTCGCGGGTGTCGGACGTGCTGCTGGAGCACACATTGGATGCGCAGATCATGAGCCACCGCTCCTATAAAAATCTGAAAGAATACCGCAAAACAGCCGATGAATACAAGCGTCTGGCTTCACAGCACAAGCGCAAATTTGGGCATGAAGAGCGTGCCCAGCGCCAGCTGTTCAAATCTGAAAGCCACCGCCTGCTGCAGGAAGCTGACCGGCTGGAAGATTATATTACAGATGATCTGCTGAACCATGTGCAGGTGATTACGTGCACCCTGGTGGGCGCGGCCAACAAAGCCATCCGGCACCTGGAGTACGACACCGTTTTTATAGATGAAGCCGCACAGGCGCTGGAACCAGCCTGCTGGATTCCTATTTCCAGGGCAAAGCGCGTAGTGCTTGCCGGTGACCATTGCCAGCTGCCTCCTACTGTGAAGTCTTTAGAAGCGGAGAAAGGCGGCCTGGGTAAAACGCTGTTTGAGAAATGTATCGAAAGGCAACCAAACGTGGCTGTAATGCTGAAAACGCAGTATCGTATGCACCACCTTATCATGGAGTTCTCGAACCGGCAGTTTTATAACAGTGAGCTGCAGGCCCACGAAAGTGTACACAGCAGCGACCTGCACCAGTTTGATCCTGTTTTTGCACCCGGCCTGGCTGTAGAGTTTATAGATACAGCCGGTAGCGGCTACAATGAGGTAGAAACGCCGGAGAGTTCCAGTTCAGCTAATCCCGAAGAAGCAAACCTATTGCTCAACCACCTGCTGCACCTGCTAAAAGATTATACACCTGCTGAAGAAGCAGCACACCTGCAGATTGGCGTAATAGCGCCTTACCGGGCACAAATTAATTACCTGCAGGACCGTGTAGAGCACATGCCGCTACTGCATGGACTGCGCCAGAAGCGAAAGTTATCAGTGGGCACGGTAGATAGCTTTCAGGGTCAGGAGCGCGATATAATTTACATTAGTATGACGCGCAGCAACGACAAAGGCGAAATCGGCTTTCTGAGCGACATGCGCCGTATGAACGTAGCCATGACGCGCGCCAAGAAAAAACTCGTAATAATAGGCGACAGCGCTACCTTAGGTCATCATCCGTTCTATGCCGCTTTTTTAACGTATGTTGAAAGTATAAACGCCTACCGCAGTACCTGGGAACTGACGGAAATAATTTAAAAGATTAATGAAATAAATTTAGCACTATAGGCCTTCTGATTTAGAATTGGCCGGTGATTTTATTAACTTAGAAATTCGTGAAATTATAACCTGCAAAACATGAAAATTGAAAAAAACAGGGTGGTAACCCTCACTTATGAATTACGCATAACAGACGAAAAGGGGGAGCCGAGTCTGGTCGAAACAGCTACTGAGGAACACCCAATGGTGTTCATTTTCGGCATGAGCGGATTGCCGGAGCAATTCGAACATCAAATGGAGGGGCTTGGCACCGGCGATATGTTTGATTTTAAACTGGCTTCGGAAGATGGTTACGGCGATTTTGATGAAAATGCGCTGGTAGACCTGCCTCTTTCTGTATTTGAGGTAGAAGGCGCCGTGCCATCTGATATGCTAGAGGAAGGCAACTTTATTCCGATGGCCGATAGTGACGGAAACCAGCTGCAGGGCCGCGTGATGGAAGTGTCGGAAGAATCAGTTAAAATGGACTTTAATCATCCACTTGCAGGAAAAGAACTGTCATTTAAAGGAAAAGTAGAGGATGTGCGTGAAGCCAGCCAGCAGGAACTGGAACATGGGCACGTACACGGCGAAGGCGGTCATCACCACTAAGTCATATACCCATACCTGAATTTATACTTTATAATAGATTACGCAAAGACACAACAACGGCCAGCATAACGCTTCAGACTAATAATACCTATTTTAAGTGTATTCTATAAAACAAAAAGAGCAGCTAACCAGCTGCTCTTTTTGTTTGCGTCTTGTTTATAAATCACTTTAGTACATAACAGTAGAAGCTTATTCCTGCATTATACTATAACAAAGGCATCCTTGTAGATGCCTTTGTTATAGTATAGCTAAACCTTTATTTGTGAAATAGGAGCTCGCGGTACTTTATCAGCGGCCAGTCTTCGTCATCCACCATCAATTCCAGCTTATCCACGCTGTAGCGGATGGTATCGAAAAAGCCTAACACCTGCTCATTATACATGATGGCACACTCCCGTACATCCTCTATTTTGTTGGCCACTTTACGGGCCTCCACCATTTCATCCACATTTTTCTGGATGGTAGCAATGTGGTGCGACATTTTTTTGATGCTATCCAGGGTAGACTGTGTGTAAGTATCCTCTAAACCTAGATCTTTCAGGCCGCGAATGTTCTGGATAAGCTTGTTCTGATACGCAATGGCCGTCGGAATCACATGGTTCAGGGCCAGGTCGCCCATAATGCGCGATTCAATCTGAATCTTTTTAATATATTCTTCCAATAAAATCTCATGGCGTGCATGAAGCTCAACTTCCGTAAAAATGCCATGACGGACAAAAAGATCCTTTACTTCCGGCCGGTTATACACATCCAGCGCTGTTGGTGTAGATTTGATGTTTGACAAGCCGCGTTGCGCTGCTTCATCCTGCCACTCCTGCGAATAACCATTGCCTTCAAAACGAATAGCTTTAGATTCGCCCACATACTCGCGCAGCACCTGAATGATGGCCAGTTCCTTTTTCATCCCTTTCTCATTGATCAACTCATCTACTGTTGAGCGGAACTGAATGAGTTGATCGGCTACAATGGTATTCAGCACCGTCATCGGAGAAGAGGTGTTGGCAGATGAACCCACAGCGCGGAATTCAAATTTATTGCCGGTAAAGGCAAAGGGTGAGGTGCGGTTACGGTCGGTGTTATCGCGCAAAATCTCCGGAATTTTATCTATACCCAGCTTCAGGTACATGTTATCGCCTTTCTCCATCGGTACCTTGGCAGTACGCTCCAACTCATCGAGCACTGCAGTAAGTTGCTGCCCGATAAATACAGACATGATAGCCGGCGGTGCTTCATTGGCACCCAGACGGTGATCGTTGCTGGCAGATGCAATGCTGGCGCGCAGCAAATCTGCATGCGTATATACAGCTTTGATTATGTTGACGAAGAACGCCAGAAACTGCAGGTTTTCTTTTGGCTTTTTGCCCGGCGACA
>Ga0210040_10001951_pt1 | contig 30009 bp, 32 predicted proteins | sample CryGeyCG12114_NA_FD_185462 | JGI IMG/M metagenome (GOLD analysis project Ga0210040, IMG submission 185462) | Groundwater microbial communities from aquifer - Crystal Geyser CG19_WC_8/21/14_NA (SPAdes) (version 2) | ecosystem: Environmental > Aquatic > Deep subsurface > Groundwater | place: USA...
GCTATATGCCCGCCGTATGCGCCAGAAGCTGAGCCAGACGCAGTTCGACTGCCAGCATTTGCAGCCTAAATTTCAGAACATGACCAAAGCCATGTTTGCGGAATGGCAGCGCGAAGAAGCCCGCTACGACCAAGCCACCAACCACGGTCTGAACAAGCCACAGCAACAGCTGTGGGAAACCCAGGTACAGCAAAAGCTGGCTCAGTTGGAGCAGTTTGCCCTACCACAATAAGCAGGCCCTGGCAATAGCAGATTGGTTGGATAGCTTTGTTGCATGGAAGCACCTTCAGCCCCTACCCCTCTTTCCTGGGATGAGTTTCTACGCGTCGACTTGCGCGTGGGTACTATTCTGGAAGCTCATGCGTTTCCACAGGCCCGCAGACCGGCTTACCGATTGCTCCTTGACCTAGGGCCGGAAATCGGCCTGAAGCGCTCCAGCGCCCAAATCACGCATCATTATCAACCCGCCGATCTGGTGGGCCGCCAAGTGTGGTGCGTGGTCAATTTTCCGCCAAAGCAAATCGGCCCTTTCCGCTCCGAAGTGCTTGTGACCGGCACCCCCGACGAAGACGGTCATATCGTGCTGGCAACAGTAGCCAGCCCGGTACCCAATGGCAGCCGGCTGCTGTAAAGGGGATGCGTGTGTGAGCGTAAGCCAATCAAAAGAAGCAGTGTCTTACTGTTCTTTTTTCTTATTTCGGCGCTGCTTTCTCCTCCAACTTCTTTTCCCGCGCGGTCAGGCTATCGATAATTTGGGCGTAGATGATATCCATATCCTTGTCGTGGATGGCGTAGTAACGGTAGCTTTGCCGAAAGACTGAATCCGTGACCTGGTGCTGCTGCAATATCAGGCGCTGCTGCTCGTTGTAGAGCGCCCGCGCCGAATCGGTGCTCAGGCGCCCCGATTCGATACGCGCTTCCAGCAAGTGCAGGTCGATAAGGACGCCGCGCATTTGCTCTTTGGAGAGCAACTCGGCGGGCGGCACTGCCATTTCGGGCCGGTCGCAGCCGCTCAGCAGTAGGCTTAAAAAGAAGAAGGCGCAGGGCAAAAGAGTTTTCACGAGGGCAAAGTTAGCCAGATCCCGTAGTTTAGCCGCGATGAATCCGCCAGAAGCCACGCCTTTTCAGCAACTCGTGCGCCGCTTGCGGCAAATGGAGATTCGTATTCTGAAAACGGCCAATGCACAATTGCAGGGAGATTTTAGTTCAGTGTTTAAAGGCACAGGGCTGGAATTCGACGATGTGCGCCTCTACCAGTACGGCGATGAGGTGCGGGCCATTGATTGGGCTGTATCGAGCAAGGGCCACGGCACCTTCGTCAAAACCTACAAGGAAGAACGCGAACAATCGGTTTTATTGTTGCTGGATGTAAGTGCCTCCCAGCAGGTAGGCGCCCAGGGTAGGCGCAAGCTTGATGTGGGCCGCGACATCTGCGGGCTGCTGGCATTGGCCGCCGCCCGACAGGAAGCCCAGTTGGGTATTTTCGCTTTCTCAGACCAGAAAGAGCTGTTCTTGGCGCCCGGCAAAGGCATTCGGCACGCCTACGCCCTCATCAAACGGTTGTTTGATTTGGAGCCCCGCTCGCGGCAGACCAACGTGGCCGAGGGCATTAAGCAGGCGCTGGGGCTGCTGAAACGGCGCAGCATCGTGCTATTGATTTCCGACTTTATCGACACCAACTACGAGCGGGAGCTGACCATGCTGGCCCGCAAGCACGACCTGATTGTGGTGCAGCTGCTGGACCAGCGCGAGCGAGAGTTTCCGCCCCTGGGCATCATCCCGCTGCTCGATCAGGAAACCGGCCGCACGGTGTGGACCAATACGTCCTCGGCCTCGTTTCGGGCGCGCTACCGCGCTACCTACGAGCAAACCCGCGAGCAGATTGGGCAGATCTGCCGTCGCCACCGCACCGAGTTCCTATCCATTGCCACTGACTCCGACTTTGTGCCGCAGCTGGTGAGCTTGTTCCGGAGGCGCAACCAGCGGGGCGGCCGTGGCTAAGCACGCGAAGTGGGTAGGGCCACTTTTTCTGCTGCTTTTCACAGTAGCTACTCAGGCGCAAACGCCCTCTGATTCGCTCCCACACGGCCGTTTCGTGCGGCGCACGGTGCGCGTGGGGCAGCCCATTCGCTACGAGCTGGCCTACCGGCACGCCTCTGACCTGGAGGTTATCTTCCCAGATTCCACAACGAATTTTGGCTCGTTTGAGCTAATTCGGCGCTCCTACCGGCCTACCCGCACCCAACAGGGGCGTAGCCTCGACCGCACGGTGTACCTGCTGCGCACCTTCTCGCTCGACTCGGTGCAGCAGTTGCGTCTGCCGGTGCTGGTGCTGCGGGGCCGCGATACCCTCACAATATCCTCCCTACCCGATTCAGTACGCATTCTGCGCACGGCTCCGCCGTTGCAGCCCGGCGCTCCTACCCCTACGCTACGCGCCAACGTGCAGCCGCTCCCTGTGGAGGCGCGCTTCAACTACCCCTACTGGCTAGCCGGCCTAGTGCTGTTGCTGACGCTGGTAGGCGGGCTGGTGCTGGGCTTCCGCAAGCGCCTGCGCCGACGCTACCAACGCTACCGGCGGCGCAAAAACCACGCGTACTTTCTGGCGCAGTATGCTCGCCACGTGGAGCGGTTTGAGCTGTCGCGCTCGTTGACCAATATAGAGCGCGCTATTACGCTCTGGAAAAACTACCTCAGCGGCCTCGAAAACAATACCATTAACAGCCTGACTACCCGCGAGATAGTGGCCCACTACCACCACGACCCGCGCGTAGCTCAGGCCCTGCAACTCGCCGACCGCATGATCTACGGCAACCAGCTGATGGAGGAAGAGACCGAAAGCGCTCTGGTATTTGAGCTGCTGCGCGAGTTTGCCGAGAGTCAATATCAGGCTGTGGAAAGAACGTATGCGAAGTAGCCGGAACGTTATGCCTCGACAAGCGGACGCCAGATGAAGCATGACGCTCCAATTTAGTTATCCCTACATCCCCTATCCCCTGCTATGCTCGAACAGCTTTGGCACCATTTGCTGGCCCCTTTTCTGGACGCGCTGCGCTACTCTACGCTGACGGGCTACACCTGGCAGGAGCCGCGCCTGCTGTTGCTGGTGCCGGTGGTGCCGCTGCTGTTTGTGGTGCGCTGGGTGCTGGCCTACCGCCGCCGGGCACGGCTGGGCGTAGCGTTTGTGGGGGGTAGGGTACGGCAGGACTGGACGGCGCTGCTGCGCTTTGTACCGGATATTGTATTGAGCCTCAGCCTGGTCTTTGGTTTGGTGGCGTTGGCACGACCCCAACGTACCGACGAGCGCGTGGTGCAAACCGGCGAGGGCATCGACCTGCTGCTGGTGCTGGACGTGTCGGGTTCGATGGAGCTGGGCGACCTGCGCCCCAACCGCCTGGAGGCGGCCAAACGCCTGGCTCGCGAGTTTGTGGACACCCGCACCGGCGACCGGGTAGGCTTGGTGGCTTTCGCCGGCGATGCCTACTCTCTGGCCCCCCTCACCACCGATTATGACCTACTGCGCGACGAGCTAACGAACCTGCACCTGGGCATGATTGCCAACGACGGCACAGCCATTGGCTCGGCGCTGGGCGTGGCCACCAACCGCCTGCGAGCCTCGCGCAGCCGCACCAAAGTATGCATCCTGCTCTCCGACGGCGAAAACACCGCCGGCAGCCTCGACCCGCTCACTGCCGCCCAGTTGGCCCACGCCTACGGCCTCAAAATTTACACCATTGGCCTGGGGCGCGATGGCACCGTGCCCTTTGGCACCGACCCGGCCGGGCGCACTCGCTACGTGGAAACCCGCCTCGATGAAACCACCATGCGCCAGATTGCCCAGGCCGGCGAGGGGCAGTTTTTCCGCGCTACCGACAATGCCGGCCTGCGCCAGGTGTTCCGGCGCATCAACCAGTACGAAAAATCCGAAATCAAGCAGACGCGCTACCGCAATACCAAAGATTACTACCGCGTGTACTTGGGCTGGTGCGTGCTGCTATATCTGGGGTGGCTAGGGCTGAAGAATACGTTTCTGACCAACGCGCTGGAGGACTAGAGAAATCCTCCCTATTGCCCACCACACGGCCGTGGTGCCTACCTTTGCCGCATGAGCATTGCGGAAAACATTCAGCAGATTGAACAAGAACTAGCTGGCACAACGGCCCGGCTGGTAGTAGTCACGAAAACCCACCCGGTAGAAAAGCTGCGAGAAGCCTACGACGCCGGCGCCCGGCTCTTTGGCGAAAACAAAGTGCAGGAGATGGCAGCCAAACAGCCCGAGTTGCCCGCCGATGTAGAGTGGCACCTCATTGGGCACCTGCAAACCAACAAGGTGAAGTCTCTGGCGCCCTTCGTGCACACCATTCAGAGCGTGGATAGCCTGAAGCTGCTGCTGGAAATAGAGAAGCAGGCGGCCAAGCACGACCGGGTAATTAATGGGCTGCTGCAATTTCACATTGCCGATGAGGAAACCAAAACCGGCCTCAGCTTCGCGGAAGCCGAAGAAATCTTGCAATCAGACGCCTACCCCCAGCTCTGCCACGTACGCCTGACGGGCGTGATGGGCGTGGCTACCTTCACCAACGACACGGCCCAGCTTCGGCGCGAGTTTCAGACGCTACGCGGCTACTTTGAGCAGTTGAAAACGCGCTTTTTCGCCGATGCCGACTATTTCCGGGAAATTTCGATGGGCATGAGCGCCGATTATGCGCTGGCAATCGAAGAGGGCAGTACCCTCGTTCGGGTAGGCAGCGCTATTTTTGGGGCGCGGGGCTAAATATTTCACAACTCACCATTTCACCATTCCATGACTGCCCGACTTATCCTGCAACTTGCTGCCCTACTCGGCGCCCTGGGCGTGGGCATTGGCGCCTTTGGAGCACACGGTCTCCGAACCATGCTGGAAGCCACCGGCCGCTTCGACACCTTTGAAACCGCCGTGCGCTACCAGTTCTACCACACGCTGAGCCTATTGGCGGTAGGTGTGTTGCTACACGTGCGCCCCGAGCTGCGCCTCCTCGGCACCACCGCCGCGCTATGGCTAGGCGGCATCTTGGTTTTCAGCGGGTCGCTGTACGTACTGTGTTTCACGGGTATTAAGTGGCTGGGCGCCGTTACGCCGCTGGGGGGGCTGCTGTTCATTGCTGGCTGGATTACGCTGCTGCTGGCTGCCCGGCAGCTGTAGACGGTATAAGATAAGTGCTTAACCTTATCATAAAAGTCAGTCAGAATAACAAAAGGACATCGTGCTGAGCGCAACCGGAGCATCTCTACCACTTCAATTACTCATGGTAGAGATGCTTCGGCTGTGCTCAGCACGACCGTTTCGGATCTTAGGGGTAGGACCCTAGTTCAGTCCTACCTTGCCCTTCACCGACTCAAACAGCTTCCGGGAGTCAAACCCTACCCCTTGCTTGAACACGATTTCCGTGTTGCGCACCTGGCGGATATCCTGTTCCACGTCGCCGGCTACCAGCACCAAGTCGGCCTGCTTGCCCACCTCCACGGAACCGATTTGGGCGGCGCGGTCGAGGTAGGTAGCACCGTTTAAAGTCGAAATTTTGATGGCCTGCACCGGCGTGAAACCGGCTTCCACCAGCAGCTCCAACTGGCGGCGGTTGGCGTAGCCGGCCACCGTGCGCCCTGCGCCGGTAGGGTCGGTGCCAGCTACCAGCAAGCCACCGGCATCGTAGAACATCTTCTCCCAGGTCATTTCCTTCTTGAACAGCGCTACGCTGGCCGAGTCGCGGTTTTGATTGCGCTGCCAGGTAGTCTGCTCGCGCTCCTGTAGCTGCGGTATCAATGCCTCCAGGCCGCCGCCCAGCACTACCTCACGGCCCGTGTAAGGCTCAAAGACGGGCAAGGTAGAGGTCAGGGCTACCTTCTTGCTGATCAGAAACTGGATCAGCTCTTTCATCTGCGAGCTGTTTACGGGCAGGTTTTGTAGGCCGCGGTGCGAGGTAGGGTAGTCGCACACGTCGGGCTGGTGGGTAGGTTCGAAGTCGGAGCTGGCCATGAAACCGTGTTCCAGGTTGTCGATGCCCAGCTCGGCAGCTTCGCGGTAGGTGATGGCGCAGAGGTGACCCGTTATTTTCAGGTTGCGCGGGTGCGCCACGCCCACCACGGCGGCCAGGTCGGCGCGGGTGGCGTGCATGTACATCTTGAACGACGTGCAGCCCCGGTCGGCCCAGTAGGTGGCGGTGCGGGCCGCGTCTTCAGGGCCATGCACGGTGTTCAGGGCTGGAATATCCATGCCGGGCTCCTCAATGTAGGGCGCCGTCACGTCGATGTCTGGCCCGATGAGCTTGCCTTCCCCAATCAGGCGCCGGATGGCCAGGTCGGTTTGGGGTTCCACGCTACCCGCCGTGCGGATGGTGGTAGCACCGCCGGCCAGGTACAGGCGCGGAAACGAATACGGCATCTCCGCAATATTGAAGAAGCTGCCCGCCGGCATGGTGTAGTACAAGTGCTCGTGCAGCATCACGAGGCCCGGCAGCAGGGTTTTGCCCGCGCCACTGATGATTTCGGCCTCTTTCGGCACCTTTATTTTGCCGGCTTTCCCTACCTGCGTGATGCGGCCATCCTCAAAAACTACCGTCTGGTGCGCCTGCGCCGGCCGGCCGGTGCCATCAATCAGCTTCACATCGGTAATGGCTACCACCTTGGCTTTCACCTTGATATACTCGCTAACTTGCGGCGTGAACGTGGTTTGACCATGTGCGGCGGCAGTGACGAGCGTTGCGGCCAGGAGTAGAATGCGTGAAAGCATAGGAGGAAAGATTGAATGAGGGAAGATAGTGGAGCCGCGCGAGTTTCTTTGCGCTTCGCACAGCCTACTGCCTCATTCTGTTCACTATCTTCCAGCTTCCACGAGCATTCCACTTCATGCACCTCCCTACCCTTCTCCAAAAAGTTACGCTTGCCGAGGCGCTCCTGGCAGCGTCTGCTGCCCACGCCCAGCGCGGCACCACCCACCAGCTAAAAGCCACCCCTAGCACCGTGGCCTGGGGTTATTACGATGCGCAGGCAAAGCCCGTACTTCGCATCAAATCTGGTGATGCCGTACAGGTGGAAACGCTCATCACCTCCAGCCCTACCCGCCTCGAAGGTGCTGGTGTGAAGCCCGAACAAGTGGAGCAGTCCCTGCGCGATATCTACCAGCAGGTCAGCAACAAAGGTCCTGGCGGCCACATTCTCACCGGCCCCATTTACGTGGAAGGCGCCGAGCCCGGCGACGTGCTAGAGGTCCGTATCAAGAAGATTGATCTGGCTATTTCGTACGCCTACAATGCCTTTGGGCCAACCAGCGGCTTTATCCCCGAGGACTTTGGATATGCCAAAATGCGCATTATTCCGCTGGACAAAAAGCGCATGGTGGCTGATTTTGCGCCGGGGATTCAGATTCCGTTGCGGCCGTTTTTTGGCAGCATGGGCGTGGCGCCACCCCCGGCCGCGGGTCGCGTGAACAGCGCCCCACCCGGCATCCACGCCGGCAACCTCGACAACAAAGAACTAGTGGCCGGCACCACGCTCTACATTCCGGTGCACGTGCCGGGCGCGCTGTTTGAGGTAGGCGACGGCCATGCTGGCCAAGGCAATGGTGAGGTTGATATCACGGCCCTGGAAACGTCGCTGACGGGTACGTTGGAATTTGTTGTGCACAAGGATATGCACCTGACCTGGCCCCGCGCCGAGACGCCTACTGCCTACATCACCATGGGCACCGACGAAGACCTCACCAAAGCCGCCAAAATTGCCCTGCGCGAGATGATCGACTACCTGCAACAGGAGAAACACCTCAGCAAAGACGACGCCTATATGCTGGCCAGCGTGGCCGCCGACTTGGAAATAACGCAGGTAGTAGACGGCACCCGCGGCGCCCATATGCTGCTACCCAAGAATATTTTCACTTCCCTGAAAAAGCCTAAATAGGATACGGCAGGGGCAAAAAGCAGACTTCTGCCGTATCCTGCTGGTCGCATGAAGCAGTACAGCAACGAAAGCCATTGGCACGTAGGGTAGCACTCCGAGTGTTCTACCGTGGGGCAGGATTGTGCGTAGAAGCCTACCGCGGCTCGCAAAAGGCCTGCGTTTCCTCTGGCTTATCTGCTGTTTATGACTATCCCTGTTCTTATTATTTTACTGGGTTTCCTAATTTTTCTGGGGCACTACCTGGCGCAGCTATTCGAGCGCACCCGCATTCCGGATGTATTGGGGCTGCTACTCGTGGGCGTGCTTTTAGGGCCGGTGCTGCACCTGCTGGAACCCAGCAAATTTGGCCAGGCGGGGCGGGTATTCAGCAACATTGTCTTGGTCTTTATCTTGTTTGAGAGCGGCTTGGAAGTGCGTTTCGAGCAGCTACGGTCGGCGCTGCGGGGTACGCTGGCTCTTACCACGCTCAACTTTATTGTGACGACGCTGCTTGTGGCGGGCCTCGCGCGGCTGTTTACTCCGCTCGATATACTCAGCTCGTTTATTGTAGGCGCCATTCTGGGGGGCACCTCATCGGCGGTGGTTACCACGCTGGCCCGGCAAGCAGCCGTGCAGGAGCAAACTTCCACTACCCTCGTGATGGAATCGGCGCTCAGCGACGTGTATACGCTGGCTATTCCCATTGCCCTAATCAGCTTCTACACCGGCTCAGCCCTCACCGCCCGCACTCTTTTCGACCAAATATTGGCTTCGCCGGTAGTGGCGGTGGTGGCCGGCGTGGGCGGGGGCTACCTGTGGTCGGTGCTGCTGAACCGAATTCCTACCCTGCACAAAACCAGCTTTTCCACGCCTGCCTTCGTCTTTTTGCTGTATGGTGTGGTAGAACTGCTTGAGTTTAGCGGCCCCATTGCAGTACTGTTTTTCAGCATCACGCTGGGCAACGTGGCGCTGTTGCGGCCCAAGCCCCTACCCCGCTACCTAGCACCGCGCCAGGTAGAGCTAACCGCCGCCGAAAAGAGCTTTTTCGCGGAAATTGTCTTTCTGCTGCGTACTTTTTTCTTCGTGTATGTGGGGGCGTCGATTGTGTTCGACAATGCCTACCTGCTTCTGCTGGGGGTAGGCTTCACGGTGGTGCTCTTTCTGGTGCGCATCCCCGTTGTGCTGTTGGCTGCCGACAAAGGCACACCAGTGCTGGATAAAGCGGTGATGAGCATTTTGATTCCGAAGGGCCTGGGCGCGGCTGTGCTGGCTACCCTGCCTTTGCAACGGGGCATGCCCACGGGAGCCGCCATTCAGACCATCGTGTTTGCCGTCATCATGGCTACTACCGTGCTGTGCACCATCCTGTTTTTCCTGCTGGAAAAAGGCTGGGCGCTCCCATTCTACCGGCTGTTTTTTCGGGAACCCGCCGCCCTACCCGGCACGCACGCATCAACCTTGCCCACCACCGAGTCGGGGAAGAAGCCGCCTGCTTAGTGCCAGTACTTCAGCAAGCGCCGCATCATCACAATTTCGCCGGTGTGGTAGGCGGTATGATCGGCAATCAGCAGGGCTTCGCGCAGTAGCGTTTGGCCGGTACCATGCGGAATGGGCGCCAGCAAATCCTGTTCTGGGTCGCGTAGTAGATCAACAAACCGGTCGCGGTCTTCCTGAATCTGCTTTAGCGTGTGCTCCCATTTTTCCTCCGTGGCATTTGCGTCGCGGGCGGGCCAGTAGCCGTCCGGCCACTTGGGCGACTCGTGCGCCTGCTGGCTCGAAAACTCCAGAATGTCCCACTGGGCAATGCGCACGTGCTCGGCCAGATGCCAGATGGTGTAGGGCACCTCCGGCACGTGGTGGTTGAAAACGAGTAACGGCACATCGGCGCAAGCTTCCTCGAAGGTGGTGTGGGCGTTGGCCTGGGTCAGCAGGCTTACCAAGTGGTCAACAAGTGACTCGCGGGCTTTGGGGTCCATAGGAATAGCGGTAGGATGGTCCTGCTGTTCTGTACGCAGAAACCCACGAGACGGAAAACAAAACGGCCCGTTTCTTTGCTGAAACGGGCCGTTTTGCACAGATATTGAAAGCCTTACGACTTTTTCTTGGCTTTGATTTTGGCATCGCCAACTTTTACTTTTTCCTTACCGTCGGTGTCCATCACAGAGGTAGTCATGGCAGCGGCGTCTTTCACCTCGCCCACCAACGATACCATGGAGTTGCCGGCAGCCGAGTTCGACTCGATGGTCAACACTTTGTTCTGCATGCCCATTTTGCCAGCGCTATTGAATTTGGCAGTTACCGAGCCGGTTTTGCCGGGCATCACTGGGTCGCGGGTCCAGTCGGGGGTAGTGCAGCCGCAGCTCACGCCAATGTTCGAAATCACCAGCGGTGCGGTGCCCGTGTTCTTAAATTTGAAAGTATGCTCTACGATGTCGCCCTGCTTCACGGAGCCAAAATCGTATTTCGATTCCTCAAACTGAATGTTGGGGCCGGCTACTTTCGTTTGGGCGTTGGCGGGCATAGCAGTCTGGGCCTGAGCCGCGAAACCAGCCATCGATAACGACAGGGCAAGTAAGAGTATCTTTTTCATGGTGCTAGAACGTTTGGTAGTTAGCGTAGAACAAAGTTAAGATTTCCGGGCAGGGAGCCAAGAACTTTGCCAGTTTGGCCTTTAAACTGGTGTAAGGCTGGTGAAGTTCAGAAGAGTAGGTTAGAATTTCATTAGTAATTTACTCCGCCGGCGCATCTGCAATCAACTTCTGATTGAAATTCAATAAAAAAAGCCGCTCCGAGGCGCGGGTGATGGCCGTGTAGAGCCAGCGCGCAAACTCAGAGTTGACCATATCATCTTTCAAAAAACCGTGGTCGACGAACACGGCCTGCCACTGGCCGCCCTGGGCTTTGTGGCAGGTGAGGGCGTAGGCAAACTTCACCTGCAAGGCATTCAGAAACGGGTCTTTGCGCAGGGCCGCCGACTTGTCGCGCTTGGTGGTGAGGTGGGCATAATCCAGGCTCACAGCGTCGTAGAGGGCTTTGTTGCGGTCGGCGGGTAGGGCGGGGCTTTCGGTGTGCAGGGTATCGAGTAGTAGTTTCACCTCCTGCTCGGGCTCATCGGGGTAGTCCACGAAGCGCACGCGGGCATCGGCAAAGTGGAATCCGAACTCCTCCGTGCGCCGCACAATCTTGGTGACCTGCACGAAGTCGCCGTTGGCCAGAAAGCCCATTTCGGAGTCGTTGGGCAGCCAGAAGTAGTTGTTGCGCACCACCATTAGGTAGTCGCCCGATTCAATCTCGTCCTCGGCCTCAAACAAAATGCGCCGGATGTACTGGTTGTACTGGTTGGCGTTTTTATTAGAGCGACAAATAATAGTGGTGTTTTCGTGGCCGAAGTTCTTATAAGCCCAGCGCAGGCCATCTTCCAACTTGTCGCCGCCCATCTTGAAAATATCGCGGTAGCCACTGGTAAAAAACTGAATGTGTGGCTGTTCCTCCCGCAGTTCTTCGCGCAGAATGGTAGCATTCACCAAAATCCCCGATTCCTCGGCCTGGCGCATCACCTGGCGCAACTCCACCGAGTCCACGGCCGCTCGGAAGCGGTGGCGCAGCAGCTCCGGGTCGAGGGCCGGGCTCAGGAGCTGCCCTACCGGCGGTAGCTGGGCCGTATCGCCAATGAGCAAGAGGCGGTTGGTGGGCTTCTCGAACACGTAGCCCAACAGGTCGTCGAGCAGGCCGTTTTCGCCGAACGCCTTTTCGTCGGAAATCATGGAGGCCTCGTCCACGATGTAGAGCATGTCGGCGGTGCGGTTGGGCTGGCGCTGGAAGTTGAGGCGGTCGGAGGCGCCGCCGCCGGTCTGGCGGTAAATCTTCTTGTGGATGGTGCTGGCTGCCACACCCGAGTACACGCTCATCACCTTGGCTGCGCGGCCGGTAGGCGCCATGAGCGTGTATTTGCGCCCGCGCTGGAGCAGCCATTGTACCAAGGCGCTCACCACGGTGGTTTTGCCGGTACCAGCGTAGCCGCGCAACACAAATGCCTTGCGGCCCGGCAACTCATCCTTCAGAAATGCATCGAGCTTCTGAAAAAGCAGCGCCTGATCCTGGGTAGGCTCGTAAGGGAAATAGTCGCGGACGGAAGGAATTCTAACGGATAGCATAGACTGCAAAGATACAACGTCATTTCTCGCAGAGGTAGGCGCAGAGGTTCGCATAGCAGACATCAGCACACTGCGAACCTCCACGCCTACCTCCGCGCGGAATCTTCTACTCCACCACCGCCATTGTCGCCGTGGCTTTGGCTACCAGCTTCTCATCGCACCACACCTCGGCCTCACAGAAATGCAGGCGACGACCTGCCTTCAGCACCCAGCCTACGGCGCGCATGGTGTGCCCTACCCCGGGGTGCAGGTAGGAAACCTTGATTTCGGCCGTGACGACGCCTGTGCCCTCGGGCACCAGCGTAACGGCTGCAAAACCAGCAGCCAAATCGGCCATGGTGGCTACTAAGCCGCCGTGCGCAAAGCCGCGGTGCTGCTCATGCTGGGCAGCCAGCGTCAGCTCGGCCTCTACCCTACCCGGCTCGATGCGGGTGAGGTCGGCGCCGATGAGGTGCATGAAGTTCTGACGCACCAGCTTGCGGCGAATGCGGGTTTCGAGGGTTTCTTCGGGTGAGGAGGTAGGCAAATCGGGCATGCGGCAAAGGTAGCAGCCCCAGCAACGTGGGCCGCACCTTTTCTGCTTACCGCCGTATAGGCTACCCTTCACTAGTTCGTTTTCAATGCCTGACACCCTTACTCCGGATTCCTCCCTGCTTGCTGCATATGCCCACCAAGTGCGTGTGCGGCCCTGCGGTTTACTGATTCACGAAGGAGCGCTACTGCTGGCAGCCCACCGGGGGTTGTTGCCGGATGGAGCGCCGTTTTGGTCGCCGCCGGGCGGGGGGTGGCAGTTCGGAGAAAGCCTGCATGAGTGCTTGCGCCGCGAGTTTCGGGAAGAAACTGGCTTAGAAGTGGCCGTAGGCCGCTTTCTGCACCTGCACGAGTTCAAGACCGATACACTCCAAGCCCTGGAAATGTTCTTTGAAGTGGTGCTGGCTGACCCGGCTGCCGTGCCCCTGCTGGGCACCGACCCCGAGCACGCCGCCGATGCCCAAATCCTGACGGACCTGGCTTTCCTGACGCCCCGACAACTCATTGCTATGCCCATGCAACAGGTGCACCCAGTACTGCGTCAGATCATCAGCCCCGACGATATTTTTATCCCCCAGTTGCGGTTCGCACCCTGATTTACGCTTGCTTTCTGGCGCGGCGCGGGTGGTATGGCCGGGTGATAAATGCTACCTTTAGCGGCTTAACCCGTTTCTGCTCGTGTCTGCTACGCTTGTCCCTACTCCTACCACTCCTCTCGCCACGCTGGCCTACCTGCGCGATGAAGCGCTGGACACCAGCCGCTTATCTGCCTATAACCTTTACCTCACGGTAGGGCCAGCCAGTGTGCGTGTGGGCGTAGCCGATGTGCAGCGCAATAAGTTTGTGGCGCTGGAAGAGTATGCAGCGCAGCCGGGCCTGAGTGCCGCGGCTCAAGTGCAGCTCTTGGCTACACAACACGATTTGCTACCCCAGCGGGGCTGGAATACGGTGCGCCTGGCCGTGCACAACCGCGCTTTCACGCTACTACCCTCTCCCCTTTTTGCCGCTGGCGACGAGGCTACCTACCTGCGCCTGCACCACTCCCTGGCGCCCACCGAAACGGCTTGCGCCTACCGCCACACCGGGCTGGATATCGTGAGTGTCTTTGCCGCCGAGCAGGCACTAGCCGACTGGTTTCGGCAGGCCTACCCCACCGGCCGGCTCCTGCATCAGACCAGTGCCCTCCTCGAAGGCGTGCTGCACCAGAGCGAAACCGCCGCGCCGCGCCGCGTCTACCTCAGTATTGGCCACCAGGAGCTCACTATACTGGTAATGCGCAGCAAGCGCCCCGAGCTGTGCAACGTCTTCGCCTTCACTACCCCCGAAGACCTGATTTACTACACCATCCTAGTGATGCAGGAGCTGCAACTCAATCCCGACCAGGACCCCGTTATTGTGTGGGGCGACTTGCTGCACGACTCGGAGCTGTTTTCGATCCTGCGCAAGTACATCCGCCACCTGCGCTTCGGCAACCGGCCGTTTGACCTGGGCTACAGCTACCGCCTCAACGACCTGACGGAGTACCGCTATTTCGATCTGTACGCGTTGCACTTGTGCGAGTAGCTGCCTTATCCTAATGCGTTAACATCTATCATCGTTTGCTTACGAAGAACGTTCTCACGTACAATCAGTACCGAACGATGGTCGCTCGGCTGGCATCAAGTTCCTCGCAAGCAGCCGCTTTCCGACTCTTTACTCAATTCTTTCCCTAACACGCTATGGCTCGTATTGCGCTGTTTCCTGGCTCCTTTGACCCATTCACAAACGGCCACCTCGACGTGGTGCGGCGTGGCACGCAGTTGTTCGACGAGGTGATAATTTCCCTGGGCAACAACAGCAGCAAAACCCGCTACCTGCCCGTAGAACAGATGCTGGAAATGATTCGTGAGGTATTCCGCGACGAGCCGCGCGTACGTGTGCAGGCCTACAAAGGCCTCACCGCCGACTTTGCCCGCGAGGTAGGCGCGCGCTACCTGTTGCGCGGCCTGCGCAATACCACCGATTTTGAGTACGAGAATACCATTGCCCAAGCCAACCGCCACGTCAACCCGGAGCTGGAAACCGTTTTTCTGATAACCTCACCGGCGCTGGCTGCCATCAGCAGTACCATTATCCGCGAGATCCACCGCTTCGGTGGCAATGTGGACGATTTCGTGCCGTTTGCGCTACCGGCAGTTGAGAGTTAAAAAGTAAGACCGTCGTGCTGCGCCTGTCGAAATATCTCTACCGTAAGTAGTTGATTTACTACCAGTAGACATGCTTCGACAGGCGCACCACGACGGTCTTACTTCTCAACTTTTACCGCTTCTCCGGCCGTTTCGCTGAGGTAGTGCCGCACTACCAGGGCAATAGAAGCATACGATTCGTCCAGCACACTCAGGGCTTCCTGGGGTGTCATCCAGCGCACCTCTTCAATGTATTCCTCGGCCTGCGGCTTCATCAAGGAGTCATCGAGGCACTGCATGGTGTACCAGTTGGTTTTTTTCAGAATTTTGTTGCCGTTGTAGGCGTAGGAATGCCAGGTGCTGGGCAGCTTTTCACCCAAGGCTACCTTGATATTGCACTCCTCCTCCACTTCGCGCAGGGCGCCAATGCCGGGGTCTTCTTCCTTTTTGAGCTTGCCCTTCGGCAAATCCCATTTGTTGAAGCGCGAAATCATCAGCACCATACCATCCCTTGTTACGAGGCCGCCGGCGGCTTTCACAATGCGGAATTGATCTTTCAGGTGCACAATCAGGCGCTTCTTCTTGCGGGCCAGCAGCGTCAGCGAAGTCAGCTTTTTCAGCTTTTTCACCTCCATCATGCGCAGCAGCCGGTCGATGAACGCGTCCGTTACGTCGCGCACCAGCACATCGCCCACCAAATCTTTAGACGAAAATTCGTCCTCCGGATTCAGAATCAGGTCGTAGCGGTGCTTGTATATTTTCTCGCTGTTCTTCTTAATAATCAGCGGAATATCATTGATGAAAACGTTCATCGCGGAGTAGAATTCTGGGAGGGCAAGAAAGCAAAAATAGGCCGAAGTCTGCTGCAAAACACAGCATAATTATCGGCAAACGGAAATAGCCGCGTGGGGCAAGATACGCGGAACAGCCGAGGTAGTTACTTTGCGTCGCCTTATTGTGCCAGCGGCTAGGCCATGGCGCTGGCACTTTGTTTCTGCCGGTTGTTTTTTGAAACCTGTAGGGCACAGCACAAGTTAGCTTTCTCACCCCTTCTATTTTTGCGTAGTGAAATCCATTGGCCTTCTTTCTGACACCCACGGCTACCTCGACGACCGTATCCTGCACCATCTAAGCAGCTGCGACGAAATCTGGCACGCCGGCGACTTTGGCAACGTGGCCGTGGCCGATACGCTGGAGGCCATAGCGCCCCTGCGCGGCGTGTATGGCAATATTGATGGCCAGGACGTGCGCGCCACCGAGCCCCTGGTGCAGGCTTTCGAGCTGGAAGGCCTGCGCGTGCTGATGACTCATATTGGCGGCTACCCCGGCCGCTACACGCCCGCTGCCCGTCCTCTCATTGCCGAGTACCGCCCCGGTTTGTTCATCAGCGGCCACTCACACATTCTGAAAGTAATGCCCGATAAGCGTAATCACCTGCTACACCTGAACCCCGGCGCGGCGGGCCGGCACGGCTTCCATACGGTGCGCACCATGTTGCGCTTCCAGATCAATCAGGGCAAGGTAGAGCAGCTGCAAGCCATTGAGCTGGGCCCGCGCACGGAACGGGGCTAGAATGATTGTAGTAAGAGAACGTCATTTCGATCAGCGGAAGAAATGACGTTCTTTATCACTCCTGCCACCAACGCAAAAACGCCTTCCTACCAAAGTAGAAAGGCGTTTTTAATGTATAAAGCAAAAGCCAACCGACGCCGGTGGCGACTTACTTACAGCGCGATTTCGGGCTTAGGCTTCTCGCCTTCCTGACCGTCGCTGTTCACTTTTTTCAATACTGCCTCAGCCTCATCGAAGCCTTCGGTGCCGGTCTGGTTTACCTTGGCGATGTTGGGCGAAGTCGTGGTCTTTGCGGTAGCAGCCGGAGCCTCACCACCGTTGAAGCGGCCTTTCAGCTCGTCAATATCCACGTTCTTCAGAACGGGGGTAGCGAGCAGTTGCTTGATCACGCGCTGCTTGTTGTTAGCGCGGGCAATGTTCTTGCGGTGTTTCCGCTTTAATCGGGTAGCAGTCATATCCGGGTCGGTTGAATGTCATTTTTTGAATGAGGGGCAAAAGTAAGTCTTATTTTTGACTTCGAAAACCTTTAGCCCTCTTCATTTATGTCCTTGCCAATCGTCGACCTCCGCTCCGATACCGTTACCCGTCCTACCCCCGCCATGCTGGAAGCCATGTTTCAGGCGCAGGTCGGCGACGACGTGTACGGCGAAGACCCCACCGTGCGGGCACTGGAAGAACAAGCCGCCGCTCAGTTTGGGCTGGAAGCCGGTCTGTTCTGCCCCTCCGGCACCATGACCAACCAGATTGCCATTAAGGCCCACACCGAGCCGCTTTCAGAAGTTATTTGCGAGCAAACGGCCCACGTGTACCTGTGGGAGGTAGGCGGCATTGCCTTTCACTCGGGGGCTTCGGTGGCGCTGCTGCCCGGCGACCGGGGCCGCCTCACGGCTGCGCAGGTAGAAGCCGCCATCCGCCCCCTCGACAACGTGCACTACCCCGACACGCGCCTTATCTGCCTGGAAAACACCCACAACCGCGGCGGCGGCAGCTGCTATGCCCTAGACGAAATTGCCGCCATTGCCGACGTAGCCCAGCGCCATAACCTGGCCCTACACCTCGACGGCGCCCGCATTTTCAACGCCTTAGTGGCTACCGGCCAGCGCGCCGAGGACTACGGCCAGTATTTCGATTCCATTTCGGTGTGCTTGTCGAAAGGACTGGGTACGCCGGTAGGCTCCGTGCTGCTGGGCAGTAACGCTTTTATTCACAAGTGCCGCCGCATTCGCAAGGCTATGGGCGGCGGTATGCGCCAAGCTGGTTTTTTGGCTGCCGCGGGCCTCTACGCCTTAGAGCACCACGTAGACCGCCTAGCCGATGACCACCGCCGCGCCCGCCAATTGGGCGAGGCTTTGGCGGCTCAGCGCTACGTAGAGTTGGTACTCCCCCCCGATACCAACCTGGTTATTTTCAAGCTGAAGCCTGAAGTACCAGCCAACACTTTTCTCCAGCACCTGGAGGAGCAGGGCATCCGCGCATCTTCTTTTGGCCCCCAAATGATTCGTTTTGTGACCCACCTGGACGTAGACGACGCCATGGTGCAGCGCGTGACGGAGGCCTTGGCAAGTCTCCCTCAGTAGCCCTACCCCCTGGTTTTTCCGTAGCAACCCTACCTGCGTCAGCCACTGTCCTATGGTCAGCTGGCTGCGCTTCACCTGCATAGTCCGTTCTTCATGTACCTCAGCTTATACAATGTTTTGGCGCTACTTCTGGTAGTTGCCGCTCTATTTGGATATCTCAATCACCGGTTTTTGCGCCTGCCTTCTACCATTGGTCTTATGGTGCTGGCGTTGGTATCATCAGTTGGTATTGTGGCATTGGGGCGTTTGGAGATAATCAACGTTACTAACATCATTGATGCATTAAAACAGATTGACTTTCAGACTATTCTGATGCAGGTGATGCTAAGTTTCCTGCTGTTTGCCGGCGCCATTCATGTAGACGCTCAGAAGCTCGGGCAGCAGCGCGTACCTGTCTTTACGCTAGCCACCATTGGCATGCTCATGTCAACGGGCATAGTCGGCACGTTGCTCTACTGGCTACTACCCCAGTTTGGCCTGTCGCTGCCTTTTATGTGGTGCCTGCTGTTTGGTTCGCTCATTTCCCCCACCGACCCCATTGCGGTACTGGGAATTCTGAAAAAGGCCCGCATCCCCAAGCAGCTGGAAATCAGCATTGTAGGCGAATCATTATTCAATGACGGTGTAGCCGTAGTAGTTTTCGTGAGCTTGGCGCAGTTTGCTACCGTTACCGGCGAGGCATCGCCCGAGGAACATAGCATTGGCAGGCTGTTTTTGCAGGAGGCCGTGGGTGGGGTAGTGCTGGGCGCGCTGCTGGGCTACATAGGCTACCGCATGCTGCGCTCCATCGACAACTACCAGGTGGAGGTGCTTATTACGCTGGCGCTCGTTACGGGCGGCACGGCGTTGGCTACGGCACTGCACACCTCAGGCCCGCTGGCCATTGTGGTGGCTGGCCTTATTATTGGGCAGCAAGGACGCCAATTGGGTATGTCGGACGAAACCCGTGAGTACGTAGACAAGTTTTGGGAGATGCTCGACGAGGTTCTCAACGCCATTCTGTTCGTACTGATTGGCTTCGAGATTCTGGTCCTGCACTTCGAAACAGTGTACCTGCTGGTGGGTGTATGCACCATTGGCATTGTGCTGCTAGCCCGGGTGATAGCCGTGGCGCTTCCTCTGCGCCTACTCAACCTACGCCGCTCCTTTCCACAACACTCCATAAAAGTGCTTACCTGGGGCGGCCTGCGAGGTGGTATTTCTGTAGCGCTGGCCCTGTCGCTACCAGATGGTGAGGCCCGGGAGCTGTTGGTGGCAGTAACGTACGTGGTGGTCGTTTTTTCCATCATTGTGCAGGGCCTCACCATTGGGCCACTGGTAAAGCGCCTGGGCCTGAGCACCGCTGCTACCGACGACGAACAGTCGGCAGCACACTAGCCGCGGGGGCATAGGCCCTTTACATGGCTACTTTTGATTTGAATACCGCGTATGAATATATTAATCGTTGGCGACGTGCATGGGTGCTACTACACCTGGCAACAGGTGCTGCGGCACTGGCGTCCCGCGCAGGAGTTGTTGATTCAGGTAGGTGATTTGGTGGACAGGGGCAATTTCTCGCCCGCTGTGGTGGCGTCGGCCATCAGCCTGCAACATCATCATCCTCAGACTGTTTTCTTTTTGAAAGGCAACCACGAGGCCAGCCTGTGGCAGCACTGCGGCCCCGATGGCCCCTACCCGCCCTGGTTGGAATGGGGCGGGCGCGGCACCTTGTATCAGTACCGCCTGCACCCGGCCACTACGCTGCGCACGCACGCTGCGTGGCTAAGCCAGCGCCCACTGTGTTGGGAAAACGAATACCTGTTCGTCAGTCATGCCGGCTTGGCCAATACTGACCAGCCCTTCAACGAAAACAACCCTGACGGGCTGCTGTGGCGTCGGGGGCCGTTACGCAATATTGGGCGGCGGCAGGTGGTAGGCCACACCCCTACCCCCGATGGCATTCCCGTTTTTGATGAGGCAAGCAACGCGTTTTACCTCGATACGGGCGCCTACGCCGGGAATGGTCTCACCGCCCTACGCTTCTCGCCTACCGGTGAGCTACTCGATACCATCACCATCCCTACCCACCCCGATGACATCGCCTGACGACGCCCAGCCCTATGCCGAAGCCCGCGCCTACCTCTCGGCCGCTGATCCGGTTTTGGCGCGCATTATAGCACAGGTGCCGCCCGTGCAAGCCAATGCCCACGAGGACATCTACCTGGCTTTGCTGCGCGCCATCGTCAGCCAGCAGATTTCGACTAAAGCAGCGGCGGCTATCTGGCGCAAGGTAGAGGGCCTATTCCTACCCGACGGCTACCCCGAGCCCTCGGTGTTGGTGGCCATGTCGGACGAAGAATTGCGCGCGGCAGGCCTCTCCTACCAGAAAGCCGGCTACCTGCGCGCCATTGCCGAATTTGCTCTCCGCGACCAGCTCGACCACGCCCACCTCAGCCAGCTTTCGGAGGAGGATTTCACCAAGCACCTCACCCAAATACGGGGGGTAGGCCGCTGGACCGCCCAAATGATTCAGATGTTTGCCCTGGACCAGCCCGACGTATTCTCGGAAGGCGACCTGGGCGTGCAGAACGCCATGCGCAAGCATTACGGCCTGGAAGAGACCGGCCGCGCCCTACTACGCCGCATGTCGGAAATAGCCGAAACTTGGCGCCCCTACCGCTCCGTGGCCTGCAAATACCTGTGGCGGAGCCTGGACTAATGGTTGAAATGGTGAGTGGTGAAATGGTGAGTTTGATGTTCTGCTGGCGCAGTTTGCGCAAGTGGCGCATCCAGTGCATCGCGAACGTCAAACTCACAATTTCACCATCTCACCACTCACTATTTTCCCATCTACTTTGCCTTTCCGCGCTTCATCATGTAGGCGTAGAGCACTTTATCAAACGGCTCCCGGATATCAACTGGCACGAAATCAATCTTGTACTGACCACAACGCAGGGCCAACTCCTGCTCGTAGTCGCGCATGGCGGCGCGGTACTGCTCGCGCACTTGGCCGGGTTGCAGCTTAATGGTTTCGCCGGTTTCGATATCCTCGAACAGGTAGGGGCGCTCCGCAAAATCGAAGTCCGACTCGGTGGCGCGGTCCATCACGTGGAACAGTAGCACCTCGTGCTGCTGGTGGCGCAGGTGTTGTAGGGCGGCCAGCGCGGCGGTTTGCTCCTCGGGGGCACGACCGAGCATGTCGGAGAAAAGTACCACCAACGAGCGTTTGGGAATCTGCTGAGCAATGCGGTGAATCACACCGGCCACGTCGGTGGGGCGGCGGGCGGCGGCGGGCCGCTCCAGCAACTGTTGCAGCGTGAGCAGCAGCGTATGGCGATGGGTGCTGGTGGAGCGCACCGGCGTTTGCAGCTCAATTTGGTCGGCAAAGGTGACCAGGCCCACGGCGTCGCGCTGCTTTTGCAGAAGCGTGATGAGGGCCGCCGCGCACAGGACGCTAAAGCGCAGCTTGTCGTGGGTAGGCGCGGGGTAGTACATCGACGGCGACACATCGAGCAGCAGGTGGCAGCGCAGGTTGGTTTCTTCCTCGTAGCGCTTCACAAACAGCTTATCGGTGCGGGCCAGCACTTTCCAGTCGATGTGGCGAGTGCTTTCGCCGGGGTTGTAGAGGCGGTGCTCCGAGAACTCCACCGAAAACCCGTGGTAGGGCGACTGGTGCAAGCCCGTGATAAATCCTTCGACCAACTGCCGGGCCAGAAACTCCAGATTTTCGAATGAGCGAACTGCGGCTAAATCGAGCGCCATAGGTGTACGAGCTGAAAAATGAGCGACGCCCAGCGGCATCCGAAACGATACGAACGGTAAAAATAGGGCAAACAGTACCAGCCGAATTGGACAGTGATGGTAGCGCTTAGTGGTTTTCCCAAAATGGCACTTATTTAAAGAAAAAAAGCACTCCTTCGTATTTTTATATTCACTGTATCTGATTTACTTTGAGCCTACAAATAGTTCATTTTGGAATAATTCACTCTTACTGAAGATTCTGTGGAAGACCGTCAAGATCAAGAAGAAATTTACTCCCAACGCATTAAAGCCGGTAAGCGCACGTACTTCTTCGACGTGAAGGCTACCCGCGGCCAGGATTACTACCTCACTATCACGGAAAGCAAACGTCGTCTGCGGGATGATGATACATTCACCTACGAAAAACACAAAATTTTCCTCTATAAAGAAGATTTTGCCAAGTTTGTAGACGCATTGCAGGATGCCGTTGAGTATGTACGCGAAGAGCTGCTTTCGCCCGAGGAAGTAGCCGAGCTAGACCGCCCCCGCCCTGCTTACGACAACGATTCGTACAATAACAGCACTGATACGTATTAACCTGCCAGCCTAGCGAAACAGACTTACTATCCCTTTTTGCTACTCGGTATATTCAAAACGGCGCGTGTCGGCTTAGGCTGGCGCGCGCCATTTTTTGGTGGATGGTACGTGGTAGGTATGCACCATTGCCCTACCCGTCTGGATAAACAACGACGGGCGCGTGCAACGCGCCCCTACAAAACCCTTACCTTTGCACCCGAATTGACACGGTTTAGGAACGTCAATTCGTTATTTCACAACTTCACAACTTCACCGTATGGGTCTCCGCTGCGGAATCGTCGGTTTGCCGAACGTGGGTAAGTCCACGCTGTTCAACGCGTTATCGAATGCTAAGGCCGAATCGGCCAACTATCCTTTCTGCACCATCGAGCCGAACGTAGGCGTGATTACCGTGCCCGACCCGCGCCTGCAGGTGCTGGAGGAAATCGTGAAGCCCCAGCGCGTGGTGCCTACCATCGTGGAGTTTGTAGACATTGCCGGCCTCGTGAAGGGCGCCAGCAAAGGCGAAGGCTTGGGTAATAAATTCCTGGCCAACATCCGCGAGGTAGACGCCGTGATTCACGTGGTACGCTGCTTCGACGACGACAACATCGTGCACGTAGCGGGCGGTGTTGATCCGGTGTTCGACAAAGACGTGATTGACACCGAGTTGCAGCTTAAGGACCTGGAAAGCATCGATAAGAAGCTGGCCAAATCGGAGCGCTCGGCCAAGAGCGGCGACGCCAAAGCCAAGAAGGAAGTAGCTTCCCTGCAACGCTTCAAAGACCACCTCGAAGCTGGCCACAACGCCCGCTCGCTGAGCGCCAATGAGGAAGATCTGGAAGCTGTAGAGGACCTGCAACTGCTGACTATCAAACCGGTTATCTACGTGGCAAACGTGGATGAGGGGAGCATTCAGAACAACGGCAACGCCTACGTAGACGCCCTGCGCGAACATGTAAAGAACGAAAATGCCCAGGTAGTGGTGGTATCGGCGGCCATTGAGTCGCAGATTGCGGAGATGGAAGACCCCGAGGAAAAGGAGCTGTTCCTGGGCGAGTACGGCCTCACGGAGTCGGGCCTGAACCGCCTGATTCGGGCCAGCTACGAGCTGCTGAACCTGATTACCTACTTCACCGCCGGCGTGCAGGAAGTACGCGCCTGGACCGTGCACCGCGGCGACAAAGCGCCCGCCGCCGCTGGCGTCATCCACTCCGATTTCGAGAAAGGATTCATCCGTGCTGAGGTGATTAAATTGGCTGATTACGAGCACTATCGCTCAGAAGCCAAGATCAAGGAGGCCGGCAAGATGGCTGTAGAAGGCAAGGAATACGTGGTGCAGGATGGCGACATCATGCACTTCCGCTTCAACGTCTAAGACCACGGATTTTTCGGATTGTAGCTGATTACACGGATTTTGTGGACGACGTAGGGGCGCTTTGCAGGCGCCCGCCGTCGTCGGCTTCGCAGCCAGCTCATACCCTATCCTACACGCATATGGACGTAAAAGACAGCAACGGTAACCTGCTCGCCGAGGGCGATTCGGTAACGCTGATTAAGGATTTGAAAGTGAAAGGCTCATCGCAGACGCTGAAACGCGGCACGCTGGTGAAGAACATCCGCCTCACCAACAGCCCCGCCGAAATTGAAGGCCGCGCCGGAGGTAGTACGATGGTGCTCAAAACGGAGTTTTTAAGGAAGGCGTAGCCGTTCGATTGCTGCGGTTGCCTGTGTATATGAAGCGCCCCGGCCGGTATTCGGCCGGGGCGCTTTGCATAGAAACTGGTAACGATTCGCTTTGGAAAATGCTTCGACAAGACTGGTTGGCCGGTTTTACGGGGGCGGCACCGTTAGTTACCGTCGGGCTTTGCTACCGTGTTCGTCGGGCTATCGGCCCAGCGCCAGTTGGCTAGCGGGTCGGGGTGGGTAGGGTTGAACGCGGGCGTGTCGTTGCGTAGGTACTTGCTTATTTTCAGCTTATTATCCTTGATGCCTTCCACTACACATTTCGCTATTTCGTAGGCGCCGTAGGGGTTGAAATGGGTGTTATCGGCGAGGGGCTGTGATTGGCCGGGGTAGGTGTTGGCGGGGTAGTGCACCAGCGCCCGCTTAGATTCCTCCACGCCCAAGGCCTCGTAGAGCTGGGTGGTCATGCGGTTCAGGTCGATGAGGGGCACGTGCTCCTGCTGGGCCACCTGGCGGGCGGCGGCGGGGTAGTCGCCCAGGGTATTCAGGTTTTTACCGGTGGCTTCGTCGAAGTTGCGGCGGGCAGTAGAAGTCAGAATCACGGGGATGCCGCCTTTCTGGCGGACCTCGCGCACAAACAGTTGCAGGCGTTTGGTGTAGGACTGATAGGCGCCGTCGTTGGGGCCTTTCTCCTTCTGGTCGTTGTGCCCAAACTCAATGAACAAGTAGTCGCCAGGCTTCAATACGCTCAGCACCTTATCCAGCCGCCGCGAACTCAGAAACGAGCCCAGCGACAAGCCCGATTCGGCGTGGTTTGCCACGGCCACGCCCGGCTTGAGGAAGCGCGGCAGCATCTGCCCCCAGGCGGCCCACGGCTCCTCTTCCTGGTCGACCACCGTAGAATTCCCGGCCAGAAACACTGTCACGGCGTTCGGGGCCGGGATGATTTCGATAGCCGTGAGGCAGGTACGCGGGCCGTTGAATTCCAACGTCAGCTTGTCGTCCCAGTCCAGCTTGGTCAGCTCACGCGGTTTCAGCCCTACCTCCGTCGTGGCGTCGATGCGGCGGCTCTTGACGTTGAGGGTGAACGTGCGGGTCAGGAACTGGCCGGGCCGGGTGCGGAGGGGCTCCAGCAACAAGCGCCGCGACTCGGCCTTGAGCATGGTGGCGGTGCTGTCTTGAGTGTCGCCCAGCGTCACGGTCACGTGGTAGTTGCCCTCGGGTAGGGCCACCGAAAAGTAAAATGGTTTGTCGCTACGTACGAAGTCACTTTTCAGCGCATCCTTCCCTCCCCTGTCCACGCCCGCAACGCGGGTATTGAAGTCGAAGCCGTAGCCTCTTTCCGTAGTGTAGGGGGTAGCGGCGGCTACCGCCGTGTAGCCGGTCGCGGCTTTGCCGGGGCCAAAATCGAACTTGTAGGTAGTGGGCACGGCCTGAGCCGTGGCAAGAGTAGGAACGAATAGGGCAAGCAGCAACAATAGCTTCATGGGAGAAGAAAACGGGGCTGGAATACCCGAAAAAGCATTTTCAGCCGGGCGCGGGCATCCTGTAGTCTGCTGCTTACGCAAGGCAGCGGGTAAGTGCAGGATGCCCGCCCTACCCTGCGCGCCTATATTAGCCCTTGCCTGGTATCTGCTGCCCTTCTTTTTTTCCCTACTTCCTATGCATCCATTTATTCGTTTGTTCGGCCCTTTGCGGCTGATTATGGGGCTGGCGTTGCTGGGGGCGCTGCTCACGAGTATGTCCTGGCGGCCTACTCCGCGCCCTACCCTCTACCTCATCGGCGACTCTACGGTCAATAACAGTAACACGCCCCAAATGGGCTGGGGAGCCGCCCTACCTGCCTTTTTCGATACCACCCGCCTGCATATTGTGAACCGTGCCAAGGCCGGCCGCAGCACCCGCACGTTTGTGTCGGAGCAGCGCTGGCACCAAGTCGATTCGTTGCTGCAACCCGGCGACTTCCTGCTGATGCAGTTCGGGCACAACGAGGGTAGCGTACCCGACACCACCAAGGCCGGCCGCCGCGGCGTGCTGCGCGGTACCGGCGACGAAACCAAGCAACTCACCTGGCCCGACGGCCACCATGAAACCGTGCATACCTACGGCTGGTACCTACGCCAGTTTGTGCGCGGGGCAAAGGCAAAAGGTACCAAACCCATCATCGCCTCCATGATTCCGCGCAATGAGTGGAAGGACGGCAAGGTAGTGCTGGCCGATCAGGATTTTGGCCGCTGGGCCGCCGAAGTTGCCCGGCAGGAAGACGTACCCTTCATCGACCTAAACGGCATTACGGCCGCCAAGTACAACCAGCTGGGGCCGGAAAAGGTCAAGGCCTTTTTCCCCGGTGACCATACCCACACCAATGCCGAGGGCGCCCGCCTCAATGCCGCGTCGGTGGTAGATGGTATCCGGGCCAACAAGAAGATTGCGCTGCATAAGTACCTGCGCAAAGTGTAAAGCGCCCGTTTGGGGTATGCTAAACAGCTTTTGGGTTATTCATGCTCCATCTGGCGTCCGCTTGCCGAAGCATCTCTACCGCTTCGTTGAGCGACTCCGATGAAGCGGCAGAGATGCTTCGACAAGCGGACGCCAGATGGAGCATGACACTTCATCAAAATGCTCTACCGATTACGTTTCTCTACACCCTACCCTCTCCTACCATGCTTGCTCCACTCCCGCGCCTTCGTCTGCTTTCGGTTTTGCTGCTGGCCCTCACGCTGGCGTCGTTTTCGCGGCTGTTGCGGCCGCGCCCTACCCTGTATCTCATTGGCGACTCGACGGTGAAGAACGGCAAGGGTCGCGGCGACGGTGGCCTCTGGGGCTGGGGCAACTTTCTGGCGGCACAGTTCGACACCACCCGTATTCAGGTAGAGAACGACGCGCTGGGTGGCACCAGCAGCCGCACCTTTCGCACGCTGGGCCTGTGGGAGAAGGTGCAAGCCAAGCTACAGCCCGGCGACTACGTGATTATGCAGTTTGGGCACAACGACAGTAGCCCCGTGAACGATACGCTGCGTGCCCGCGGCACCATTAAAGGTACCGGCTCAGAGACGGAACAGATCGACAACCTGCTCACCAAAAAGCCCGAAACCGTGCACAGCTACGGCTGGTATCTGCGCCAGTTCATTGCCGAAACGCGGGCAAAAGGCGCCACGCCCATCGTCTGCACGCTGGTGCCGCGCAACCAGTGGACCAGCGGCAAAGTCAACCGCAGCACCGACGGGTACGCCGGCTGGGCGGCCACGGTGGCCCGGGAAGAAAACGCGCCCCTCATCGACCTGAACCAGCGCGCCGCTGACCGCTACGACCAGGCCGGCGAAACTGCCGTGCGCGCCACCTACTTCAATACCACCGACCACACCCATACTATCGAAGCTGGTGCCCGCCTCAACGCAGAACTCGTAGCCGACGGCATCCGCAGCCTCAAGCGCCTACCGTTGCGCAAGTATCTGCGGAAGAGGTAAGCAAATTAGGCCTTACGCACTCGCTCGGCTGAGCCGAGTGAGGACTATGCCCCAGCAGCTCTGCTGCGCGCGTCTGCCAATCGCTAGGCCAATAGAACGCCAGCGACGCAGCCGGATTCGGGGCAGAGCCCCTCACGCGTAGGGCTCACTCGGCATAGCCGAGCGAGTGCGTACATCCTACAAATAATAGCGAGGGCCGCCATGATAAGATCAGACTCTTTTGAAGCTAGTAGACCGATGTAGAGACGCATATTTGCGTCTCGTCGTTGAACGATTACGGCTGTTAAAATCTGTAGAAACAAACGCCTGGAGGTGCTTGCTGTTCACACGGTCAAGAGAATAACATCATCAGCAACGACGAGACGCAAGTATGCGTCTCTACACCATGCGACTTCAAATCAGTCCATTACCTACTACTTCTCCATCTCCACGCTGGCCATGATAAACGGCCCTACCCCCTTGAAGTCGTTTTGCTTGATGGGCTCGGAGAGGTAGTATTCGTAGCTGCCGTCGCGGTAGGGGTTGCCGCCGAGGCCACCGACGCTTACGGTGCCGTTGAGGGCCAGTAGGCCGTTGGGCTGGGTTTCCACGAACTTCTTGACGATGCCCTGGTAGCCTTTGTCGGCTACTTGTTGGTACTTCTTATCGATATAGCCGAGGCGGGCGCCTTTGGCCAGTGCGTAGACAAACATGCAGGAAGCGGAGGTTTCGATGTAGTTGCCCTGGCGGTTGGCCTGGTCCGTTACCTGCCACCAGCCGCCGGTGGCGGGGTCCTGGTACTTCGCCAGCACGGGCGCCAGGCGCTGCAAGTCCTTGATGAGTTGCTGCCGCTGCGGGTGGTTCTGGGGGAAGTAGTCGAGCACATCCACCAGCGCCATGGCGTACCAGCCCATGCCGCGGCTCCAGAAGTTGGGCGACTTGCCGGTTTCTTTATTGGCCCACTGCTGCTCCCGACCTTCATCGTAGCCGTGGTAGAGCAGGCCGGTTTTGGGGTCTACCAAGTGTTTTTCTACCTGCGCAAACTGCGTGGCTACGTGGTCGAAGCCCTCGGGCTTGTTAAATAGCTTCGCGTATTCGGCCGCGAAAGGCTCGGCCATGTAGAGGCCATCCAGCCAGATCTGGCTGGTGTAGCGCTTCTTGTGCCAGTAGCCGCCTTCCTGGGTAGTGGGCTGCTGATCGAGTTGCTGATGCAGCGTTTGCGCCACGCGGCGGTATTTCTCTTGGTCGAGGCCGGGCTGCTGCATCAGGGTGAGCACCACGCGGCCCGAGTTGATGTTATCGAGGTTGTAATCAGCGGCTTTGTAGTACAGGATGGAGCCATCGGGCGGGAACGAATGGTCCAGGGTTTTCACCATGTAGTTGAGATACTTCTGGTCGCCGGTTTGCTGCCATACGCGCTCAATGGCCTTCAGCATCAGGCCGTGCTCGTAGCCCCAGCGGGCGGCGCGGTTGCGGGCCGCCGGCACCGAGTCGGGGTAGAGGGCCATGAACGAGTCGGCCATCTGCTGCGACAGGGGCTTCTGGGTGGCAGTTTTAGTGTCGGTTTGATTGGTCGCGGCGCAGCTGAACACGAAGAGGCTCAGCAGGATAAGGCAATATTTCATTAGGTAGGTCAGATAGGATGATTAACGTTTTGATACCGTTACGGCTTTCTTCTTCACACCGGCACCCAGCTCTAGCGCCTGCTTTGCCGTGCTCGTGTCGGTGTGCAACAGCTTGACGTTTCGGGCTTTATCGGCGCCGGACACCCGCAGCAGAGTAGTAGCATTGGCGGGGTAGCGAATGGTATCGAGGGTGATGTTCTGGCTATTGTGCACCTCCAGCACGGGGTCGGTGGCGGTGGGTAGGAAGGCCACGTTTTGCAGCCGAATGTTGTCGGCTTCGATGCAGATCAAGCCCTTCTGGCTTTGCAGCACGGCATTTTCTAGGGTGATGTCTTTGATGGCCATTTCGGGTAGGCCGCGCACCATGAGGGCGGTGCGGGCGCCGTTGCAGGTGACGTTGCGCATGTGGATATCGCGAAACTGCGGAGTGCCGTCGTCCACCGGTTTGGCCGGCGACACGGGCCGTTCCTTGGAGCCGGCCACCTGCGGGGTAGGGTCCCGAATCATGTAGTACATATCAAACAGAATGGCCTCACCGCCAATGTCTTTCATATCCACGTTTTCCATGAAAATCTTCTCTACCACGCCGCCCCTACCCCGCGTGGTCTTGAAGCGCAGGCCAATATCGGTGCCCATGAACGTACAATTCTGCACATAGATATTACGCGCCCCGCCCGACATTTCGGAGCCAATGACAAAGCCGCCGTGGGCGCGGTACACCGTGCAGTTGCGAATCAGGAAGTTCTCGGTGGGCATGGCCCGCGCCCTACCCTGCTCGTTGCGGCCCGACTTGATGCAGATGGCATCGTCGCCCACGCTGAACGTGCAGCCTTCCACCACGCCGTTCTTGCAGGATTCCAGGTCCAACGCGTCGGTGTTGGGCGTATAGGGGCCGTTGAGAACGGTGATGTTGCGCACCACCACGTCCTGGCTGCGCATGGGGTGCACCGTCCAGGCGGGAGAGTTCTGGAACGTGACGCCTTCAAATAGCAGCCGCTGGCAGCGGTCCAGCACGATAAAATCGGGTCGCAAATAGTCTTTAATCTCCT
>Ga0210040_10001952_pt1 | contig 29998 bp, 31 predicted proteins | sample CryGeyCG12114_NA_FD_185462 | JGI IMG/M metagenome (GOLD analysis project Ga0210040, IMG submission 185462) | Groundwater microbial communities from aquifer - Crystal Geyser CG19_WC_8/21/14_NA (SPAdes) (version 2) | ecosystem: Environmental > Aquatic > Deep subsurface > Groundwater | place: USA...
TGGCCTGCGGCGTCCTGGCGCTGCCGCTGCCGGAGGGCCAGTACGTGATCTGGACCCGGGCGGAGACGGTGCACTCGGTCGACTGGGGCGGCGATCCGCACAACAAGGCGCTGGCCCAGCGCGAGGGCGACACGGTGCGGCTGTCCCCGCGCAAGTCCTTCGAGCGCTGGCGGGAGACGGTGCGCAACCGCTCCGAGGCGTGGACGCCGGCCCAGCTCACCGAGGTCGCCGACCTGCGCAACAACCTGCTCGAGGCGCTGTACGCCCGGGCCCGGCGGGTGGCGCAGGCCGCGATCACCCTGCAGCGCAGCATGCTCTCCGAGCCCCCCGAGCCCGACCACCTCGAGTTCGCGGTGCGCTACGTGCCGGCCGCCCGCGAGGCCCAGGTGGGCGGTGACTGGTACGACGTGTTCCAGCAGCCCGACGGGGCCACCGCGCTGGTGATCGGCGACGTCGTCGGGCACGACACCGCGGCCGCCGCCTGCATGGGGCAGCTGCGCGGTCTGCTGCGGGGCATCAGCTTCGACAGCGTCGACGGCCCGGCCGGGGTGCTCACCCGGCTGGACCGGGCGATGGACGGGCTGCAGCTGGACACCCTCGCGTCGGTGGTGGTGGCCCGGCTGGAGCAGACGCCCGAGGAGATCGAGCAGGGGGTGACCCGGCTGCGCTGGTCCAACGCCGGGCACCCGCCGCCGGTCGTCCTGCTGCCGGACGGGTCGACCCGGGTGCTCACCGGCGAGAGCGCCGACCTGCTGGTGGGCGTGCGCGTCGACGCGACCCGCCACGACCACGTGGTCAGCCTGCCCCGCGGTTCGACGGTGCTGCTGTACACCGACGGCCTGGTCGAACGCCGCGACCAGGTGTTCGACCAGGGCATCGAGCGGCTGGCCGAGCAGCTCCCGGAGCTCGCGGGGCTGTCGATGGGCGACCTGGCCGACGAGCTGCTGCGCCGGCTGCTGCCCGAGCGCTCCGAGGACGACGTCGCACTGATCGCCGTCCGGCTCAACCCGCAGGACCGCTCGGCCTGAACCGGGCGGTCAGCCGGCGTCGGCGGCCAGGGTGCGCAGCAGCTCCCGGACGGCGCTCGGCCCCGCCCGGTTGGCGCCGATCGTGCTGGCCGAGGGGCCGTAGCCGACCAGGTGCAGCCGCGGCCGCGCCACCACCCGGGTGCCGTCCACGGCGATGCCCCCGCCGGGTGCGCGCAGGTGCAGCGGCGCCAGGTGCTCCAGGGCCGGGCGGAACCCGGTGGCCCAGAGGACGACGTCCGCCGGCAGGACGCGCTCCGGGACGCCGCGCCCCGGGTCGCCGTCCCAGCGGACGCCGTCCCGGGTGAGCCGGTCGAACGCCGGCAGCCGGGCCAGCACCCCGCGGGCCCGGGCGGCGAGCACCGCGTCGGTCTCCACCAGCCCGGTGACGCCGACCACGCTGCCCGGGGGGAGCCCGGCGCGCACCCGCTGGTCCACCAGGGCCACCGCGGCCCGGCCGGCGTCGGCGTCGAAGTCGCCGCTCCGCCACAGCGGCTCCCGGCGGGTGACCCAGGTGGTGCGGGCGACCCCGCTGATCTCGATCAGCTGCTGCACCGCCGAGGTGCCACCGCCGACGACCACCACGTGCTGCCCGCGGAACTCCTCGGCCCCCCGGAAGTCCGCGGCGTGCAGCTGGCGGCCGGCGAACAGCTCGCGGCCTGGGTAGGCGGGCCAGAACGGCCGGGTCCAGGTGCCGGTGGCGTTGACCACCCCGCGCGCCGTCCACTCGCCCTCGCTGGTGTCCAGCCGGAAGCCCTCCTCGGTGGACGAGACCGCTCGGACGGCGACCGGACGGCGGACCGGCAGCGCCAGGGATCGTTCGTACTCCGCGAAGTACCCCGCGACGACCTCGCTGGCCGGCGCGGCCGGGTCGGCGTCGGGCAGCGGCATGCCGGGCAGCGGGTGGATCCGGTGCGCCCGGTCCAGCCGCAGCGAGGGCCAGCGGTGCTGCCAGGCACCGCCCGGGCCGCGGTCGCCGTCCAGCACGACGAAGTCCGCGCCGGCGCGGCGCAGCGCGGAGGCCGCCGACAACCCGGCCTGCCCCGCACCGATCACCACCACGTCCGCGTGCATGCCCGGTCAACACCGCCCGCCGACCGGGCATGCCGCGCAGCGCGCGGGTTCTCAGCCGGCGACGGCGGACAGCAGCCGGGGGCGCAGCGAGCCCGAGCCCAGCAGCCGGCCCACCCGGCCGGACTGCTCCTCCGCCTCCGCCCAGCGCGGGTCGTCGCCGTGCCGCCGCTGCACCTCGGCGTCCACGGCGTCGGCCCGCTCCTGCCACTCCGGCGAGCTGTCGGCCAGGTCGGCGTCGGCGCTGCCGGTGATCGTGAAACCCGCCCCGGTCAGCAGCTGCGCCACCTCGCCCGGCGACGGGAAGCTGTTGCCCTCCGGCGGCGGCCCGGACAGCGGCCCGTCGGCGACGAAGACCAGCAACCCCAGCCGGCCGCCGTCGACGAGCACCCGGCGCAGCTCGGCCAGCAGCGCCGGCTTCTCCTCGGTGGTGCACAGCACGCCCAGGCACCAGGCGGCGGCGAACGAACCGTCGGCGAACGGCAGCGCCTGGGCCAGCGCCACCACCGAGGGCAGGCCGAAGAGCTCCTGGCCGGCGTGCACCGCGGCCGCCATCGGCTCGGCGCACACCGGCCGCACCCCGCGTTCGGCGGCCAGCCAACCGGCCGGGCCACCCACCCCGGCGCCGGAGTCCAGCACCCGGTCGCCCGGGCCCACCTCGAGGGCGTCGGCCAGCCAGCGCAGGGCGCCCTCGCTGCCGCTGCCCCGGCAACCGGCCGGGACGGCGTGCTCCGGCCCCAGTGCCCGCACCGCCTCGGCGGTCCAGCCGGCCACCGTGCCGAACTCGGACTCCATCGCCTCGCTGGCCAGCTCGCTCATGCCCCCGCCTCCCGGATCCGGGCGGCCACCTCGGCCTTGACCGCCGCCGCCGTCGCCACCCCGCCCGCGGATGCCAGCCCGGACAGGTTCACCCCGACGACCCCGGGCACGGCCAGCAGCGCCCGCGCCTCGGCCACCGCTGCCACGATGCCTGCAGCGACCGGGTCCGGCGCGGCGAGCACCCGGGCCACCGCGTCGTCGTCCAGGTGCAGCCCGGGGAACGCCTGCAGCACCCGGGCCGACCGCTCGTCGGTGTAGACGGCGACCGCGGCCACGAACGGCAGCGTCGCGCCGGCCGCCCGGGCGGCGGCGGTGAACCCGGCGAGCCGGGCAGCGCTGCCCACGTGGTTGAGCACGCACAGCTGGGCGCCGGCGCGCTGCTTGCCCGCCACCCGGGCCGGGCGCTGCGGCACCGGCGGGGCGTCGGGTGACTCGGCGACGGCCGCGGCCAGGCCGGCTGCGGTCGCCAACGCCGCCAACCGGGTGCCGTCGAGGTCGAACACCGAGCTGGTGCCGGTCCGGGTGCCGGCCCGCCGCCCGTCGCCGGTCACGCACAGCACGCCGTCCACGCCGACCGCGGCCAGCCCGGCGAGCTCCTGCTCCAGCACCAGCCGGTTGCGGTCCCGGCAGGCCAGCGTCGTCCACGGTCGGCCACCGGCGGCCAGCACCTCGGCGGCCATCAGCGTCGGCGGCAGGTCGGGGCGGTTCTGGTGCTCCCCGATCAGCAGGCCGTCGCTGACCGGGGCCAGCGCGGCGACCACCGACCGCACCGACGCCGGGTCGTAGGGCGCCACGGTCAGGTCGGTGAGGACGACGGGGCCGCGACCGGCCCGCTCCAGCAGCCCACCCGGCCGGGGCGCCGGCGCCGGCCCGGTCGGGGCGGTCCACCGCGGCAGCGGAGGTGCCAGGAACACGCAGGGGTGCTCGGCGACCTCGCAGGCCCCGTCGCCCCGCACGCCGCCGCAGGGCCCGAAGACCATCCGCTTCGGGCAGCCGGAGCGCCGCTCCGCCGAGCCCGCGGTCGGAGCGGGAGCAGCGGTCACGTGCACAGCCTGACCTGTTCACGAGGCGCCGAAACACCCGACGGCCCGCCGCTGTGCCGAAACACCCTGGGCCGAGATGGTTCCCGACCACCGGGGGCGGGCACAGCACGGCTGTCGAAGCAGACGACAGACCAGACGGGGGGTCCGTGGTGAAGCCGAACCAGGACCAGCAGATCTACCGACACGTCGGCTACGTGATGACCGACGGTGCAGACGTCGCAGATGTCGTCGCACCGTTCCTGCGCAGCGCGCTGTCCACCGGGGAACCGGTGGTGATCGCCTGCCCCGAGCCACTCGCCACCGAGCTCGCCGCGGCACTGGGCAGCGACCAGGACGTGCAGGTGGTGCCCGCCGGGCCGCGGCACCAGCGGCCACCGGACGCGCTGGCCGCCATGGCCGGGATGATCGACCGGGACCTGCCCGGCGACGGTCGCCGGCTGAACCTGGTGACCGGGCACATCGCCCAGGACGGCGACTGCGCGGTGTGGGTGCAGACCGAGGCGCTGCTGAACCACGTGCTGGCCGAGCGGCCGGTGGACCACCTGTGCCTGCTGGCCGACCACGGGTCCAGCGCCGAGGCCGACCAGGACACGCCGACCCGGGCGGCGGCGCGGGCCACCCACCCCTGGCTGCTCACCGCTGCCGGCGCACAGGCCAACCCGGACTTCCGCCCGCCGGCCGAGCTGCTCCGCGAGGTGCAGCGGGCCCAGCTGCCCGATCCGCTGGAGGCCACGGAGCCGACGCTGGCGATGGTGGACCTGGACGACCTGCGCACCCTCCGCCGCGCCCTGAACCGGGTGCTGGCCGACAGCGCGCTCTCCGCCGATGCCGCGCAGGACTTCGTGCTGGCCATCGACGAGGTCACCGCCAACGCCACCGAGCACGGCATCCCCCCGGTCGACGTGACGCTGTGGTGCTCGCCGGAGAGGTTGCTGTGCGCCATCACCGACCGCGGCGCCGCGTTCGACGACCCGCTGGTCGGCTACGGGCCGGCGCACGGGGACATGGCCGTCGGCGGGATGGGCCTCTGGCTGGCCCGCCGCTCCGTGGACAGCCTCACCGCGACGCCGGCAGACGAGTCCGGCGACGGCTGCACGGTGCGGCTGGTCGTCAACGCCTAGCCGCGCCGCGACCGGCTACGGCGTCGGGATCAGGCCCGCGGACTCGATCAGGCGGGCCTGCTCCCGGCACCACGGCGACCACTCGTCGAACTGCGTGGTCTCCTGGCGGGCCCGGAACGCAGCCCAGTCCAGCAGTTCCCACTCCCCCACCTCGGTGGGATCGGGGGCCGGCTCGCCGAGGAAGCGGCCCAGGTACACCGGGCACACCTCGTTCTCCACCACACCGCGGAACTCCGCGCGGTAGCGGTAGGAGGGCACCGCCGGGCGCAGGTCGGTCACCGACAGACCCAGCTCGTAGCCGGCCCGCCGGGCGATCGCAGCCGCGTCGTCCTCGCCGGGGCCGGGATGGCCGCACACGGTGTTGGTCCACATCCCGGGGAACGTGGCCTTCGACTCGGCCCGGCGGGTCACCAGCAGCCGGCCGGCGTCGTCGAACAGGTAGGCCGAGAACGCCCGGTGCAGCGGCGTCTCGCCGTGGTGCACCAACGGCTTGGGCATCGTGCCGATCGCCGTCCCGTCCTCGTCGACCAGGACGATCAGCTCCGGCGCCGAGGATGTCACCACACCTCCATCGTCCCCGACCGGTCGGTCGCGCGCGCAAACGCCCCGTCGGCACGATCGACCCGGACGGGTGAGAGGGCGTCGGCGACGGTGACCGAGCGCGACAGACTGACCGCGAGACCCCCACGGCCGGGGGTCCAGGACAGGAGCACGGGCACGGATGACCAGCTCTCGGACAGCTTTCGTCCCGCGACCACGGACGCCGGCAGCGGACGCGACGGGCAGCACGCCCGCGGGTGTGCTGCAGGTCGCGATGGCCGCCGACACCGCCCACCGCGACTCCCCCGCCCTGCTCGGTGAACTGGCGCGGCCCACCTCCCTGGTGCCGCCGACCGCGACGATGGCCTCCCTGGACACGCTGTTCCGCCGGGACGCCGCGCTGCGCTGGGTGGTCGTCGACGCCGCCTCGCCGCAGCTGGTCAGCCGGTCCTGGTTCGAGATGGCCATGACCGGCCGGCTCGGCTACGGCCGGGTGCTCAACCAGCGCCGCCGGGTGCTGGACGTGGCGCCGCCGGCGACGCTGGTGTTCCCCGGCGACTGCCCCGTGGCGCAGGCCGCGGCCGCCGTCATCGACCGGCGCAGCGGCGGCGACGCCCTGCTGGACGCGGTCCTGGTCGCCGGGCCCGACGGCAGCATCGCGATCGCCCCGGTCACCGCTGTCTTCGAGCAGCTCGCCCAGCAGTACGCCTACCAGGCCCTGCACGACCCCCTGACCGGCCTGCCCAACCGGCTCTTCCTGCTCGAACGGCTGCGCTCCACCGGCCCTGCCGGCGTCACCTCCGGCGTGCTGTTCTCCATCGACCTGGACCGGTTCAAGGACATCAACGACCACCTCGGGCACACCGCCGGCGACCAGGTGCTCGTCGAGTTCGGCGCCCGGTTGCGCACCGTCGCCCGCGCCGACGACCTCGTCGTCCGACTGGCCGGCGACGAGTTCGCGCTGCTCACCGGCAGCCCGCTGACGACGGCGCAGAGCACGGCGCTCGCCGAGCGGATCGTGCTGACCGCCGCCGCGCCGTTCGTGGTCGCCGACCCGCGGGCCGACGAGGGCACCGAGCAGCTGATCAGCCTGGGCGCCAGCGTGGGCGTGGCCGGCTCGTCCGGCAGCTGCCCTCCGACCCCCGACGTGCTGCTGCACCAGGCCGACCTGGCGATGGACCAGGCCAAGTCGCTCGGCCGGGGCCGGGTCGCGCACTTCGGCGCGGAGCTGCTGGAGGACGCGGAGACCAGCGACGCCGTCCGTGCCCGGCACCGGATGGAGCGCCGGCTGCGCGGGGCGATCGAGGCGCAGGCCCTGCAGCTGCACTACCAACCCGTCGTGGCCCTCCCCTCCGGGCAGGTCACCGGCGTGGAGGCGCTGGCCCGGTGGGAGGACGCCGAGCTCGGCCGGGTCGCCCCCGACCAGTTCATCCCGCTCGCCGAGCGCACCGGCCTGATCGTCGACCTGGGCCGCTGGGTGCTGCAGACGGCGTGCCGGGAGGCCGCCGGCTGGCCTGCCGGCCCGTCCGGGCTGCCGCCCACCGTGGCGGTCAACGTCTCCCCGGTGCAGCTGGCCCAGCGCGGCTTCATCGACGACGTGACCTCCGCGCTCACCGACAGCGGCCTGGCGCCCGACCGGCTCTGCCTGGAGATCACCGAGACCGCGGCGATCACCGACCTCACCGCCACCGCCGCCCGGCTGTCCCAGGTGCGCGACCTGGGCGTGCGGCTGGCGCTGGACGACTTCGGCACCGGGCACTCCGCGCTGAGCCTGCTGCGCGCCCTGCCGGTGCACCTGGTGAAGATCGACCGCTCCTTCGTCGAGCGGGTGGCCAGCGACACCGCCGACGCCGTCCTCGCCCGGCTGGTCATCGAGGCTGCGCACAGCCTGGGCCGCCGGGTGTGCGCCGAGGGCGTGGAGACCGCCGAGCAGGCGCAGCAGCTGGTGGCGATGGGGTGCGACTCCGCGCAGGGCTGGCTCTTCGGCCGGCCGGAGCAGGCGTCGGCGGGGCTGGCCGCCCGGCTCACCTCCCGCGCGCTCGCCGAACCGCTCGCCCGGGGCGCCGTCCTGCCGCTGGGCAACGACGAGCTGGTGCTGGTGACCACCCCGGGGCGGATCGTCACCTACGCGTCGGCCAGCAGCTCGGTGGTGCTCGGCTGGCTGCCGCAGGAGATCACCGGCACCGACCTCACCGACTCCTTCTACCTCGACGACCCCGACCGGGCCGACGCCGACCCGGCGACGGCGGGACGCTGGGACGAGGGCACCGCGGTGCACCGCGTGCGGTGCCGCGACGGCAGCGTGCGGTGGCTGGAGAGCACCACCCGGCGGCTTCCCGGGGCCGACGGCGCGGTCCGCGAGGTGGTGTCGGTCTCCCGCGACGTCACGGCCACCGTGGAGGCGCGCCGCGCCCAGGCGGCCAGCGAGGCGGTGTTCCGGCACGCCTTCGACGACGCCCCGATCGGCATGACGCTCACCGGTACCGACGGCCGGCTCGTGCGGGTGAACAAGGCCTTCGCCACGCTGCTGGGCACCACCACCGAGGCCCTCGCCGGCCGCCGGGTCCTGGACCTCACCGCGGCCGGGGACCGCAGCGCCGTCAGCGGCCTGTTCACCGAGGACATCGGCGTCACCGAGCTGGCGGTGCGGCTCCTGGGCGCCGACGGCGCCGCGGTGCCGGTGCGGGTCCGGGTGTCCGCGGTCCGGGACGACGACGGCCGGGCGACGTCGGTGGTCGGGCACGTGCTCCCGGAGTGCTGACCCGGGCGGTGCGTGCCGGGTGCTGCCAGCGGGCAGTGCGCGGGGCATGGACAGCTTCGCGCGCGGTGACCTGGTCTTCGACGTCCGGGACTCCGGCCCCGCCGACGGCGAGCCGGTCGTCCTGCTGCACGGGTTCCCGCAGGACTCCCGGGCCTTCGACCGGCTGGGGCCGGTGCTGCACTCGGCCGGGCTGCGCACCCTCGCTCCCGACCAGCGCGGCTACTCCCCCGGCGCCCGACCGGCCGGGCGCTCGGCCTACCGGCTGCGTGACGTGGTGGACGACGTCCTGGCGCTGCTGGACGCCGCCGGCCTGCCGAACGCGCACGTCGTCGGGCACGACTGGGGCGGCATCGCGGCGTGGGCGCTGGCGGCCTGGCACCCGTGGCGGGTGCGCACGCTGACCGCCCTGTCCGTGCCGCACCCGGCCGCGATGAGCGCGGCGCTGGGGCACAGCGACCAGGCGCTGCGATCGGCCTACGTCGGCCTGTTCCAGCTGCCGCTGGTGCCGGAGGGCGTGCTGCTGGCCGGCGGCGGCCGGGTGCTCCGCCAGGTGCTGCAGCACGGTGGGCTGCCGGCCGAGCTGGTCGAGGGGTACGTCGACCGGATGCGCCGGCCGGGTGCGCTGACCGCGGCGCTGAACTGGTACCGCGCCCTCCCGCTGGGTGCCCGCACGCCGGTGGGCACGGTGCGGGTGCCGACGTTGCACGTCTGGGGCGACGGGGACCCCTACCTCGGCCGGACCGCGACGGAGGGCACCGCGCAGTTCGTCGAGGCGCCCTACGCGCTGGAGGTGCTGGCCGGCGTCAACCACTGGATCCCCGAGCTGGCCGCCGAGCGCACCGGGGAGCTGATCACCGCCCACGTCCGCACCGCCTCCTGAACGTCGGTGGGGCGCCCTACGGTGCCGGCATGGCCCCGCTGCAGCTGACCCGCGCCGACGTCCTCGGCTCCCGGGTGCGCGCCCACCAGCTCGACCGCACGGCGGGCACGCTCGCCGACACCGCCGTGCTCGACCTGGGCGTGCAGGACACCGGCCCGGACGCCGCCCGCTGGGCGCTGGCGGTGCGCGGGCTGGTCGAGGTTCCCGCCGACGACGTCGCCCTGGTCTGGACGCTGCGCGGCGCGCCGCACCTGTACCGGCGGGCAGACCTGCCCGGCGTGGCCGCGGCGACCGCACCGTTCTCCGACGCCGATGCGGCCAAGCGCGTCTTCGACGCCGCCAAGCCGCTCGAGGCCGCCGGCATCCCGGTGCTGACCGCGCTGGACACGGTGGCCGGGCTGATGCGGGAGGTCGGCACGGGCCCGACCGTCAAGGGGGAGATGTCCCGGCAGCTCAGCGCCCGGGTCGACCAGCCGTACCTGCGGTCCTGCCGCCCCTGCGACGCCACGCACCTGTTCGAGCAGCCGTTCCGGCTGGCCGCCCTGCGGGCCGGGCTGGAGCTGCAGCCGGGCACCTCTCCCCCGGTGCTGCAGCCGATCCCCGGGTTCGCCCCCGCGGAGACGGTCCCGGCGCACCTCGACGTCGTCCGCGGGTACCTGCGGCTGCACGGGCCGGCCACGCCGCAGCAGGCGGCGCCGTACCTGGACGCCCCGGTCGAGGACGTGCAGGCCCGCTGGCCGGACGACGCGGTCGAGGTGCAGGTGGACGGCGACCCCCGCTGGGCGCTGGCCGCCGACCTGGACCGGCTGGCCGCCGGGCCGGCGCGCACCACCCGGCTGCTCGGGCCGTTCGACCCCTACCTGCAGACCCGGGACCGCGCCCTGCTGGTGCCCGACCCCGCACGGGCCACGGACCTCTGGCGCCCCCTCGGCCGCCCCGGTGCGGTGCTCGTCGACGGCGAGGTCGCCGGCACCTGGCGCCCGCGCAAGGCGGGTCGGCGGCTGGCCGTGCAGGTGCAGCGGTGGCGGGACGTGGACGTCGCCGCGCTGGAGCACGAGGCCGAGCGGCTCGCCGCCGTCCGGGGCGCCGAACCGGCCGGGGTCGAGGTCAGCGGTTGAGGCACGCCGTCGACCGGGTAGCGGACCGGCATGGCTGAGCTCACCGGCGGACTCCTCCCGGGCAGAACCGTCGCGATCACCGGCGCCAGCGGCAACGTGGGCACCGCGCTGCTGCGCCGGCTCGCCGAGGCCGGCGTCACCGAGGTGCGCGGGCTGGCCCGGCGCCGGCCACCGGAGGTCGAGCCCTACGCCGGCGTGCGCTGGTTCCCGGCCGACCTGGGCACTGCCGCGAGCGAGCCGGTGCTGGCCGAGTTCCTGACCGGCGTCGACGCGGTCGTGCACCTGGCCTGGGCGCTGGTCCCCGACCGGCAACCCGAGCTGCTGCACGCGGTGAACGTCGAGGGCACCCGCCGGGTGCTCGCCGCCGCCGGGGCGGCCGGGGTGCCGCACGTGGTGCACATGTCCTCGATCGGCACCTACGCCGCCGGGCCCCAGGTGCACCCGGTCGATGAGGACTGGCCGACCACCGGCATCCCGAGCTCGACCTACAGCCGGCAGAAGTCCTGGTGCGAGCAGCTGGTCCGCGACTTCGCGGCCGCACATCCGCAGACCACGGTCTCGGTGACCCGCCCGACGCTGGTGCTGCAGCCGGACGCCGCCAGCGAGATCGGCCGGTACTTCCTGGGCCCGATCCTGTTCCCCGCCGCCCGCGCCCTGCCCGCTCCGGTCGCCGCCGCCGCCACCAGGCTGCTGCCGTTGCCGATCCCGGACCTGTCCCTGGGCTTCGTGCACAGCGAGGACGTCGGCGATGCCATCGCCCGGATCCTGGACCGGCGCGCGCCCGGGGCGTTCAACCTGACCGCGCCGCCGAACTTCGACGCCACCGGGCTCGCCGGCGCGCTGGGCTTCCACCGGGTCCCGGTTCCCGCATCGGTGCTGCGCGCCGGCATGCAGGCGGCCTTCCTCGCCCGGGTGCTGCAGATCGAGCCGGGCTGGTTGGACCTGGGCCTCGGGGTACCGCCGCTGGACACCAGCCGGGCGCGGATCGAGCTGGACTGGCGGGCCCGGCACACCGGCGGTGACCTGCTGCGCGAGTTCGTGGCCGCGCTGGGCCGGGGCGAGGGCGGCTCCGGTCCGCTGCTGCACCCCGGCACCGGTCCCGAGCACACCCCGGCCTGAGCCAGGGCCTCCGGCTCACGGCTTGGGCATGCCGGCGGCGCGCAGCAGTGCCCCGCCGATGATCACCTTCTGCACCTCGCTGGTGCCCTCGTACAGCCGGTACAGCCGGGCGTCCCGGTAGAAGCGCTCGACCGGCGTGCTGCGCAGGTAGCCCAGCCCGCCGTGCACCTGGACGGCCCGGTCGGTGGCCCGGGCGACCATCTCGCTGCAGAAGAGCTTGGCCGACGACGGCCCGACCGAGGTGTCCTCGCCGGAGTCGTAGCGGGTGGCGACGTCGATGACCATGCTGCGGGCGGCCAGCAGCTCGGCGTGGGTCTCCGCCAGCATCGCCTGCACCAGCTGGAACCGGCCGATCGGCGCACCGCCCTGCTTGGCGGTGGCGGCGTAGGCGACCGATTCGTCCAGCACCCGCTGGGCCATCCCGACGCAGAGCGCCGCGATGTGCAGCCGCCCGCGGGAGAGCACCGTGAGCGCCTTGCTGTAGCCCCGGCCCTCCTCGCCGATCAGCGCGTCGGCGCCGACCCGGACGTCGTCGAAGAAGACCTCGGAGGTCCAGGCGCCGGACTGCCCCATCTTCTTGTCGTGCGGTCCGATGCTCACCCCGGCCGCACGGGCGTCGACGACGAAGCTGGAGATGCCGCGGCCACCCCTCTCCGCCGGGTTGCTGCGGGCGAACACCACGAAGAGGTCGGCGAGCGGGGCGTTGGTGATGTAGCGCTTGCAACCGGTGATCACCCAGTCGTCGCCGTCCCGGCGGGCGGTGGTGCGCAGCCCGGCCGGGTCGGAGCCGGCCTCGGCCTCGGTGAGCGCGAAGGAGCCGATCAGCGAACCTTCGGCCAGCCGCGGCAGGTAGGTCTGCTTCTGCCCCTCGGTGCCGAACCGGGCGATCACCTGGCCGGCGATGCCGTTGTTGGTGCCGAACAGCGACCGGAACGCCGGCGTCGTGTAGCCGAACTCGAACGCCAGCTGCACGTCCTCGCTCATCGTGACGCCGAGGCCGCCGAACTCCTCGGGCAGGGCGTAGCCGAACAGACCCATGTCCGCCGCGGCGCCGCGCAGCTCCTCGGGGATGCGGTCGTCGAGGTCGATCTCCTCCTCGCGGGGGACGACCACTTCCCGCACCAGCTGGCGAACGGCGTCCTTGACCTGGGCGAAGACATCAGCGTCCATGCCGGACATGCTGGACCCCCGGCCGCAGCCTGCGCGACCGGGGGCCCGACACCACCAAAAGCGTGCTTTCGGCGGTCACCAAAGGCACGCCTTTGGTGGTGGGGGGGCTAGGCGAGGGCGTCCAGCTTGGCCATGTCGTCGGCGGACAGGGTCAGCTGGGCCGCGCCCAAGTTCTCGGTCAGGTGCTCGACGGACTTGGTGCCCGGGATCGGCAGGATGACCGGCGACTTCTGCAGCAGCCAGGCCAGCGCGACCTGGGACGGCGTGGCGTCGAGCTCGGCGGCGATCGCGGCGACCGGGCTGTCGGGCTTGGCCAGGTCACCGGTGGCGATCGGGAACCACGGGATGAAGGCGATGCCCTCGGCCTCGGCGTAGGAGAGCACGTCCTGGCTCTGCCGGTTGGTCAGGTTGTACAGGTTCTGCACGCTGACGATCTCGGTGATCTCACGGGCGGCCTTCAGCTCGTCGACGGAGACCTCGGAGACGCCGATGTGGCGCACCTTGCCCTGCTCCTTGAGCTCGGCGAACGCGCCGAGGGAGTCGGCCAGCGGTACCTCGGGGTCGATGCGGTGCAGCTGGATGAGGTCGATCCGGTCGACCTTGAGGTTCCGCAGCGAGAGCTCGACCTGCTGCTTGAGGTAGGCGGGGCGGCCGACCGGCGGCCACTCTCCCGGGCCGGTGCGGGTCAGCCCGGCCTTGGTGCCGATGACCAGACCGTCCGGGTAGGGGTACGCGGCCTCGGCGATGATCTGCTCGCTGACCTGCGGGCCGTAGGAGTCGGCGGTGTCGATGAAGTCGACGCCCTGCTCCACGGCGGCCCTGACGACGGCGAGCGCACCCGCGCGGTCGGCCGGCTCGCCCCAGACGCCGGATCCGGTGAGCTGCATGGCGCCGTAGCCGAGGCGGTGGACGGTCAGGTCGCCGCCGAGGTCGAAGGTCTGCTGGGTGGTGGACGTGGTCATCCGGTCCTCCTGGGGGTCGTCGGCCCCGGGTCGGTGCCGCCCGGGTCCTGCTGAGCACAAGGTGGTCCGCCGGCGCAGCCTTCCCGGCACACCGACATGTGACCGCGGCCACAGGAGCAAGGTGGCCCGGTGCAGCGCGGACGACGGGCAGCGGCGACGGCCTTCCCGGCCCTGCTGCTGGCCGGGGTGCTGCTGGTCGCGCTGAACCTGCGCGGACCGCTGGTGGCGGTCGCCCCGGTGGTCGACGACCTGCGCCGCGACCTGCACGTCGGCGCCGGCACCGCGGGGCTGCTCACCAGCATCCCGGTGCTCTGCTTCGCCCTCGCCGCGCCGGCGGCCTCGCTGCTCATCGCCCGCACCGGCGTCCACCGGGCGGTGCTGGTGTCCCTGGCCGGCGTCCTCGTCGGCACGCTGCTCCGCTCGGCGGGGAGCCCGACCGCGGCCATCGCCGGCACCGTGGTCCTCGGGCTGGCGATCACGGTGGGCAACATCGTCGTCCCCGTCGTCATCGGCCGGGACTTCCCGAGCGCCACCAACCTGGTCACCGCCGCCTACACCGCGGCGCTGAACCTCGGTTCCGCCCTGACCGCGGCGCTCACCGCACCACTGGCCGACGCGGTCGGCTGGCGGGCGGCGCTGGCCGCCTGGGGACTGCTGGTCTGCGCGGCCGCCGCGGTCTGGACCTCGGCGCTGCGCCGGCAGACCGCGCGGGCGGCCACCGCCGAGCAGGCCGGGACGGCGCCGCCACCGCCGCCCCCCGGCGTCCCGCACGGCCCGGTCTGGCGCCGGCCGGCCGCCTGGGGGCTGACGCTGGCCTTCGCCGGGCAGGCGTTCACCTACTACGGGACGACGGCGTGGCTGCCCACGCTGCTGGCCGAGGAGAACGGCATGTCCCGGTCCGCCGCGGGGGTCAGCTCCGCGCTGTTCCAGGTGCTCGCCGTCCTCGGCGCCTTCGCCGTGCCCGCGCTGGTGGCCTGGTGGAAGCGGCCCTGGCTGGTGCTGCTGGCGGTCACCGTGCTGTGGGCCGCGCTGCCGATCGGCCTGCTGGTCGACCCGTCGCTGTGGGCGCTGTGGTGCTGCCTGGCCGGAGCCGCCCAGGGCGGCGGGATCACCGTCATCTTCATCGCGATCGTGCGCCGGTCCGCCGATCCCAGCGAGAGCCGCCGGCTCTCGGCGATGGTGCAGGGTGGCGGCTACGCCGTCGCCGCGACCGGGCCGCTGCTGCTGGGCACCGCGCACGACGCGACCGGCGGTTGGACGGTGCCGCTGCTGGTCATCCTGGGAGCAGTGGCGGTGATGGCCGTCGCCGGTACGGCCTCGGCCGGCGGCCGGATCGAGGACGAGACCGACGCGGGGCCGCCACCGGCGCCCGCAGGAGAGGAACACCGTGGGTGAGATCGTCGTCGTCCGGCACGGGGCGACCGAGTGGAGCACGAGCGGGCAGCACACCGGGACGACCGACCTGCCCCTGCTGCCCAACGGTGAGGACGACGCCCGCCGGTTGAGGTCGGCGCTGGACGGCCGGCCCATCACGCACGCCTTCGTCAGCCCGCTGATCCGGGCCCGGCGCACCGCGGAGCTGGCCGGGCTGTTCGACGGGAGCATCGAGACGGCGATCGAGCCCGACCTGGTCGAGGTCGACTACGGCCGCTGGGAGGGCCTCACCACGCCGGAGATCGGCGACCGGCTCGGCCACCCGTGGTCGCTGTGGGCCGATGGCACCGAGCCCGGCGACAGCCCCGGGGAGTCGCTGGACCAGGTGGCCGAGCGGGTCGACCGGGTGCTGGCCCGGGCCCGCCCGCTGCTGGAGGACGGCGACGTGGCGCTGGTGGCGCACGGGCACGTGCTGCGCGTCCTGACCGCACGCTGGCTGGGCTTCGGCCCGGAGCGGGGCGCGCTGTTCCCGCTGGCCACCGGGCGCTACGGCGTCCTCGGGTACGAGCACGACTGGCCGGCGCTGACCGGCTGGAACACCGGCTGCCCCTAGGCGGAGACCAGCTCGGACTCCGTCTCCGGCTCGGGACGCACCGGCCGGCCGAACAGCCAGCCCTGCCCCAGGTCGGCACCGACGGCTCGCGCCCGGTCGGCCAGCTGCTCGTTCTCGATGCCCTCGGCGACCACCAGACCGCCCTGCACGTGGGTGAGCTCGGCGAGCGCCCGGGCGATCGCGTTGGGGCCGGGCTCGTGCAGCCGGGCGACCAGCGCCTTGCTCAGCTTGACCACGTCCGGGCGCACCACCGACACCAGCGCCAGGCTGGACCAGCCGACGCCGACGTCGTCCAGCGCGACCCGCCAGCCCAGTGACCGGTGGTGGTCCAGCACCGAGAGCAGGTGCTCCCGGTCGGTGACGGCGTGCGAGGCGACGACCTCGAAGACCAGCTGGCGGGGGTCGATGCCGGCCTCGTGCACGGCGCGCTCGGTGCTGGCCAGGCACACCGAGGGCCGGTGGATCGCGGCCGGGCTGGAGTTGACGTACAGGTCGGCGCCGCCCAGCCAGCCGGCGGCGTGGGTGATCGCGACCTCCCTCGCGAGCCGGTCCAGCCGGCGGAGCCAGCCGGCCCGCTCGGCGAGGAAGAACAGGTCGCCGCCGCCGACCTCGCGGCCGTCCACCCGGCCGCGCAGCAGCGCCTCGTGGCCGACCATCCCGCCCGAGGTCAGCGACATGATCGGCTGGTAGACCGGCCACAGCTGGGCGTCGGTGAGCAGGCTCATCTCCACGGTCACGCCGCGGCGGGCCAGCTCCATGGCCAGCGTCGGTGCGGTCAGCAGCCGGGTGGCCAGGGCCACGCCGTCACCGGGCGGGTCGGCGGTCACCCGCACGGCCTCGGTCTCGGCGGCGGTCAGCTCGCGGGCCAGCCGCTGCAGCAACCGGTCGATCCGCCGGCCGCCCTCGTCGTCCACGAGGTCCAGCAGGCCGGGCGCGGTGCCGATCCGCAGGCCCATCGCCCCGGCGACGCGCGAGATGCTCGGCAGCACGTGGCTGAGGCTGCTGGCCATCAGCAGCCGACGGGCGCGCTTCGGGGTCTCCCAGGCGGGACGCACGACGTCGAGGGAACCGGTCACGCCAGCAGGATGACCGACAGTGACGCGGCGACCACGCAGGCGCGCAGGACGTGGTCCCGGCGGGGCTGGTGGGACCACCCGTCCGGCTGTGGCGAAGATCAACTCGACTAGGGTTCAGGTGTGCCTGCCCTCACTTCTCCCGACAGCGACCGATCGGGCCGGGGCGGCCGCCCCCGGGACCCGTCCCGGGACGGCGCCATCCGGTCCGCGATCCTGCGAGTGCTGGCCGAGTCGGGGTACGCGGGGCTGACCATGGACGCCGTCGCCGCCGCGGCGGGGGTCGGCAAGGCGACGATCTACCGGCGGTGGCGCACCAAGTCCGACCTGGTGGCCGACGCCGTCTCCGAGCTGAGCGAGATCAGGATCCGCGTGCCCGACACCGGCTCGCTGGAGGGCGACCTCCGGGTGCTGCTGCGCTGGCTCGTCAGCGCGGTCAACGGGCCGCTGGGTGCGGCCACGCTGTCCCTGCTGTCGGCCCTGCCGCACGACCCCGCGCTGCGCAGCGCCTTCCGGAACGGCCCGATGGACGTGTGGAGCGCGACCTTCCGCGAGGTGTGGGATCGCGCGGAGACCCGCGGCGAGGTGCGCGAGTCGGTGCAGGGGTCGGCGGTCGCCTCGACGGCCAGCGCCCCCATCCTGCAGCGCTGGCTGTTCAGCGGTGAGCCGGTTCCCGAGGCGTTCGCCGACGAGGTGGTCGCCGACGTCGTGCTGCCGCTGGTCAGCGCCCGCAACGCCGCCTGACCCGGCCCAGGCCGGCAGAGCAGGACTCGGCTCAGGTCGGCACAGCAGGACCCGGCTCAGGTCGGCACAGCAGGACCCGGATCGGGCTGCGGGGCTGCCGAGCGGAACCCGCGCAGCCGCAGGCTGTTGGTCACCACCAGCACCGAGGACACCGCCATCGCCAGCCCGGCCAGCAGCGGGTTGAGGAAGCCGAGCGCGGCCAGCGGCACCAGGGCGACGTTGTAGCCGAACGCCCAGCACAGGTTGCCCTTGATCACCGCGAGCGTGCGCCGGGCCAGCCGCACCGCGTCGACCGCGGCGTCCAGGTCGGCGCGCACCAGCGTGAGGTCGCCGGCCTCGATCGCCACGTCGGTTCCCGAGCCCATCGCCAGCCCCAGGTCGGCCTGGGCCAGCGCCGGTGCGTCGTTCACGCCGTCCCCGACCACGGCGACCACCCGCCCGCGGGCCTGCAGCTCGCGGACGACGTCCACCTTGCCGGCCGGCAGCACCCCGGCGACCACCTCGCCGCGGTCGGGGTCCAGCCCGACGGCCCGGGCGACGGCGGCCGCGGCGCCGGCGTTGTCCCCGGTCACCAGCACCGGCGCCAGCCCCAGCGCGCGGAGCCGGGTGATGGCCGCGGCACTGCTCGGCTTGACGGTGTCGGCGACCACGAGCACCCCGCGCACCTCGCCGTCCCAGCCGACCTGGACCGCGGTGCGCCCGGCGTGCTCGGCGGCCTCGACCACGGCGGCGAGCTCGGCCGGCGCGCCGGTCCGGCCACCGACCACCACCTGGTGGCCCTCGACGGTGCCCCGGACCCCGACGCCGGTCTGGCTGGCGAAGTCGGTCACCGGCGGCAACCCGGCCCCCGCGGCGGCGACGATCGCCCGGGCGATGGGGTGCTCGGAGCCGGCCTCGACCGCGGCCGCGAGCCGCAACGTGTCCGGGTCGCCGGCCACCTGCACCAGGCTCAGCCGGCCGGTGGTGACGGTGCCGGTCTTGTCCAGCAGCACGGTGTCGACCCGGCGGGTGTTCTCCAGCACCTCCGGGCCCTTGATCAGCACCCCGAGCTGGGCGCCGCGGCCGGTGCCCACGAGCAGCGCCGTCGGGGTGGCCAGGCCGAGCGCGCACGGGCAGGCGATGACCAGCACCGCGACGGCAGCGGTGAACGCCGCGCTGACGTCGCCGGTGAGCACCAGCCAGCCGACCAGCGTGAGCACGGCGATGGCCAGCACGACCGGGACGAAGACCGCCGAGACCCGGTCGGCCAGCCGCTGCACCTGCGCCTTGCCGCTCTGCGCCGCGGTGACCAGCCGGCCGAGCTGGGCCAGCGTGGTCGCAGCACCCACCCGGGTGGCCTCGACGACCAGCCGGCCACCGACGTTGACCGTCGCGCCGGTGACCCGGTCGCCGGCGACCACCTCGACCGGCACGCTCTCCCCGGTCAGCATCGACAGGTCGACCGCGGAGGTGCCGCTGACCACCACGCCGTCGGTGGCCACCTTCTCCCCCGGGCGGACGACGAACCGCGTCCCCACGGCGAGCTCGCTGATCGGCACCCGGACCTCCGCGCCGTCGCGCAGCACGGCGGCGTCCCGGGCGCCGAGCTCGAGCAACGCGGACAGCGCGGCGCCGGAGCGTCGCTTGGCGCGCGCCTCGGCGTAGCGGCCGGCGAGCAGGAAGACGGTGACGGCGGAGGCGACCTCGAGGTAGATCTCGCCGGTGCCCGCGCCGCGCTCGGGCACCAGCTGGAAGGACATCCGCATGCCGGGCCCGCCTGCATCGCCGAGGAACAGCGCCCACAGCGACCACAGGTAGGCGGCGGTGATGCCGATCGAGACCAGGGTGTCCATGGTGCCGGCGCCGTGCCGGGCGTTCACCACGGCGGCGCGGTGGAAGGGCCAGGCACCCCACACCGCGACCGGGCTGGCCAGCGTCAGGGCCAGCCACTGCCAGTTGTCGAACTGCAAGGGCGGGACCATGGACAGCAGCAGCACCGGCAGGGCCAGGACTGCGCTGATCAGCAGCCGCTGCCGCAGCGCCGTCTCGGGGTCCTCGGCGACGGCCGGTTCGTCGGTCCCGGCCGCCGGCGGCACCGGCAGCGCCGCGGAGTACCCCGCGGCGGAGACGGTCGCCAGCAGGTGATCGGTGTCCACCCGCGCCGGGTCGAACCGGACGGTCGCCGCCTCGGTCGCGTAGTTCACGCTGGCCTCGACGCCGTCGAGCTTGTTGAGCCTGCGCTCGATCCGGTTCGCGCAGCTCGCGCAGGTCATCCCGGTGATGTCCAGACGGACCTCCTCCAGCGGGGTCCGCACCTCGGGCCGGGCCGCGTCGGGCCCGGCGGTCACGCCGGCTGAGCGGTGTAGCTGCCGGCCTCGGCGACCGCGGTCTGCACCTGCGCCGGGGTCACGTCGCCGACCACGTGCAGCCGGCCCGACGCCAGGTCGACGTCCACCTGCTCGACGCCGGGGAGCTCGCTGACCTCCTCGGTGACCGAGGCGACGCAGTGCTGGCAGGTCATGCCGGTGACGGTGAAGTCGAGGGTCTGCACGTTCGTGCTCCTGTCGGGAGGGTGGGTCAGGACCGGACGAGCCGGGCGATGGCGGCGGACGCCTCGGCGATCTTGGCGTCGGCGGCCGCGCCGTCGTCCTCGGCGCTGTGCGCGACGGCGTCCCGGACGCAGTGCCCGAGGTGGTCGTCGAGCAGACCGAGGGCGACCGCCTGCAGAGCCTTCGTCGCGGCGGACACCTGGGTCAGGACGTCGATGCAGTAGGTGTCGTCCTCGACCATCCGGGCGATCCCCCGCACCTGGCCCTCGACCCGCTTGAGGCGCGCGAGGACCTGGTCGCGGTTGCCGGCGTAGCCCGTCATGCCCTCCAAGGTACCCCCAGGGGGTACCGGCTCACCAGCCGCGGGTGCCCGGTTCACCCTTGAACGGGCCCACCACCTCGGCGGTGATCCAGCCGCCGTAGAAGTCCCCGGCCTGGGCACGCACCGGCTCGCCGTCGACCGTCGCGGCGTCGACCCGGCTCGGGTAGAACGCGAGCGCACCGCGCAGCTGCTCGTAGCCGGCGGCCGGCCGCTCGTAGGACCAGGCGACCGAGGGGTGCCGCACCCCGCCGACGACGGCGTCCCAGTAGGTCGCCATCCCCTTGAACTCGCACCACGACGAGCCGGCAGCCCGTTCCAGGACGCCGGGGACGACGTCGGCGGCGGGCACGTAGAACACCGGCGGGTGGCTGGTCTCGCAGACCCGCACGGCGCGGCCGGTGCTGGCGATGACCCGCCCGCCCAGCGAGACCTCCACCCGGCGCCCGGTCACCTGCGCGGACGGTGGGCGGGGGTAGCTCCAGACCGACTCCTGGCCGGGGCCGACCGGGTCGGGCTCGGGATGACGCACCACCGGAGCGCGCGCCGCCGGCTCAGCGCCGGATGCGGCGGACGATCTTCCGGGTGACGACGAAGGTGATGGTCAGGCCGACCGCGCTGACGATCGCGATGCCGGGCGGGCTCTGCAGGAAGGCCTGCGCCTTCGCCTTGCCCTGCTCCTTCAACCGCGTGGGGTTGCTGCGGAAGGCCAGCTCGTCCAGGGTCGCCCCCAGCGACTCGCGGGCGGCGTCGATCTCCTGCTGGATCTGCTCGGGGCTGCGTGGCACGGGCGACAGCCTGCCAGATCTTGTCCCGGTCGGCCTGCCCGGCCACCCGGACGGGGACCGGGGAACGACGGTGCGCGCCCGCCTGCGGGCCTCCTAGACTTCCGGCCACGCGGGAGTGGTGTAACGGCAGCCACGCCAGACTTAGGATCTGGTGCCTTCGGGCGTGCGGGTTCGAATCCCGCCTTCCGCACCGGGCCAGCCGATCAGGTCAGGTCCTCGTCCGCCCAGCCCTCCATCGCCTCGGCGCGGAACCGGGCCATGAACTGGTCGCGGGTGATCCCGCGCCGTTCCGCCTCGCGCTCGCACAGCATGGCGATCACCAGGGACGACTGCCGGACGACGTCGGCGCGGGTGTCCTCGTCCAGCCCGGCGACCACCTCCGTCCAGCCGCGCCAGTTCCCGTCGCCGGCGGCCTCGGCCATCTCCAGCACCAGGCCGAACCTGCGCAGCGACTCCAGGTTGGCCATGCGGTGCCTCCGTCCTGCGGCCGCGAGCTGCGACCGTCCTCGCGACGACGGTAGGACCCGCCTCCGCTGCACCCCGCCGGCGGGCCGGGCGCAGCGCCGAGGAGGGGTGCCGCGTCGTCAGCGGCGCAGGGTCAGCGGTCCGCGCCGGCCCGCTGGGTGGCGGTGAAGGTCAGCGACAGCTCGCTGGACTTGTCCTTGAAGGCGTCCCCGGCCGAGGCGGGCAGCGACAGCGTCACGGCCAGGTGGTCGGTGGCCTGCACGGCGAGGCTGGCCGGGTCGACCAGCTGGGCCTCCCCGATGACCGGCCCGGCGCTGAGCAGGGTGCGCACGTCGCCGGCGCAGGTGAAGGTCTCCGTCCAGGCCACCGAGCAGGACTGCACGCCCAGCTGCAGGCCGTTGACGGTGTCGGTGTCCATGACGCTGGACTCCGTGGCCACCGTGGCCAGGCGGACCGAGGCGAACGCGGAGTCGCCGTCGTTGACCAGGTTGACCGCCTGGGAGACCGAGGCGCCGGGCACGACGCCGTTGAAGGCCAGCGGCACGGTGGCCGAGCCGTCGGCGGCCGACAGCGCGATCGACACCACGCCGGAGTCGATGGCGACCGGGGTGGGGGTCGTCGTGTCGGTGAAGGTGCCGAAGGTGCCCATCCCGGCGACCGCGGCGGCCGCGCCGACGACGCCGACCGAGCCCAGGACCCGGGCCAGGGGCACCCGCCGGGCGGTGCTCTTCATGCTGGTGGCGTTCACGGAAGACTCCTCAGGTCGTTGCCTGCCGGAGGGGTCGTCCGCCGGCAGCTCCGACTCTGGGCGGGCAACCGCAGGCGGGCCGCCAGACAACCGCAAGGAATCCGCAAGATCGGCGGTCAGCGGCCGCCGAGCACCTCGGCCACCACCGGCAGCAGCGCCGCGAACGCCTGCCCGCGGTGGCTGCGGGCATCCTTCTCCGCCGGCGTCAGCTCGGCGGAGGTGAGATCGAGGCCGTCGGGCACGAACACCGGGTCGTAGCCGAAGCCGTTGGCCCCCCGCCCCTCCCGGACCACCACCCCGCGCCACTCCGCGCGCAGCACGTGCTCGGCGCCGTCGGGGGTGACCAGCGCGGCGGCGCACACGAAGGCCGCGCCCCGGCGCTCGTCGGGCACGTCGGCGAGCTGGCCCAGCAGCAGCGCGGTGTTCGCCGGGTCGTCCCCGTGCCGCCCCGACCAGCGCGCGGACAGGATGCCGGGCATGCCGTTCAGCGCGTCCACGGTCAGGCCGGAGTCGTCGGCGACCGCCGGCAGCCCGGTGTACCGGACGGCCTCGCGCGCCTTGAGCAGCGCGTTCTCCTCGAACGTCGCCCCGGTCTCCGGTGCCTCCGGGTACTCCGGGACGTCGCGCAGCCCGAGCACCGCCACCCCCGGGACGGCGCTGGCCAGCAGCCGCTGCAGCTCGGCCAGCTTGCCGGCGTTCCGGGTGGCCAGCAGCAGCTGGGTCACTTCTGCAGCGCCTGCTGCTGCGCCAGCGTGAGCTCGGCGCACCCGGCGACGGCGAGGTCGAGCAGCTGGTCCAGCGTCGCCCGGTCGAAGACCGCACCCTCCGCGGTCCCCTGCACCTCGACGAAGCCGCCGTCCCCGGTGCAGACGACGTTCATGTCGGTGCCGGCCCGCACGTCCTCCTCGTAGGCCAGGTCCAGCCGCGGCTCCCCGTCGATGACGCCCACGCTGACCGCGGCCACCGAGTGCGGCAGCGGGTCGGCCTTGGCCAGCTTGCCGCGCTCGCCCAGCCAGCCCACCGCGTCGGCCAGCGCGACGTAGGCGCCGGTGATGGCCGCGGTGCGGGTGCCGCCGTCGGCCTGCAGTACGTCGCAGTCCAGCGCGATGCTGTTCTCCCCCAGTGCGGCCAGGTCGATGCTGGCGCGCAGCGAGCGGCCGACGAGCCGGCTGATCTCGTGCGTGCGGCCGCCGACCTTGCCCTTGACGGACTCGCGGTCGTTGCGGGTGTGGGTGGCCCGCGGCAGCATCGAGTACTCGGCGGTGACCCAGCCCAGCCCGGAGCCGCGCCGCCAGCGGGGCACGCCCTCGGTGACGCTGGCCGCGACCAGCACCCGGGTGCGGCCGAACTCGACGAGCACCGAGCCCTCGGCGTGGTCGAGCCAGTTGCGGGTGATGGTCACCGGGCGGAGCTGGTCGGCGCTGCGGCCGTCGGGGCGGGTCACGGGTGCCGAGACTAGTGCCGGTCTGCGACCCTCTCCCCATGCGTTCGGAGCTGCGCGCGGTGCGCACCGGTGGTGTCCCGTCGGTGGTCGACCTGACCGAGGAGTGCGCGGAGTTCGTCCGCACCGAGGGCGACGGGCTGTTCCAGGTGTTCGTGCCGCACGCCACCGCCGGGATCGCGATCATCGAGACCGGGGCGGGCAGCGACGACGACCTGCTCGCCCAGCTCGACGTGCTGCTCCCCCGCGACGACCGCTGGCGGCACCGGCACGGCGCCTCGGGCCACGGCCGGGACCACGTGCTGCCGGCGTTCGTCCCGCCGCACGCCACGGTGCCGGTGCTGGAGGGGCGGCTGACGCTGGGCACCTGGCAGCGGATCTGCTTCGTGGACACCAACATCGACAACCCGAGCCGGCACGTGCGGTTCACCTTCCTGCCGGGCTGACCGGGTTGGGCCGCCGGTTTGGGCCGTCCTACCGGCGTGCGGGAAGATGCCAGCCATGACCGAGACCGACGCCTCCCCCGTCCGCCTCGCCCCCGGTGACCCGGCTCCGGGGTTCACCCTCTCCGACGCCGACGGCAACCCGGTGTCGCTGTCGAGCTACCAGGGCCGCCGGGTCATCGTCTACTGCTACCCGGCCGCGCTGACCCCGGGCTGCACCACCCAGGCGGTCGACTTCACCGCCGCGGCCGGCGACCTCGCCGAGGCCGGGCTGGACATCATCGGCATCTCCCCCGACGCCCCCGAGAAGCTGAGCCGCTTCCGGGAGGAGGAGGAGCTGTCGATCACCCTGGTGTCCGACGAGGACAAGCAGGTGCTCACCTCCTACGGCGCCTTCGGCCCGAAGAAGCTGTACGGCAAGGAGGTCGTCGGGGTGATCCGCTCGACCTTCGTCGTCGGCGCCGACGGGCTGATCGAGAAGGCCGCCTACAACGTGAAGGCCACCGGTCACGTGGCGAAGCTGATGCGGGACCTCGGGCTGAGCTGACCGGGCGGCCCGGGGCCGGCAGTCCGCCGGGGCGGTTCGGCGAACAGGTCGATCGGGCAGGATCGTGGTCATGAGTGATCAGATCGGTGTCACCGGCCTCGCCGTCATGGGCGCCAACCTCGCCCGCAACCTCGCCCGGCACGGCCACCAGGTCGTGCTGCACAACCGCAGCAAGGGGCGTACCGACGCCCTCGTCGAGGCGCACGGCGGCGAGGGCGACTTCGTGCCCACCGGCTCGATGGCGGAGTTCGTCGGGGCGCTGCAGCGCCCCCGCAAGATCATCATCATGGTGCAGGCCGGCCCGGCCACCGACGCCGTCATCGACGAGATCACCCCGCTGCTGGACGAGGGCGACGTGCTGATGGACGGCGGCAACGCCCGCTACACCGACACCATCCGGCGCACCGAGGCGCTCACCGGCTCGGGGCTGCACTTCGTCGGCACCGGCATCAGCGGTGGCGAGGAGGGCGCGCTGAACGGGCCGAGCATCATGCCCGGCGGATCGGCGGAGGCCTACGAGCTGGTGGGCCCGCTGCTGGAGTCGATCGCCGCGGTCGTCGACGGGGAGCCGTGCTGCACCCACATCGGCGAGAGCGGTGCCGGGCACTTCGTGAAGATGGTGCACAACGGCATCGAGTACGCCGACATGCAGCTCATCGCGGAGGCCTACGACCTGCTCCGGCAGGGCCTCGGGCTCACGCCCAGCGAGATCGGCGACGTCTTCGCGTCCTGGAACGAGGGCGACCTGGACAGCTACCTGATCGAGATCACCGCCCAGGTGCTGCGGCACACCGACGCCGAGACCGGCGGGCCGTTCGTCGACGTCGTGGTGGACGAGGCCGAGCAGAAGGGCACCGGCCGCTGGACCGTGCAGTCCGCGCTGGACCTGGGCGTGCCGGTCAGCGGCATCGCCGAGGCCGTCTTCGCCCGGGCGCTGTCCGGCCACCGCGAGCAGCGCAGCGCGGCGCAGCAGGTGCTGCCCGGCCCCGGCCGCGAGTGGGACGAGCAGGTCGAGGACCGGGACGCCTTCATCGAGTCGGTCCGCCAGGCGCTGTACGCCTCCAAGGTGGTCGCCTACGCCCAGGGCTTCGACCAGATCACCCAGGGCGCCGACCAGTACGGCTGGGACATCGACCGGGCGGCGCTGGCGAAGATCTGGCGGGGCGGCTGCATCATCCGGGCCAAGTTCCTGGACCGGATCGCCCAGGTGTTCACCGACGAGCCCGACGTCACCACGCTGCTCACCAACGACTACTTCCGCGGCGCCGTCAGCGAGGGCCAGGAGGGCTGGCGCCAGGTCGTGGCCGGTGCGGCCCGGCACGGCGTCCCGGCGCCGGGCTTCGCCAGCGCGCTGGCCTACTACGACGGGCTGCGGGCCGAGCGGCTGCCGGCGGCGCTGATCCAGGGGCTCCGTGACCTCTTCGGCGCGCACACCTACCGGCGCACCGACAAGGAGGGCTCGTTCCACACCATGTGGGGCGAGGACGGGCGCGAGGTCAGCGCCTGAGGCACCGCACGGCGGGCCGGGAGCTCCCCGGCCCGCCGGCTCGGCCGTCGCCCGCTCGACGTGCGCGCGGGCGACGCCGAGCAGCACCTGGCCGGCCGGGGACGACGACCTGCAGCCCTCAGGCCGGTGCCTCGCCGGCCGCCTTCGCCCGGGCGCGGCGCTTGCCCTCGTGCATCGCCGCGACCCGGGCGACCGGGATGGTGCGGCCCTCGGCGACCAGGTCGGCCGGCAGCTCCTGCGGTTCCGGCAGCGCCGCCGCCCACGGGTCGGCGTCGCCGAACCGTTCCCCCGCCGTGCGCACCGTGACGTCGCGGGGTCCGATCCCGCCCAGGTCCTCCCAGCCCACCGGGGCGGAGACCGGCAGGCCGGGGCGCACCCGCGGGCTGTAGGCGGCCGCGATGGTGCCCCGCCCCGACCTGGTCGAGTCGACGAAGACCCGCCCGCCCCGCTCGGCCAGCACGTACCGGGTGGTGGCGATCGAGGGGTCCAGCCGCTCGGTGCGGGCGGCCAGCGCGCGGGTGGCCGCCGCGACGTCCTCGGCCGGCGACCCGTGCACCGGGACGACGACGTGCACCCCGGTCGACCCGCTGGTCTTCACCGCGGCGGTCAGCCCGGCGTCGGCCAGCGCCCGCCGGCACAGCAGGGCGGTCGCCACCACCAGGTCGAAGTCCGCGCCGTCCGGCGGGTCCAGGTCCATCACCAGCCCGGTCGGCTCCTCCGCGCCCACCGCCGAGAACGGCACGTGGAACTCCACCGCCCGCTGGTTGGCCAGCCAGAGCAGGGTGCGCCGGTCGTCGCAGACCACCTGGTGCACCTCGCGGCGGGCCCGGTCGGACCAGGTCGGCACGGTGCGCACCCAGTCCGGGGCGCCCTTGGGGACGTCGCGCTGGACGAACGGCGCGGCGCCGGGCCGCACCCGCGTGATGGTCAGCGGCCGCCCGGCCAGCAGCGGCACCAGCCGGTCGGCGAAGGCGTCCAGGTGGTCGACCAGGTCGCGCTTGGTGACCGCCAGCCCGTCGCCCAGGGCAGCGTCCAGGCTGCTCAGCCGGACGCCGTCGCGTTCCTCACCGGTCGCCATCGGCCCACCGTGCCCGGAGGCGGGGTGCACGGCAACCGGTCAGAGGTCGTAGACCGCCGCGGGCCGGGCCAGCTCGGCAGCGGGGAACACCGAGCGGGCGGCGGTCAGCTGCGCCTCGGCGTCCACCCAGGAGGGCACGTGGGTGATCAGCAGCCGGCCCACCCCGGCCGCCGCCGCGTGCTCGCCGGCCTGCCGGCCGGTGAGGTGCAGACCCGGGGGCAGGTCCGGCCCCTCGGCGTAGGCGGCCTCGGCCAGCAGCACGTCGGCGCCGCGGGCGAGCTCGACCACGTCCGCGCTCGGGCCGGTGTCTCCGGTGTAGACCAGCGACCGGCCGCCGGCGGTGACCCGCACGGCGTAGCACTCCACCGGGTGCGCGGTGCGCGCCGTGGTCACCTGGAAGGGGCCCAGCGTCCAGCTCCCCGAGCCGATCGGCGTCACGTCGAACACGTCGTCGATCGGTCCGCCGTCGGGGTCGTAGGCGGTGGCCAGCCGCCGGTCGGCACCGACCGGCGCGTAGAGCGGCACCGCCCGGCCGTCGGACCGGCCCGAGTAGCGGTGCCAGACGATGAACGGTGCGGCGTCCAGGCAGTGGTCGGCGTGCAGGTGGCTGAGGTAGACCGCGTCGACCTCGCCCGGGTCGACGACCGCCTGCAACGCGCCGAAGGAGCCGTTGCCCAGGTCCAGCACGAGGACGAACCCGTCGTGCTCGACCAGGTAGCAGGACGCCGGGGACGACGGCCCGGGGGCGCTGCCCGCGCAACCGACGACGGTGAGCCTCACGCCGCGGCCCCGGCCCGCAGCACCGCATCGACCTCGGGCCCGAGGAAGCGGCGACCGAGCCGGGCGAAGGGCTCGGGGTCACCGGTGGCCAGGAAGCGGTGCACCGGCGGCGGGCCGGCCGGGTCGCGCAGCAGGTCGGTGCGGGTGAGCACCCGGTACACGTCCTTGGCCGTCTCCTCCGCGCTGGACACCAGCGACACCTCCTCGCCCAGCACCAGCGACAGCACGCCGGTGAGCAGCGGGTAGTGCGTGCAGCCGAGCACCACGGTGTCGACGCCGGCGGCCAGCAGCGGGTCCAGGTAGGACTGCGCCAGCCCCAGCAGCTGCCGGCCGCTGGTCACCCCCCGCTCCACGAAGTCCACGAAGCTGGGGCAGGCGGCGCTGGTCACGCTGATCTGCGGGGCGGCCGCGAAGGCGTCGTCGTACGCGCCGCTGGTGATGGTGGCCTGGGTGCCGATCACCCCGACCCGGCCGTTGCGGGTGGCCGCGGTGGCCCGGCGCACGGCGGGCAGCACCACCTCCACGACCGGGACGTCGTAGCGCTCCCGGGCGTCCCGCAGGCAGGCGGCGCTGGCCGAGTTGCAGGCCACGACCAGCATCTTCACCCCGGCGGTGACCAGGTCGTCCATCACCGCGAGCGAGTGCCGGCGCACCTCGGCGATCGGCAGCGGGCCGTAGGGGCCGTTCGCGGTGTCACCCACGTAGCGGATCGCCTCGCCCGGGAGCTGGTCCAGCACGGCCCGGGCGACGGTCAGCCCGCCGACGCCGGAGTCGAAGATCCCGATGGGCGCGTCCGCCCCCGCCGCAGTCGCCATGACGAGCGCCAGGCTAACCGGCGGTACCGGCAGCCCGCAGCACCGCGGCTGCCGGCAGCGCCAGCCCGTCGCCGGTCCACCGCGCCCCGGCCAGGTCCCGGACGACGACGTCGGCCGTCGTCGCCAGCGCGCCGGCCCCGATCCCGACCACCCGGCACCCCGCGGCCTGCCCGGCGGCGACGCCGCTGACGCTGTCCTCGAGCACGAGCACGTCGGCGGGCGCCAACCCCAGGCGCGCGGCGGCTGCGGCGTAGCCCTCCGGGTCCGGCTTGCCGGCGGTGACGTCCTCGGCGGCCACCAGGACCTCGGGCAGCCGGGTCACGCCCGCCGCGCGCAGCCGGGCGGTGGCCAGCTCACGGACACCGGAGGTGACCACCGCCCACGGCACGCCGGAGAGCTGGGGCAGCAGCTCGAGCACCCCCGGGACGGCGGTGGTGCCGGCGACGTCCTCGAGTTCGTAGCGGGTGACCAGTGCGGTCGACGCCGCTACCCGCGCCGGCTCGACGTACAGCGCCACCGTGTCGGCGGCGCGGCGGCCGGGCACCGCGGCCAGCACCTCGGCGGGGTCCAGACCGGAGTCGAGAGCCCAGCGCCACCACGAGGAGACGACGGCGGCCTCGGAGTCGACGAGCACCCCGTCGTTGTCGAACAGCAGCCCCCGCGCCGGCAACGTCAGCCCCCCTTGCAGGGGCCCGCCACGAGCCGGCGAGGAGCGGGGGGCGACGGGATCCTCGTTCAGGCCCAGAGCTGACCCTCCAGCGCGGCGGACGCCTCGTCCAGCGTGCCGGCGTAGGCACCGGTGGACAGGTACTTCCACCCGCCGTCGCAGACGACGAAGACGATGTCGGCCCTGCGACCGGCCGCCACCTCCTTGTCCGCGACGCCCAGCGCCGCGTGCAGGATCGCGCCGGTGGAGATGCCGGCGAAGATGCCCTCCCGCTCGACCAGCTGACGGGTGCGGTGGATGGCGTCGTCGGGCCCGACCGAGAAGCGCGAGTCCAGCAGGTCGGCGTCGTACAGCTCGGGGATGAAGCCCTCGTCGATGTTGCGCAGGCCGTAGACCAGCTCGCCGTAGCGCGGCTCCGCGGCGATCACCTGGACGCCGG
>Ga0210040_10001953_pt1 | contig 29993 bp, 26 predicted proteins | sample CryGeyCG12114_NA_FD_185462 | JGI IMG/M metagenome (GOLD analysis project Ga0210040, IMG submission 185462) | Groundwater microbial communities from aquifer - Crystal Geyser CG19_WC_8/21/14_NA (SPAdes) (version 2) | ecosystem: Environmental > Aquatic > Deep subsurface > Groundwater | place: USA...
CCCGCCGTTCGATCCGTCCGCGAACAGGCGGCTCGATTGCGAGGTTCCGTCCGCATAGTTGACCGTTACGGTGGCGCCGAGAAGCTCCAGCCCGGATACCGACCCCGCGTCCGCCTGAACGCCCGAATTACGAATGCTGGTCGGGTCGATGTCGAGCGAGAAGGTCATGCTCTCGCCAGGATTGAAGCCGCCGCTTACCGTCGGCGCGAACTGGATCGCGAGGTTCTGATACCCGCCGTTGAACGGGAGCGAGTAGTTCGAATAGTCGCCCGATGCGAGCTGTACCGCGCCCGTCCCCCCCGCGCTGTCGATCGTCAGCTGCTTGGGACCGGCATCGCCCGCGCCCCCCGCCGGATCGTAAACCATGCCGGGCAGTGCTGTGCCCGTCAGGTCCAGCGACACGGACGTGATGTCCTTCGCGCCCGTATTGGTCAGCTTGAAGGAGTTGCTGTTGAACGTTGTCGCATTAACGTTGGTGTTGCCAGGCAGCACCTCCAGCTTGGCACCACCCGCAGGGGCTGCGGTGATGGCGATGCTGTCCCAGCTGGCACTGAAGGGCGAACCGCCCGCAGACGTGCTGTACAGGCCCACTGCGAGCGCGCTGTCCTTGCCCGCCACGGCATAGTCGCCGCGCATGGCCGCCAGCACGGCGCCCGACACGGCGACTGCGTCGCCCGTACCATCGTGCTGCACCGCGCCGTTAGAGCTGGTCCAGTTCCAATGGGGCGTCACCGTGCCCGCGACGTTGTCGACGTCCATCACCAACGTGATCGTGTCGTCGACCTGCGCGTCCGCCCCTGTCAGCGCACCGGCGGCGTAGCTGGTGGAGGACACCAGCGTACCAGCATTTTCAAATTGAACCTTGAACAGCCCCGATCCCTGCAGCGCGTCCACCGTCACTGACAAAAAGTTGCTCTGGTCGCCCGTGCCGATAAAGAAGCCCTGGCTCGCGTGGTCGGGGGCGGTCAGGCCGTTAAACGGGTTGTCCATGTCGACCACGATGGAGAACCGGTCGGCGGATGCCGTGTTGACGCCGATCTGGAACCCGTTCTGCCCCAGGTTTGTCGACCCAACCGGCGTCCCTGCCGGCACTGCGTCGATGGACATGACACCGGCGGCGCCGCCGGGCGTCAGATTGTCTATGTCGTACAGGCCAGTGTAGGGCGTTACCCCATTGCTCATCACGCCGGTGAAGCCGATCCCGAACAGGCTTCCCGAGGGCCCGGGTAGGTCTTGGTCGGCGGGGCTGAGGCTGTAGAGCAGGGTCGAGCCCGGGTTGAGCACGGTGCCCGTCCCGTTCGCCGCATCAACAGCGAACGGGTCAACGCTGTTGCTCAGGCCGTCATTGTCGTCGTCATTAGTTGACGGTCCACTGCCCGCGCCCGGCTTCATGATGAGGATGCTGTCGCCCGCATATTGGGTGATCCAGATCGTCCCGGGGAACGGCCCCTGGTCGCCTACCGCGGTCACGTCCAGCGGCGTTCCCGCGACGCTCAATTCCGATACGCCGTCCACATGGGTGCCGTCAGCGCTGAGCTTGACCCAGTAAAGCTTGCCGCCAAAGCCTACCGTCAGCAGGTCGTTCTTCATTTCCCCGTCGAATGCCGACGCCGTGTACTCGGTCAAACCGTTGGTGGACTGGGAGTTGCCCCAGATTGCGCCGCTGGTCTCATTGGACAGCTGGTCGACCGCCTCGATCGGGTTGATCGTGTCGACCACCTGCGCCCAGTCGCTGGGCAGCACCGACGGATTGAGCAGCGTCCCGTTCTCCCCGTCAGCGGGATTGTCGTTGCTGTCCGACAAGCCTGCCGCTGCGCCTGCGGCGCGCGTGGGATTGGCATGGCCACCATAATAACCCTTGCCCGTGATGAGGTGAAGGTGATCCAGCGTGGTCGCACCCGTGTCGTCGGGCTGGCCGGCGGCATTCTGCGCCTGCTGATTGGTGACCACGCCATCGGGTCCGAAAACAGGCGGGCCGCCCCACCCCTTGTTCGCGCCATTGTCGGTTGCGTACATCTTGCCGCTCTCGGTGATCACGAGATCATACGGATTGCGGTAGCCAGGCGAATAGATCTGGACGGGGCTGTCCGCGGTCAGCTTTGCCTGGTTGAACCCGTCATTGCCGCCGAACACCGTTTCCGTCGCATCGCTGCGCGTCGGGTCGTTCAACGTTGGCAAATCATAGATATAGGGCCGGTTCTTGCCCGACGACGTGTCCGACAGCACGGGTTTCGAATTGATTGCGTTCAAATCAACGCTGAGGATCGCACCCGAATAGGCGTACTCGGCAATATAGCCGAAGTTCTTGGATGGCGCGCCCATGTCGGTGTTGCCGCCAACGGCGACATACAGCGTGTTGGTCGCCGCGTCATATTGCAGGCCGTTGCCCGCGTGATTTTCTTCGGACCTGGGCAGTCCGCGCACCAAATCGACCAAGTCCCAGTCGCCGCTCCCATTCTTGGTCAGGCGATGAATCGTTGTCGAGTTTGTATCAAGGTTGGTGTCGCTTCCCTTGCCATAGCGTGGGTCACTGGACGTCGCATAGATGATCGGGTTGTCAGCGGTGCCCGCCACGACGATCCCAGTCAGCTGACGGGACGTGATCGCCTTGTTTATGCTTCCATCGTCGTTGTGATTTGGAGTCGTCTTGATACTTGTAATCAACTGAGTGCTAGTGACGGAGTAACCACCCGCAGGATCCTCGGCCACTCCGAATATCTTGATAGATCCGTCCTGTTGAGCCACGTACAATTTGCCATCCGGTCCGAACTGTATCGACGTCGGATTGTTGATTGCGGCACCATTCAACTTGAACTGCGAAAAGCTGTTCTGAAGATCTACGGGCATGATCGGTCCTCCCCAACACTCGGGGAAGAGATTATCGTACCACAATAGGGGGTGGCAGCGTGGGAATGCCACCCCCGAAAACCTAGAGTTACTACACTAGGTTATTTGTTGAAGCCGATTAACCGGCTGCGTCACTGTCCAGGTCGACATATTGCACGCGATACGGGTCAGCCTCACGCACCGTAGCCTGGATCGCCTCCTGGTGCGCGTCTTGGGCCGGATCGACCGCGAAGCCGTCGGTCGTAGCGCCCGGAACCTGCGCACCGCCGGCCGCAATTGAAGCCAACACCGGCGTGCCTGCAGTAGCGGCGGATGGCGTTGCGCCGCCAACCGGGGAACCACCGCGCACGATCAGAATCTGTCCTGTCGAGGACGTGGCGGGCTTGTTGCCGCAGGCGGTCAGCAAGGCAGCTGCAACCATCGCCGCGCCCAGGCGCCCAAGCGTCGAGAACATCGTTCAACCTTTTCCAACGGAGTGAGGCCCGGCATCGGCCAGCCGGATAAGGCAGCCGAATACCGGGCCGAACGGATCAGTGGCCGGTGAGCGTCAGCAGGTAGCTGCTCGGCGAAGCCCTCAGGAACGTGCCCTTCTTAGGCTCGATCTTGTACAGGTAATCTTCCTTCCAGTTTGGGCCGCCGCCCCACCAGCTCACGCCAACATAGGTGCCTGGCATGCTGCGCATCCGGTCAACAAAACCCTTGCCCAGCGCCGCGCAGGTCGAGCTGACCTTGTTGTTGTTGCCAAAGGCGAACTCACCGACCCAGATTTTCAGCTTGCGCGCGGCAGCAGCATCGTCGGTATTGGACACCAGCTTGGCGCCGGTCGAACCGCTGACGCAGGTGCTGCTGGTTCCCGACCCGTCCGAGTCAGGATAACGGTGGCCCGAGATCATGGTCAGGCCCAGCGAGTCCTTCAGCCCGCCCGCGCGGTCAAAGGAACAGGCAGGGCTGATGCAGCTCGCGCTCGACTTTTCCTGCTTGTCGAAACGGCTCATGCCCGACGACCCGCGCCATTCGATTAGCAGCTTGTGCTTGAAACCGGCCTTGCGGAATTCGGCGATGCCGGCGTTCACCTCGGTAGCGTAAGACTTGCCCGACGAGTCCTTCTGGTAAGGAGCGCCCGTCTTAGGTTCGTTCATCGTGTCGATCATCACCTTGTCGGCGTTCGGAAAATTCTTGATGAACGAAATCCACCATTTCGCCTGCGCGGGATCAAAGGTTGCGCCGTAATCATGCTTGTCGAGGATCACATACGCGCCGCGCGCCGTTGCCGCATCGGCAGCAGCCTTGATCTTCGCGACCACGTTCTTGTCCCCCGTCTGATTACCGCGGAACGGGATTCGTAGCACGCGAAAGCCCTTGTCGATGTAGGCGTTCACGGTCTCGGTGGAGGGGCACAGCGCCCCATTGGTGACGAACTCACATCCCGACAGGTTGACCCCCATCAGCGGTTCACTGCCGAGCTTGATATTCGCTGAGGCCGTCGAAACGACGGGTGCCGCCATTGCCGCCGGGGCCGCTAATACGGCCATGCAAGTCAGTAGGTAAAAGGCGGCTTGCTTATTCCGAACAGATAACAACATATTCACAGTCCCTTATGCCCACACCTCCCTATTGCCAGATCTGGATTAACGGAAAGTCGATAGCGGCCAGGCGTTGTGATCGGGCGACGTCTTGTTTTCGACGCACGGCAATTCAACGCGTCCTGCTCTGAAGATAACGAATACTGTTATCCTGTGCAGCTTATTAACTTATGTTAGTTATAAAGCGAGATCGACGGGCGAGGGGGAGAACGCGACCAAGGACCGCAACTCATCCGCCTTCAGGATGCTAAGGTGGCGGTAGCGCAGATCGATGATACCCGCCTTGCGCATGGTCTTCAGCGTCCGGTTCACGTGAACGGACGTGAGCCCGCAGGCATCGGCCAGGTCGAGCTGGGTCGCCGGGAACTCGCACCCGTCGTCGGTTCCGATACCCGCTCGTTTGGCCCGCGCCATGATATCGAGAAACAATAGACCAAGCCGGGCGCTCGCCGGCCGCCTTCCGACCGTCAACATGCGGTCCTCAACCGAGGCCAGTCGCATCGCACCTGCCCGCCGGAATGCCAAAAGAAGCTTCGGCCGGTCCTCAAACACGAGTTCCAGGCGCTCCGCGGGGATGGACAACAACTCGATGTCGGTGATCGCCTGCAGGGTGATCCCATGGACGCCCAGCAGATAGTCCTCACAATCGCACGGCTCCCCCGGCAGCACGAAGGAGATGATCTGCCGGTCGCCACGCTCGGTCATCTTGGACAGGCAGGCCCAGCCGGAGATCAATACCGACACGGACGAGCAAGGGTCTCCCTCGCGAAAGGAATCCTCACGCGCACGAAGATGACGGTGCGGAAACAGGGCAAAACTGTCCAGCGCCGCACGATCACCGCTGTCGAGATCGGCGAGGCGTTCGAAGTAGCGGGTCAGTACAGACCCCATCCTGCTCGTCCTCCCGTCGCCCTAACCCCAACAGGCTAGGAACTCAGAGGGTGTTAGCAACCTAGGTCAAAGCGGGTGGGAGTTTCCGGTCTGTCCCGATGCTTTGCCTGGGAAGTGACATCTTGGTTTTAGTTCCCGCGCGCAGAGAACTACGACCCTATAATACCTAGTTTGCGACAGCCTTCCGCTGGAGGACAAGGCGGAAGCCGGCTTGGTGCATGACGCCCCGGTAAGGAGAGACTTTTGCTGGACCTCGGACAGGAGCTGGGCCGGAACGATGGGTGGCGCGCTCACGCGGCGCGTTCGGCTCCATTCATGGGCCATTCCGATCTGTCGCCTGCCCATCCCACCATTCTTGCGCTGATGGCCGAACTGAGCGCGTGTTCGGCTCTGCTTACCTTTCACCCCGACACCGGCGCACGGCCGACGATTCTATCTTCGCTCGGGATGTCGCTTTCCCCAGCCGGCCTGGATGTGCTGCTGGAAGCGGCCGCTGTCAGCGACCCCTCGGACGAACACATCGTCGAACATTCGGCACATCACATCACGTGCCAAACCGATGCGGGCGATGTTTTGGTCCTGCCCTTTGTCAGCAGGGCTGCATCCAGCCGCATCGTGCTGTCCATGACTTTCGACGGAGCCATGCCGCACCGCCAGGATGTCAGGTCGGCCCTGCACGACTGCTGGCCCCTGCTCGACGGCTATTTTCGCTGCTGGCAGGGCGAGCGACACTGGCGCGGGCGCACGATAGCGACTGAAGCCGCGCTGAACCTGCTGGATTTCGGCGTGGTCCTGGTCACGCGTGCTGGACATGCCTGCTTCGTCAATGATGCGGCTGAAAAGATGCTGGATGCCGGCCATGCGGTGCGACGGCGTGGCGGCGTTCTGGTCGCGGCGAAGCTCGCCGAAAACATGATGCTGCAATCGTCGCTGGCGTCGGCGATCGCCGCCAGCGACCGGACCACAGCCGAGATCGGTCCATCGGACGGAGGATTGCTGCTGAAGCTTGGCGCACAGGAGCACCGGCTGATCTGCGCCGCCGTGCCTCTCGACGCGCGGGCAGAGCTGCCCGGCGATTCTGCGGCCATGTTGATCCTGATCGACCCGGCTTACGACCCCGATCGCCTCGTCCAGCCCCTCTGCCGCCTTTACGGCCTGTCCCCGGTAGAGACGCGCTTGGCCTGTTATCTTGTTCGGGGAGCATCGCTGGGCGACGCGTCCAAGGCATTGCGAATCAAGGAACAAACCGCGCGCAGTTACCTGAAACAGATCTTCGCCAAGCTTAACGTTCGGCGGCAGGTCGACCTGGTCCGGATGCTGCTGACGTCCGCCGTGCGAAGCCGGCCTTTTTCCCCCGCCACCAATGTTCTGCACCTCGCCCCCAAATAGGGGGACTGATTACCACGGCCTTGGGGGATCGGCTTGCGCGAAGCTGGGGGTACATCAAGTTCAATCAAAGTTTCACAGCTAAGTCCGGGCAAGATGCGCCAGAAACGGGCGACTCCCGATACTGATAGTGAGACAAACAGGAGGATGGTCTGATGAAGATGAAGCTGTACACTGCCGTCAGCGCTCTAGCGCTATGCATGGTCCTGCCTTCAGTTGCGCAAGCCCAGGACACAAGCTCGGCCGGCCAAGCCAACAACGGCAGCAATGCTTGGACTGAGAGCGCGAACACCAACAACGCCAACAACACGACCACGAACACCAGCACGCCGACGGACAATTCGCTGACCAACAGTCAGAACGACAGTTCGGACAATTCGACCGACACCCGCACGACAACCACGACCACGACGAATACGGACGGGTCTGACCGCAGCTCTGCTAACGGCACCTATGCCTCGAATGGTGGCGGCACCTCGACCAACTCGTCGACCAACGGCTCGAACAATCCGACCACAACGACGACCACCACCACGACCAACACTGACTCCTCCGATCGCAGCACTGCTGATGGCGGTTACGCTGCCAACAACGGCGGCACTTCGTCGAACTCGTCAACGAACGGGTCGTACAACGACAGCTCCGACCGATCAAACAACAGCACGGCCGACGGGGCCTATGCCGCCAACAATGGTGGTACCTCGACCAACTCGTCGACCAACGATTCGAACAACGACAGCTCCGACCGGTCAACCACCGGCTCGTACAACAGCGACAGCCGGGACCAGTCGACCAACGGCTCGTACAACACGGATAGCCGCGACCAGTCGAACAGCTCGACGAACGACTCCTACAATGCCAACGGGTCTTATAATCCCGACAGTCGCGACCAATCGGACAACCGGGACCAATCGGACAACTCGACCAACGGGTCATATAACGCGAACGGCTCGTACAACGCTGATAGCCGCGACCAGTCGGACAACTCCACCAACGGGTCATATAACGCCAACGGCTCGTACAATGCGGATAGCCGCGACCAGTCGGACAGCTCCACGAACTATTCGAACAACACCACCGACTCGAACAACACGGACAGCCGTGACCAGTCGGACAACAGCACCGCAAGTGGTACGATCGCCGCGAACAATGGCGGCACGATCACCTATTCGCTCGACGCCAGCGACAACTCGACCACGGGGCCAGGCGGCATCCATGGCGTGTTCGGCGACACTGCCCAGATCTCCAGCGCCAGCCTGTCGGGCACGGTGTCGGGTGTCCAGGTCAGCTATGGCCGGGGTGAGGGATCGGATCGCTCGTCCAGCGGTGCGATCAACAGCGGCGCCGGCGCTTACCAGTATTTTGCCGGCATCCAGGCCCAGAACCAGAGCACCGCTCCTGGCGTGAACCAGAATGCGAACGTCAACGTCTCGGCCAGTGTCGGAACGCTGACCATTCGTTGACCTGAACCGCGGGCGGGCCTCGCGCTCGCCCGCGGCCTTTCCTTTTGGGAGCTCGAATCGATGCTGCTCTCGTTTGTCGCCGCCATGGCTGTCGCCGCGGCCACTCCGCAAGAAGCCGTTCCGGCCGCGCAGGATGTGCCCGCCGCGCCGATCGACCAGACAACAACCGCCGCCCCGGTGCAAATGGGCGCCTTTGCAGCCGCCATGCCACTTGAGGCCAAGGCCTTGGGCCAGGAAACCGCGCGCGAAGACCTGGCGCAGATCGCGCAGGCGAACCAGGCGGCAAGCGTGTCGCACAACAGTGTCAACGGCAATTCGCAGACCGGCTCCGTGACGTTCAGCGACTCCGCCTTTCAGGGCGTGCGAGGGCTGACCGTGGTCAACGCCAACTCCGGCAACAACGTCGCGGTGAACTCCGCCATGAACGTCAACATCTACTTCAACCCGGCGCCATGATCCGCGCCGTCGTCGCGATCGCGCTGGTCGGTATTGCCGCCCCTTCGTTAGGCGGCGAGAGCAAGCGTTTCCTGGGTTCGAGCCAGATCTACGACGTCAGCGCCCCCGTTCGCTCGATGCAGGAGATGCGCTTCGCCGGCGTTGTGCGGCAGCGCTATGATTTCAGCTGCGGCTCCGCTGCGCTGGCGACGTTGCTGCGGATGTACGGCGACCCGCATGACGAGGTCGCAGCGTTTCGTGGCATGTGGGCGGAGGGTGACCGCGCCCAGATCCGCAAGCTTGGCTTCTCGCTGCTCGACATGCAGCGCTATCTAAAGGCGCGGGGAATCGCCGGGAACGGGTACAAGGTTTCGCTGGACGCGATCCGGCAGGCCGGGGTTCCCGGCATCGCGCTGATCAATCGCCAGGGCTATCGGCACTTCGTCATCATCCAGGGGGTGCGCAATGGCGAGGTGCTCGTCGCCGACCCGTCGCTGGGCCTCCGCGTCGAGCAACAGGCGCGGTTCCAGGAACAATGGAACGGGGTGCTGTTCGTGCTCGATTCGGCGGTTCCGCGCGGCAAGGCGGTGTTCAACCAGCCGGCGCGCTGGGCCGCCTATCCGCGTTCGCCCTTCAGCCGGGCCGCCGGCGCGCTGGACCAGCAATCATTGCAGCTCGCCATGCCCGGCTATGGGGAGTTCTGAGCCGTGTCGCGCTTGATCATCGCTGCCATGCTGGCCGGCACGCTCATCACCACACCGATGTCGGTTCAGGCGCGTCCGCAAGCTTATCCGACCCAGCAAGCCCTGCCGCCCGAAACGCTGGACCAGATGCGTGGCGGCTTTGACCTGCCGAACGGCATGATACTGACCATGGGCGTGACCACGCTGACCAGCGTCGACGGCCGCGAGGCGCTGCGCACCGTGCTGAAGGTGAACGGCCCGGAACAAACGCTCGCCACCTATGCCGATACCGGCAACGGCCTGGTGCTCGTCCCGACACAACAGGCGCTCAACGGCGTCCAGACAGCGCTTGGCAACGTTCGCGTGAACAACGGTGCCGGCGCGGTGCAGCTTTCGGGGGCAGGCCTGGACGTGTCGCACCTGATCGGCACGGCGCTGGGCAGCGTCGTTGCGAACAGCACGGACAGCCGGACCATCGACGTGCAGACCACCCTGGACATCACGGTCGGCGGCGTCCGCCCCGAGCTGCTTGGCGGGGGCATGAGCGCGGTCAACAATGTCGCTGCGGAGGCTGCCATACGCCTGGCTCGGTGAACAACAACATGGGGGATGAATGCAGGGGGGAACACGCGCGCTCGTTATCTGGACCGGTCCAGCATTGCTCAGCCTGTTGGCGGCCCCCGCGGCCCGGGCGCAAACGCCGCCCCCGGCCGACATGGACTCGCTGCGACGCGAACTGGCGGCGGCAAAGGCGCAGATCGCCCAGCAGGAGGAGCGCCTCCGCGCATTGGAGGCGAGGCTGAACCAGGCCGCCCCGTCCGGGTCGGCCGCGACTGCGCCCGTGCCGCCGGTGCCGGGGGCAATTCCGGGCACGCAACTCGGCGGCCCGGTGGAACAGGTCGGCGCCGCGCCCGACGACTTCGACCAGCCCCCCTCCGTCGCTGTTTTGGGCGATCAGGGCAGCGTCCTGACGCGGGCCGGGCAGCTCACCACAGAGTTCCAGGCCGATTATACCCGCCTCGACCGCAATCGCGCGCTGTTCCGGGGCATTTCCATCGCCGAAGCGGTGCTGATCGGCGCGTATGACATCAATGAATCGCGCCAGGACATCCTCACCGCCTCGATCGCCGCCCGCTATGGCCTGTCGCGCCGGTTCGAGATCGGGGTGCGGGTGCCGTATGTGTACCGCGCCGACACCACGATCCTGGCGCCGGTGCAGTCGTCCGGTACGCCCTCGCAGGCCTTCGACCCGCCCAGGACGGCGCGGGACAACGGCATCGGCGACATCGAGTTACAGGCCCGCTACCAACTCACCCGCGCCCGGCCGGGCCGCGCCTTCCTCGTCGCGAACCTTCAGGCCGTGGCGCCGACCGGCACCGATCCGTTCAAGATCCGGCGCAGCGCCACGGGCAATCCTCTGGAAGCCGCCACGGGCGCGGGCTTCTGGAGCATCTCGCCCAGCGTGACCGCGATCCTGCCGACCGATCCCGCAGTGTTGTTCGGCACGATCGGCTATGGCCGCAACTTCGGCCGATCGGTCGATGCGCAGGTCGGCGGCATCCAGGTGCTGTACGTCAATCCGGGGGATCAGATCTCCGCCAGTGCCGGCATCGGCCTGTCCTTGAACGAGCGGACCTCCTTCAACCTCGGCTACGCGCACACGTGGAGCCTCGGCACCTTCACACGAACCCGCCCGCTGGAGCCGGCGAACAGCCCGGTGCTGGAGATGACCTCGCGCGACCTGCAGATCGGACGCCTGCTGTTCGGCGTCAGCTATCGCGCCACGCAGAGGCTGACGCTCAACTGGTCGGTCGAAGTGGGCGCGACCCAGGATGCGCCGGACATGCGCACCGTGCTGCGGGTGCCATTTGAGCTGCTGTCCGGGCGCCCCTGATCAGGTCAGGCTTGAACCCTGGACCTGAGCGCCGCCACTCCGGCGCTGGCGGCCGGCCGCTCGGGCGCCCTCTGGAAGCGGCGATAGACCGCCCACACCAGCACTGGCATCGCCACCAGCACCACGTCGATCGCAAGCACCGCCGGCACTGCGGGGCGCAACAGCACGGCGTGACCCAGGCCCGTCGCAACCAGCGCCAGCAGCGTCGCCGCGCGCAGTCGTACCGGAGCAATCGCCAGCGGCAACACGATCGCCACCACCAGCAGCAGCGCCAGCCCGCTCCAGAACCCGGCCACCAAGGGTGCCTCCGCGCCTGCCGCGGCGCGCAGCCACAGCGTCCCGACCAGCGCAAGCGGCGTCCCCCAGACCAGCGCCGTCCAGCTCGCGTCCAGCCGGTCACTCCCCATGCCCCGACGGCGGCGCTTGGTCAGCCACAATGTCGTGCCGGTCGCCGTCACCACGCACAGCGCCAGGCCGAGCAGCATGTAAGCGACCTCCACAGCCGGCCCACCAAAGTTGCCGAAGTGCAGGTTGTAGGTGGATGCCGCGAACTGCTGACCGATCGCCCCGTCCGACAGGCCCGCCGGCCCCATCCAGCGCCCCGCCGCATCGAAGCTGTAGCTGTCGCCATAGACCAGTCGCCGCGGCAGCTCGCCTAGCACCTGAACATGCTGTCCGCGGGTGCCGGGTTCGTGCACGATGACATAGGTCGGGCGTGCAGAGGGCACGCGCGCGGCGAGCGTGGTCAGCGCCGTTCGAATGTCCGGCAGCGGCGCGGGCGCGGGATTGGACTTGGCCTCGGCGCCATAGATGGGCGCATAGACGCGCTCCAGGTCGCCGCCTGTATAGGCCTTGGCCAGCACCGAATAGCCGACGCTCGACAGGCCGATGAAGGAGCCGGTCAGCGTCACGGCAAGAACAAAGGGCAGCGTCCAGACGCCCAGCCGGTTGTGCCAGTCAGCCCGTGCGATCTGCGGGTCGTGGCGGGTGCGCAGGCAGAACGCGTCGCGAACGATGCGCGGATGCGCCAGCACGCCCGTCACCGCCAGCGCCGCCAGTACCACGCCCAGCATGCCCACCAGGATCATGCCCCAGTTCACGGGCAGGTGAAGGTATTCGTGCAGGCCGATGACCATCTCGGTCCAGGCATGGGCCTCACGCCCCGCCAGCCGCCCGCCCTCATCCACGTACCACGCGCCTGTGTCGGTGGTCACCACTGCCCGCGGCAGGCCTGCACTGGGCATGCGAAAGTACAGGTGGGTCGTCGCCGGCTTGCCCGCACCCTGGGCCACGGCCGCCACCATTGCCGACTGTGCAGCCGCCGGCGACAGCGTCGCGACCTCTGCGATGCTCGGCTGTTCCCAACGCTGCAGCCGGTCGTGGATCACCACCACCGTGCCGGTCAGCGCGATGATATAAAGCAGCGCTCCCGCAAGCAGCCCCAGCGCCGCGTGGCCGCCCAACGCCCGCCGAACCAGAAGCTGGCCCTTGTCGCTCATGCCAGGCCCCACATCACCGCGCCCAGCACGCTGGCGCCAAGCGGTGCCCCTATCATCTGGGCAGGACCGCTACGCGTCATCTGCCACGTCATCAAACCACCCCAGAGCAACGGCTGCAGGAACAGCATCAGCACGACTGCATTCGCCTCCCCTGCCCCCGCCTGACGCACCACCGCCTGTGCCCCGAACGCTAGGATTTGCGCGCTGACGAACGCAGCCGGCACCACAAGCACGAAAACGGCCAGCCGGCGGGCAAGATCACTCGGCCGCCGGGGCATCGTGACGGATGCCGGCTCGCGCGGCGCCCGCCGGACGCGAACAGGCGCGCTCCATCCGGCTTTCAGCACGGCGGCGATTGGCACAAGCATCGCGACAAGCGTTCCGATCGCCAGCCCCCAGGCCCCCGCCTGCCCCGCCAGCACAACAACCGAAAGCGCGCCGAGGCTCCAGCCGCCCACCGCCATGCCGCGCTGACCGCCCCAGCCAAGCCGGACCAGTGCCATCGCGACCAGCATTGCAACCAGGGCGGCGGCGATCACCATCAATAGGCAGCCCGGATCGTGCCCAGCACGGTGCGCGGCGCCCCATAATAGCCCTGGTCGTACGTCAGCCCGGTCAGGTAGCGGCTGTTGGTCACATTGCGCAGGTTCGCGCTCACCGATAGCTTGTCGGTCAGGCGATAGCTCGCGAGCAGGTCTACCAGCGCGTAATCACCCTGCGTGATCCGCGCGGCGACGCCCGTCGCGGTGGTTGCGTCATAATAGATGCGGCTCTGGTATTGCACCGAGGCGCCGACCTTCAATTGCTGGAGCGCTGGGGGCGAATAACTGATGTTCAGGCGGCCGGTGTTCCGCGGCACAAAGGTGCGCGCCCGCTCGCCCTGCTCATCCTCGACCCGCATCAACGTGTAACCGCCGGTCACCTGCAGTCCGGGCGCAAGGCGACCGCCGACTTCCAGCTCAATCCCCTGGGACTTGGCGTTCACCCCTTCATAGAAGGTGATGCCATTGGCAAAGCCGGCATTCTGCGCCGTGTTGTCCTGCCGCGTCTGGAACAGCGCCGCCGACGCGTTGAGGCGCCCGCCGAACCATTCGCCCTTCAGGCCGGCCTCCAGGTTGTTGCCCTTGATCGGGTCGAGCACGCGGTTCAGCCGGTCCACCTCCGTCTGCGGATTGAAGATGGTGGAATAGCTCGCATAGGCGCTGATGCTGTCGTTCAGGTCCAATGTCGCGCCGACGAACGGCAGGAGCCGCGTGTTATCGAAGTTGACGGGCGTGCCGTAGGACGTGCCCGTGCTTGTCGCGTGGGTGACGTTGCCGCCGACCATCAGCTTCAACGGATCGGCCAGGTTGAACCGGACCATGCCATAGGCCGTCTCCCGCCGCGTGTGCCGGTCCAGGCTCAGGTCATATTCCGCCGGGAAGTTCGGCCGCACCGCGCCGCCCGCCAGGATCGTGTCGAGCAGCACCGGCTGGTCGATCGCGCCATAGCTGGAATATTGCTGGTAGCTCTGCGCACTGCGGTTCACGCCCAACATTACCTCATGCTCGCGCCCGAACAGCGACACGGGACCGGTCAGATAGGCCTCCAGCGTCAGGTTGCGCGTTGGCGCCTTGAACGCGCCGGGATAGTCGAACAGCCCGGCGCCGGTTGTCCGGTCGGGGTTGCCGTAAATATAGAACAGCTCGTTGATCTCATCCGTGGCGCGACGGATCGCGCTGACGCGGGCGACCCAGCCATTGCCGAACTTGTGCGTCAGGTCGCCAAAGATCTGCCTGTCGATCACGCCCCAGCTCGACCAGTCGGGCGCGGTGCTCGACGACCTGTCATAGCTGATCCGCGTTCCGTCCGAATAAAGCAGCGGCAGCGCGCCCCACAGTGCGCCGTTGCTCTTGTGGTCCTGGTGCCCGTAACCGGCACTGATCACCGTGTCGGGGCCAAGGTCCGCCTCCACCACGCCATAGCCGGTCCAACGGCGCAGGTGGTTGCGGTCGAGGTAGCTGTCCGTGTCGAAATACGCGCCCACCGCGCGCGCGCGCACGCTGCCGTCGCTGGTCAGCGGCACGCTGACGTCCGCGTCCAGGCGCAGATTATCATAGGAGCCATATTGCGCGCTGGCCGACGCCTTCAGGTCGCGCGCCGGGCGCTTGCGGATGAAGTTGATGACGGCCGACGGATTGCCCGTGGACGACAGCAGCCCCGGCGCGCCGCGCAGTACTTCGATATGGTCGTAGATCGCCGTGTCGATCGACCCGGTCTGGATGCCGAACGCGAACGGCACGCCGATCCCGTCGATCTGAAACGTCTGGATGTCGAAACCGCGTGCCGAATAGTAAACGCGGTCGGTGTCGGAGAACTGGACGTTAACCCCCGGCACCGTCGACAACAGCGCGTTGACGTCGTTCAGCTGGAAATCCTCGATCTGGGCGCGCGTCACGATGCTGACCGACTGCGGCGTATCGCGCAGGCTCAGCGGCAGGCGGGTCGCGGTGGTCTGGCCATTGATGGTGTAATCATCGCTGCCCGCCGTCTGTGCACCCGTGACGATGACGTCGTCCGCCGATGACACTTCGGTGCTGCGCTGCGGGTCAGACACAGGGTCGACCGCCGGAGCGGACGGGACGGCAGGTGGCGTGGTTGAAGCTGCCGCGGCGGTCGCGAGCAGCGCCAAGATGGCGGTCATTGTTCTTGTACTCCCTGGTCGCCGCTGTCCTAACCTGCACACCTCGCTACTGCAAGTCATTCGCACTAGCATGGGGTGCGCAGCAATCGGGGGAGGACCATCCGGCTCTGCGGGCGACAGAAGCGTGACCGCACGCGTCGCGCACACAAAAAAGGCGGCCCGCTTCGGTGGAAGCGAGCCGCCAGGGGGGACCGAGAACTCAGGCCGCTTTGGCGATGCCGGAACCAAGGGCGTCCAGTTCGCCCGTCTCCCGCCCGCGGCGTCCGTAGAAAACCTCGAACAATGGGCTGGCCATCATGGTCGTGATGATCGCCATCAGCACCAGCATGGAGAACAGCGTCGGGCCGATGATGCCCTTTTGCAGGCCGATGTTGATGATGATCAGTTCCATCAACCCGCGTGAATTCATCAGCGCTCCGATTCCCAGCGCCGTGCGGTTGTCCTCACCCGACAGCCGCGCTGCGAGGTAGCATGCGCCGCCCTTGGCCAGCACGGACGCTGCCAGGATGCCAAGCGCGATGAGCAGCAGCGAGGGCGAGTTCACCATGTCCATGCGGGTGTTCAGCCCCGAATAGGTGAAGAACATCGGCAGCAGCAGCACAACCGTCAGCGGCTCCAGCTTGCGCTTGATCTCCTGCGTCAGCTTGCCCCGTGGCATCACCGCGCCCAGGATGAAGCCCCCAAAAATCGCGTGGATGCCGACCACGTCCATCAGCAATGCCGAAATGCAGAACGCGATCATGACAAAGGCGAAGGCGGTGATGCTGAGCTCGCCCTCGCGCTCCACCATCCGACCGAGCGGGGCGAGCAGGCGCGGGCCGACCAGGATCACGAACGCCGCCCAGGCGACCCCACCGCCGATCGCGAGGATCGCCACGCCCGGGCCGCCGCCAAAGGTTGCGAGCACGATCGCCAGCACGCACCAAGAACATGCGTCGTCAAAGGCGCCCGCGGTAAGCGACAAAGTGCCAAGGGCACTGTCCGCCAGCCCACGCTCGTTGATGATCCGCGCCAGCATCGGAAATGCGGTCAGCGCGATACACGCGCCAAGGAACAGCGTTGCGTTGAACTGGCTGATCCCGGCCGCGAACAAGCCGGGCACGCCCAGTAGCATCGGCGTTATCAGCACCGCGATCCCAAATGGCGCCGCGATGCCGGCCAGCGACACCATCGACGCGCTTCTGGCCTTGGTCTTGAAATGGTCTAGGCGCAGGGTGGTACCGACCAGGAACATGTACAGCCCAACGCCCAGTTGCGCGCCGGCATACAGGACGTTCTTGGTTTCCTTGGGGAAGATCGCGCCCTGAATGCCGGGGAACAGGAGGCCGAGCAGCGACGGGCCCAGCACCACGCCCGCGATCATCTCACCCACCACCTGCGGCTGGCCGAGCAGCTTCTTGCCCAGCCACCCCACCACTCGGCAGGTGACCAGGATCACGGCAAGCTGAAGAAAGAAGTGAACGCTGAAGTCGCCGGGCGTGTAGCTTTGGGCGACAGCCTGTGTCGCAGGGCCATGCGGAGCGAAGGTCCCCAGCGCCGTATGTTTCAGGCTTTCCAGCCAGCCGTCCATGCCAAACCCCTCCTTTGCCGACCTTTTCAGATCGTTCCCGGTTGGCAGGAAGCAGAGCACCCGCGGGCAGCGCAACGGCTTACAACGGCGCCCCCCGACGATTTCCGGGTGGGAACCCAAAATCGTTGCGAACAGGTCACAACGTAGTTACGTGCCTACACCCGATCACCGCATTGGTAGGCAGGTAGGTACATGAACGTGGTCACCAGTCGCGCATTCAACCAGGACGTCAGCCAAGCCAAACGCCTCGCGCGGGCGGAGCCGGTGTTCGTAACGGACCGCGGGCGACCGACGCACGTCTTGATGAGCTATGATTCGTTTCGGCAACTTGCAGGCGGCGGTGAGTCGCTGGGCGACCTGCTCGCGATGGACGATCCCGTCGCTGCGGAGCCTGCCTGGGGCTCGCCGGCACTGTGGGGGCGTTGATGCACCTGCTCGACACCGCCGTCCTGTGGGAATTGCGCCATATTCGCGCTGGCCGAAGCGATCCCGCGCTGGCGGCCTGGGCCGCCGCCCAGTCGCGCACCCAGTTGTTCCTGTCCGCCCTGACCCTTGCCGAACTCGGCGCGGGCGCGGCGCAGATCGAAAGAAGCGACAAGGTTGCGGCCGCCACGGTCCGCCGCTGGATTGATGATCGGGTCGTTTCCGCCTTTGACGGGCGCGTGCTGGCAGTGGACGCCGCGGTTGCTCGGCGTGCGACTCAGCTCGGCTACCCTGCCCTGCGGGACGGCCTCCTCGCGGCGACCGCGCTGGAACATGGCCTGACGCTCGCGACCCGCAGCCCCGCCACATTCCGCCTGGGCAAGGTCAAGACGGTCAATCCATGGGGCTATACGCCGGCGGCTCCGGTGGAGGACGACGACGACTGGCGCCAGGCCAGCCGCGGGCCGTGGCTCAAGAACCTGTTCGTGCGCGGCTGACCGGCGACGCGGCGAACTGCTCCACCAGCGAGCGGTGCGACGGCAGGTCGCGCGTCGCCCGTTCGCCAAAGCTGCGCACCCGCGCAAACAAGCGCTGTGCCTCCGCCATGTGGGGAAAGTCAGCGCGCCCGGCCGACAAATCGGTTCGGAAACCCATGCCGTACAGGATGTACTGGTAGTTGAAGTACGCGAAGGATTCGACGTCGAGCAGGAAGTCGAACCGGCTGGGCGGGCGAAAGCGCCATTGTTCCAGCAAGTCGCGCAGGGGCTCCGGTATGCTCGTCGGATCGGCATTGTCCCGCCAGAACGGCTCTGGCCGGCGGCTGAGGCAATAATGAAGCTTCAGGAAGTTGACGATGTTGGCGTAGCGCGCGGTCATTAGTGCGTTGAAGCGCCGTGCGGGCAGGTCGATCGGCCCGTGATGCGGAAACAGCTCGGCAATCATGCCCACCGCTGCCTCGATCAGCACCACGCCCGTCGACTCGAGCGGCTCGAGAAAGCCGGCGGCGAGGCCGACAGCCACGCAATTGCCGATCCAGGGCCGCTCGCGCCACCCTGCCTCAAAGGTCAGCCGGCGCGGGGTCACCTCGCCCGCCGCCTCGCCCAGATACTCTGCCAGGATTTCCGCCGCGCGCTCGTCATCGACATAATCGCTCGCGTAAACACAGCCGATGCCGCGTGCGCCGGGAAGGCCGATGTCCCAGATCCATCCCGCCTGGTGCGCCGTCGCCACCGTGTAGCTCTCGATCGGCGCATCGGGGCGATCATAGGGCAGCTTGCAGGTCAGCGCCCGGTCCGTGAACAGCTGATCCTTGATCGAATGGAAGGGTGAACCCAGCGCCCGCCCGATGAGCTCGGCGCGAAAGCCGGTGCAGTCGATGAACAGGTCCGCAGTCAGCACGCCCGCATCGGTGTCAAGCCGGGCGATACGGCCGTCATCGCCCACGATGACCTCTTGCAGCCGCCCGGACAAATGCTCCACGCCCAGTTCCCGCGCCCGCGCCGCCAGGACGGAGGCAAGCCGAACCGCATCGAAGTGGAATGCGTAGTTGAGAGGACCTGCAAAGTCCCCTTCGCCCGGCTGCTTGGGCGCGCGTTTGGCGTCGGCAACGCGGTTCTGGATCGTCACCGCTTCGGCAAAGGGCGGCCGCGCTTCCTCGTCCTGCAACAGCCAGTACGGGACCAAGCTGGTCCCCTCTGCATGGAAGGGCGGTTCGAACGGGTGAAAATAGCTGTGCGGCCGGTCGCCCGTTGCCGGCTGCCAGTTGGTAAAGCGCACGCCCTGCTTGAAGGTCGCCGACGCGTCGCGAACGAAGCTGCCTTCGTCGATGCCAAGAAAGCGCAGCGTGTCACGGATGGTCGGAAACGTGCCCTCCCCGACCCCGATAATGCCGATCTCCGGCGATTCGAGCAGCGTGATCCGGACTGACTGGCCCAGCGCCTTGGCGAGATAGGCCGCGGTTAACCAACCGGCGGTCCCGCCACCAACAATCACGATCCGGCGACCATCAGACATAAGCGCCTGCATAGACGATCCGCGCATGCTTCAACAGCACGTTGGCCCCGCCGCCGGATACAAGGCGGCCCGGCGATGACGCCGGGCCGTAGGGGCGCTCAGGGAGCTCACCTGGCGATGCGTGTCGGCTGCCCGTGGGCAGCGGAAATCATTGCGCGTTGCTGAGCGTCGCGCTGTTGTCGGTTGCAAGCGTTCCGTTGCCCTCATCAGCGGGCAGGGCCGTGTTGTCGGACAGGAGATCGCTGTTGCCCGTGAACTCGCTGTTCCCGGCGAAGTCGTCGCCCGCACCGGCTTCGTTGGCTACCACGCCGGTTTCGGCGGAGCTGTTGCTGCCGGTTTCACCCTTGCCGCACGCGGCGAGCGACAGGCCGGCGGCCGCGAGCAGGACGATCGTCTTCTTCATGAGTTTTCCTTCGTTGTTGATCGGAAGTGCCGGCCACTGGCGCGCGCCAACGCCTTGGGTTGGTGACCAGCGGATCGGACGCAGGCGAGGCCGCTTGTTACTGGCGAGACGGGGCGCATCGTTGCGCTTTCCACCAATGAACGAATCATCCCGCCACCTCCGGGCAGCAACATACCCCATCATCGTAGTAGGAATTGAAAGAAGAAGTTGCGCACCGGATAGCTGGCGTAACGTCGACCTTGTGCCGCCGTGGCGCTTTGGACGTTCCATCGCCGTCATCTACGCGGCAACCAGTGATCGAGGGTGAGTTGAGGATATGACAGTGGCGGATGCGGAACTCGCGGCGGAGTTGGCAGGCAAGCTTGGCCTCGACGTGGCGCCTTGTGGCCCGGTGATCGGCGCAGAGGTGGCGGGCGTCCGGTTTTCCGACCCGATCGATCCGGACATCGCCAGCGCGCTTCGTGCCCTGCTGCTGCGCCACAAGGTGTTGTTCCTGCGTGACCTTAATCCCAGCTACGAACAGCACCTTGCGCTGGCCCGGGTTTGGGGAACACTGGAGGGCCATCCGGTCATCAAGCACGTTCCGGGCTATCCAGAGATCCTCGACATCCGCGGATCGGAGGGCCGCGTGGAGGACGCCGCCGGCGATCAGCGCTTTCGCGTGCTCGACAAATGGCACGCCGACGTCACCTTCCGCGCCGCGCCGTCGATGGGGGCGGTGCTGCGCGCGCGGGAGCTGCCGGCGATCGGCGGTGACACGCTGTGGGCTGATGCCGCCGCGGCTTATGACGGCCTGTCGGACGAGGTAAAGGCGAGCATCGAGGGCCGCACGGCGACCCACGACCTCCTGTTCGACTTCGGCGACCGCATCGCGCCGGAGCGCCGGGCGGCGATGGCGGCGGAGTTCCCGCCGCAACATCATCCTATCGTTCGCATCCATCCCGAGACGGGCGCGCGTGTCCTGTTCGTCAATGCAAGCTTCACCAGCCGGATCGACGACATGGACGAGGATGAGGGCGCGAAGCTGCTCTCCCACCTGCTCGAGCGATTCAAGGTGCCCGAATACCAGGTCCGGTTCCGCTGGACGCCGAACGCGATCGCCATCTGGGACAACCGCGCGACCCAGCATTATCCCGTCGCCGATTACTGGCCCGCGCGCCGGCGAATGGAGCGTGTCACGATCGCGGGCGACTGCCCTTTGGGCCGCGCTGACCCGGACTGCCGCGCCGGGCGGGCATGGTCGGGCTTTGCGCATCAGCAATAATGCTTTGTTGGGCTGGCGGCGACGCGGGGCCAACTGGGCCGGCATGACACGATTTCTTCCGCACCGCCTATCCTTTGGCGGCCAGGTGCTCCTCGGCATGATTGCCGGCCTGCTGCTCGGCCTTGTCGCCCGGGATCTTCCGGGTGGCGAAGCCGGCTGGCTCGCACAGACGCTGCACACGCTTGGTCAAAGCTTTGTGCAGTTGTTGAAAGCGCTGGTGCCACCCTTGGTGTTCACCGCCATCGTCAGCTCCATCGCGGCACTGCGCGACCTGGACAATGCGGCGCGGTTGGTGGCGCGCACGCTGGCGTGGTTTGCGATCACTGCCCTGATCGCCGTGTGCATCGGCCTGGCACTTGGCGTCACGCTGCACCCCGGCATCCATGCCGGTGTCGACCGCGCGGCGGGCGTGATGCCGTCCACCACGGGCAGTTGGGTCGACTTCCTGAAGGGCCTCGTTCCAGCCAATTTCCTGGGGCTGACGGCATCGACCAGCCAGGCGGATGCGCGGTTGTCGACCACCCTGTCGTTCAACGTCCTCCAGATCATCGTTGCTGCGGTTGCGACCGGAGCCGCCGCGGTGCGGGTCGGCGCGGCGGGTGAGCCGTTCCTGGCGTTCAACGCTTCGGCGCTCGCCATCTTCCGCCGGCTGCTGCGCTGGGTGATTGCGCTGACGCCGATTGGTTCGGCTGCGCTGATCGGCGATGCCGTGGTGCGCTATGGCTGGACCACCCTGTCGAGCCTCGGCGCCTTTGCAGGCGCGGTGTATCTCGGCCTCGCACTGGTGTTGTTCGTCGTTTATCCATTGCTGCTGATCGCCAATGGCCTGAGCCCGACGCGCTTTTTCTCGGCGGCATGGCCCGCGATCCAGCTCGGCTTCGTGTCGCGCTCCTCGATCGGAACCCTGCCCGTGACGGAGGAAGTGACCGAGCGCGCGCTGGGCGTGCCGCGTGGCTATGCAAGCTTTGCCGTGCCGTTGGCCGCCACCACCAAGATGGACGGCTGCGCCGCGATTTACCCGGCGGTATCGGCGATCTTCGTGGCACAGTTCTTCGGGATCACGCTCAACCCGTCCGACTATGCGCTGATCGTCTTCGTGTCGGTGTTCGGGTCGGCCGCGACCGCCGGGCTGACCGGGGCGACGGTGATGCTGACCCTGACGCTTTCGACACTGGGCCTGCCCTTGGAGGGGGCCGGACTGCTGCTCGCGATCGATCCGATCCTCGACATGGGCCGCACGGCCGTCAACGTCGCGGGCCAGATGCTGGTGCCGCTGATCGTGGCCAAGCGAGAAGGGTTGCTGACCAGCCCGGCATCGAGCGTCAGTGACGCGCCGGCGCTCACCCCCGCTACGTCCGGCTGACGCAGCGCGCTTGATCCCGCGCCGCCGTCGGACGATGGCGCGGGCGTGAGCTCCCGAGGATCGATGCCACCGCCAGCGCTGCCCCGAGCGGGAGGCAACCCGCGATGCTGACCCTGTCACCGGGTGAGGCGCGCCGGATCGCCCTCACCGCGCAAGGGTTCAACGGCATCGACCGGGACGGCGGCGTTGATGCGGCATGCGTCCGGCGCACGATCCGCCACCTTGGCCTGTTGCAGATCGACAGCGTCAACGTCCTGGTCCGCGCGCATTACCTGCCGCTCTTCTCACGCCTTGGCAGCTACCAACGCCCCATCCTCGATCAGGTCAGCGTCGAGCGGCCGCGCCGCTTCTTCGAATACTGGGGGCACGAAGCGTCCCTGCTGCCCGTCGAGGCGCATCCGCTGTTCCGCTGGCGCATGGAGCGCGCCCGGGGCGGCCAGGGCATCTGGCAACGGCTGACACCCTTCGCCAGCGACCGCCGCGGTGAAGCAGACGCGCTTCTCGCCCGCATCGCCAGCGATGGCCCGCTTGCCGCCTCCGACGTGTCCGGCGCCGTCCAGGGCAAGGGCATGTGGGAATGGAGCGAGGCCAAGCACGCACTCGAATGGCTGTTCTGGTCAGGGCTTGTCGCCGCCACGCATCGGCGCTCCAGTTTCGAGCGCGTTTATGACCTGCCCGAGCGGGTGTTGCCCGCCGCGGTGCTGGCTCAGCCCACCCCCTCCCCGCGCGATGCGCAACGCGACCTGCTCGCCCACGCCGCGCGGGCGCTGGGGGTCGCCACGGCGGGGGACCTGCGCGATTATCATCGCCTGCCTGCCGGTGAGGTCGCCGCGCTGCTGGCCGAGCTGGTCGAAGCGGGCACGATCACCCCTGTACAGGTGCGCGGCTGGCGGCAGCCGGCCTTTCTCCATCGCGACGCGGTTGCCGGCCGGCGCCTGGGTGGTGGCGTATTGCTGTCGCCCTTCGATCCGCTGGTCTGGCGTCGCGAGCGCACCGAGCGCTTGTTCAACTTCCGCTACCGGCTTGAGATCTACACGCCAGCCGATCAGCGCGAGCATGGTTATTACGTGCTGCCTTTCCTGCTCGACGGCGCGCTGGTCGGTCGCGTGGACCTGAAGGCGGATCGCGCCGCCCGCCGGCTGCTCGTCCAGCAGGCGAGCCTGGAACCCGATGCCCCGCCCCACGCCGCCGCCGCGCTATGGGCGGAGCTCCAGCGGATGGCCAACTGGCTGGAGCTGGATGCAGTCGATCCGCAAGGCTCCGCGGCCTTGCTCAACCCTTTGAGTTGAATCCGGCAACACAGGCCCGACATGGGGCTGCCCATCCCGCCACCGATGGCAGCGATCCGGGTATAGGAGCAACACATGAAAGCGATGACCGTAGGTTCCCCAGCAACGCTGGACACGCTCGGCTTTTCGGAGCGTGCCGATCCGGGCGCGCCCGGCCGGGGCGCTATCCGCGTCGCGCTGCACGGTAGCTCGCTCAACTACCATGATCTTGGCGTCGTTACCGGCCACATGCCGGCCAGCGCGGGCCGGATCGCCCTGGCAGACGGCAGCGGCATCGTGGAAGCCGTTGGGGATGGCGTCACCGAGTTCGCGGTCGGGGACAATGTCGTGTCCTGCTTCTTCCCGGACTGGCAGGATGGAACCGCTACGATCGGCGATTTCTCGCGCACGCCGGGCGATGGCATCGACGGTTTTGCGACGGAGGTGGCCGTGGGGCCGGCCACTGCCTTCACCCACATACCCAAGGGCTATGACGCGGTTGAGGCGGCGACGATCACCACGGCCGGGCTGACCGCCTGGCGCGCGCTGGTCGGAGAAGGCGGGCTGAAGGCGGGCGACGTGGTGCTGCTGCTCGGCACGGGCGGCGTGTCCATCTGGGCGCTTCAGATTGCCAAGGCGATGGGAGCCACCGTCGTGCTGACGTCTTCCTCCGGCGCGAAGCTGGAACGCGCACGCGAGCTCGGCGCCGATCACGTGGTCAACTATCGCGAGGTGCGCGACTGGGGCCGGGCCGTACGGGACTGGACCGGTGGACGCGGCGTCGACCAGGTGCTGGAGCTCGGCGGCGCGGGAACGCTATCGAACTCGATCGAGGCGGTCCGGGTGGGCGGCCATATCGCCCTGATCGGGACGGTTGCCGGCGTGGCGGGTGACGTGCCCACCGCTGCACTGATGGGCAAGCAAGCACGGCTGCAGGGCCTGATCGTCGGATCACGCCGGCAACAGCAGGAATTCATCCGCGCCATCGACACCGTCGGCATCCGGCCGGTGGTGGACCAGCGTTTTCCGCTCGACCAACTGCCCGAAGCATTTCGCGTCCAGGCGGCGGCGGGTCATTTCGGCAAGATCGGCACCGAATGGTAGAACACGCCCGGGAAGGCGCCTCGCCCGACGTCGACCATGACGTCGGTGCGACAAAATTGTTCAACTAAGCTGTTGAAACCATGCGATCCTCTCCCATATCGCGATCACTGTTCAACAACTGAAAGGAGGTGGTCGAATGTCTCATTGTCCCATGCCGTCCGTGGCAAGCCTGATGGGTGCGACCTCCGCCGCGGGGTTCGTCGCCTGACGACAAGCCGCGAACGGCTGACAATGGAAAGGCCGCCCCCGAGAGGGGGCGGCCTTTCGCTTTACAGCAACTAGTGGTCGGAGCGCCTGCGGGAGCGAAGCCGGGCCATGTGAACGCGGCCCGGCTCCCCGCCTATCGCATCAATCCGGCCGCGCGGAGCGCGTCCTCGATCACCTTGCCAACACCCGCCACCTCGGGGCCGCCCATGCCCGCCCGCCCCGTTGGCGAACGGAAGGGCGCCGCGGACGCAGGCGAAAGAACGGCGCCGCTGGCCGGCGCGTCAGGCCGCTGGGCCGCAACCTTCTCTTCCCCGCTCCTCGCGATGCCGCCATCAATGCCCCAGAAGTGGCAGATGTGCTGGGTCGAGGAGATACTCGCTTCAAGCATATAGGGGCCGCTTCTGCCGCACCCATCCGCACCCAGGCTGTCCAGCGGCGTCCCATGCCCCATGCCCGTGATGCTGAACTCTTCAATGACCTCTCGCCCGGCACGGTCCGACCAGACGCGACGTGGGTAGCCGTCCACTGCCTCTGTCCGGTCGGGAACGACCCCGACCCCGTGCAGCGCGCGCCACTGGCCGATAATAGCCTGGACGTTCGAAGGATTGACGGTCGCGTCCGCGCTTCCATGCCAGATGGAGATGGTCGGCCAGGGCCCATGATGGTCCGACGCATCGCGAACAAGCGCGGTCAGTTCGGCATCGGTGGGCAGCCCATGCCCGCGCATGCGGTCAAAGGCCTGTGGGACCGTGGCCGCACAACCAAAGGGCAGGCCTGCTATGATGGCACCGCCGGCGAACACCTCGGGATAGGTTGCCAGCATCACCGACGCCATCGCGCCGCCCGCCGACAGACCGGTCACGAAGATCCGCTCCGGGTCGATCGGATGCGCTTGGGCGACGGCAGCGATCATCTGGCGGATCGACAGCGCCTCACCCGACCCGCGACGGCTATGCTCCGGTACGAACCAGTTGAAGCACAAATTGGGGTTGTTCTGCCGTTGCTGCTCGGGAAACAGGACGGCAAAGCCATGCCGATCGGCCATCTGGGACCAGCCAGCCCCTAAGTCATACCCGACCGCGGTTTGTGTGCAGCCATGCAGGACCACGACCAGCGGCGCTCCACTGGCAAGGCCGGGTGGCACATAGATATGGGCGGCCAATGCGCCAGGGTTCGACCCGAACTCCCGCAACCGCGTCAAGCGGCCGCTGACGTCCGCCGCCGGGGCGACGCGCAGTGCGGCCAGGCGCGCAACGGTGTCGGAAAGCTTTCTCATGATGATGCCCTGTGATGGAGTAAGCCTGCACAGGCATGGCTTTGACCATTTTGCTGCACTGCACAACAGATGGGAACACAGCCGTTCCGTACAAGGTTCGCTGCTGGTTGTTGCGACGTAGCTTCATGACGGAGCGGCTATCTTTGGGCCGACTGACTGGACCGAATAGCTGATGGCCAGCTTTTTTCATCAACCGATCGGGTCTGCCTGCCGCTCCCGCATGTTCCACCAGGATGTTGGATCAGCTTACTATCGACCAGCCGTACACTCTTGTTCTTACCGGACTGGGGCTATTGATCGCCCTTGTCGCCTGGTTGCCGCTCGCGCTAAAGCGACTGCCCCTATCGCTGCCGATCGTGTGCATCGGCATCGGCGCGCTCGTATTCCTGCTGCCCCGCGTGACGTTGTCGCCCTTGCCGACCGAGTTTCCGCACATCACCGAACGCTTTGCCGAGCTGGTCGTGATCATTGCCCTGATGGGAGCGGGGCTGAAGATTGACCGCGTCTTCGGGTGGCGACGCTGGGCGGTGACCTGGCGACTGCTGGCGATCACGATGCCGCTCGGGATTGCGGCCATCACCTTGTTGTCGGGCTGGATGCTGGGACTGGCTTGGCCGGTTGCGCTTCTTCTTGCCGCCAGCCTCGCGCCCACGGACCCGGTGCTGGCGTCGGATGTGCAGGTGGGACCGCCCAGGACCGGGGAGGAAGATGACGTCCGTTTTGGGCTGACATCGGAAGCCGGCTTGAACGACGGGGCAGCCTTCCCCTTCGTGCACCTTGCCATCCTGTTCGCTGCTGCCTCGACCACCAGCGTGGAGTCCTTCACGCACTGGCTCGGCTATCGCGTTCTGTGGGAGATCGGCGGGGGCGTCGCGGCAGGCTGGCTGATCGGTCGCGCCTTTGGCTGGCTGACCTTTCACGTTCCGGCCGAAACCAAGCTTGCCAGGACGGGTGATGGCCTGATCGCGCTGTCGGCGACCCTGGTATCCTATGGACTGACCGAGATCATTCACGGCTACGGCTTTCTTGCGGTGTTCGTCACCGCCCTGACCATCCGTCACACCCATCGGGAGCATGAATTCCAGGCCGACATGCATGCCATCACCGAACAGGTCGAGCGGCTGGCGATGATGATCCTGTTGCTTCTGTTCGGCGGCGCGCTGGTGTCGGGCCTGCTCGCGTCGGTGACCTGGGTGGATGCCGTGGCGGCGGCGGTCATCCTGCTTGTCGTGCGCCCGCTTACCGGCTGGATCGGGCTGCTCCGTTACCCTGTTGCGGCGGGCGAAAGGCTGACCTTGTCGTTTTTCGGGATCAGGGGCGTCGGGTCGATCTATTACATGGCCTATGGCATCAACCATATGGACGTGCCCGATCCAGCACGCCTGTGGGGCATTGTCGGGCTGGTGATCCTTTTCTCCATCCTGCTCCATGGCCTGACGGTGACGCCCATCATGCGATCCCTGGACCGATCCAACGGGCGGGATCCGGATGGCGAGGAGGCACTGGCGTGAGCCGAACCGTCAGTCCCGCAGGCCGAGCACATCACCGAAAAAGACGGTTTGCAGATGCGCCCCGTGCTCGTCCTGTATCTCGATGCGGTGATGCCGAGAGATGGGGCGGCCGGCGATTACTTCTTCGGCGATCAGCTCTCGCACGCCCTGAACGGCATCCCGCGTTGCGGCCCCAAGGTCGGGCAACTCGCTTCCCTCCGTATCGAGGGCAGAACCGTCGTTGAACACATGAAGATAGAACCGCGGCATCTCATGCTCCTGAGTAGGCGCTCCATGTGAACATAAAACGTTAAGTTCAATGATCATAATCAATGTTCCCGCGCTGGGACAATTTGCGACACAATAACTGCATCTCAGGATGTGATGAGAATAACGCAGGTTTACGCTTCAGCCCGCAACCAACAATGATTTGCACCGGGCCGGACGAACTCTGATACCCTCATCATGTGCATGCCACGCTCGCGAACGCTGCTGCTACCCTGGATCAATTCATTATGGACGTTACCTCCCTGTGCCAGGGCGGTAGCCTTGCAATGCGGGGGTCGCCCTTGGTGGCCACGAAAGCTTTTACGGCAGTCCGATCGCGCTGGAACGCGAGAGCTGGCCTGATAGCGTGATCATACAGGCATAGCGTTTGTCGGGCGTCCGAACTGGGAGCCTCGCGCTTCGACAGTTGGTCGACGGCGATGCCGAGCTGCGCCGCATCTGCTGGGGCCGTGCGGGTCAGGCTTGTACAGGCCTCGGAAAGACTGGCCAGCAATGCGCGGCAACGGCTGAATCAAAGGCGGGCGAGATGGCTGCCGATGTAGCGCGACCGGATGCGATCGGACCAACTGCCGGTCACGCACAAAGACATCGCCGCCATAATCGGCGTTCAGCGGACGGGCGTCACCCCAGCATTGCACGAACGGGGCGGGCACGGATGATCTGGTAACGTTGTGGTTTGGTGACGATCTGGACGTTCCTGCGCTGCTGACGTTGTCGGCAAGCGGTTACGGCAGACCTGAGGAACAGCAGGCTAAGCGGCTGGACCGCGGATAACGTTCTTGCGCCGCACCGGCGCGGGTCGTCAGTGCGGTAGAAGCCTTTGATCAGTCCGTCTTGGCCGCGAGCCATATCGTGTGAGGCCCGTTATCGGGATCCTCGTCAAACTCGGCTTCACTCACGTCGAAGCCAGCCTCGCTCAGCCGGCTGCGAAACGTGGGATCACCATAAGCGGACCAGACCGCCAGCACGCCGCCGGGCTTCAGTGCAGCCCGTGCCGCTCTTATGCCCCAGGAGCAGTACAAGCGTTCATTGGCGAGCTGGATCAGCCCATCGGGCCCATTGTCCACGTCCAGCAGGATAGCGTCGAACCGTTCCTCCCGCTCGGCGATCAGGTCGTGGACGTCGCGCACCTCCAGGGTGACGCGGGGATCGTCCAGCGATGTGCCGTGGATATGCGCCAGCGGCCCGCGCGCCCAGGCGACGATGTCGGGCACCAGTTCTGCCACGGTGATCTTTGCCTGCTCGGGCATTACCTCCAAGGCGGCCGCCAGGGTGAATCCCATGCCGAGCCCGCCGACCAGGACTTCGCCCCCGCGGTCGCCAATCTCTGCATAGGCCAGGGTCGCCAGCGCTCGTTCGGACCCATGGCACCAGCTGCCCATCAGCTGTTCGCCCTCGAACACGATTTCGAAATCCTGCCCGGACTGCATCAGGTAGAGCTGCCCGCCACCCGGGATATCGGCGGTGGCGACCAGATCGCCCGTGTTCATTGCCCCGATCCCATCGGCTTGGAAGCGGGATCAAGAACGGCCAACACGGCATGCAGGCCTTCCTCGCTGTTAACGGCAAGATCCAGCGGACGGCCGCCGAGTTCGTCGTGCTGTTCGTTCAGAAAGGCGATCATGCCGCTCCCGCTGCCAAAGAACCGCCACGCCTTGTCGGTCACGGCAGCCTGCCGGCGCTTCTGGTCCACCGACAGGACCGACTTGCTGCCCGATCGCTTGAACTGCTGGGTCGGGCGCTTCGCCCGTTCGGGCGGGGCCTGTTCGGCGCTCAAGAGAGCGGAACCAAGGGCGTCGAAGCTTGGCGGGCGGGCTGAACCAGCTGCTCGATTTGCCGGGCATAGCCGACGGCCAGGGCACGATGGCTGCTCCTGGCGGAAACGCAGGACGCCGCATCGGAACGCATGAGCGACACCTGATGTCGATGAAGAAGATAGTTCAGGCCCATAACAGGTCTC
>Ga0210040_10001954_pt1 | contig 29973 bp, 26 predicted proteins | sample CryGeyCG12114_NA_FD_185462 | JGI IMG/M metagenome (GOLD analysis project Ga0210040, IMG submission 185462) | Groundwater microbial communities from aquifer - Crystal Geyser CG19_WC_8/21/14_NA (SPAdes) (version 2) | ecosystem: Environmental > Aquatic > Deep subsurface > Groundwater | place: USA...
CGGTGGTGGCGGCCGTCCGCGGCACCGCCGCCGGGGCGGGCGTCGCGCTCGCGCTGGCCGCGGACCTGCGGCTGCTCGCCGCGTCCGCCCGCGTGGACCTCGGCTTCGCCCGCGTCGGCCTGCCCCCCGACACCGGCGCGTCGTGGTGGCTGCCGCGCCTGGTGGGCGAGGGGCGCGCGCGCGACCTGCTGCTGCGGCCCCGTCCTGTGCCGGCGCCGGAGTGCGTGGCCATCGGGCTGGCGACCGAGGCGGTCGACGACGACGCGCTGGACGCGCGCGTCACCGAGGTGGCGCAGCAGCTGGCGGCCGGGCCGACGGCGGCCCTCGTCGCGACGCGGCGGGCGCTGGCCTTCGCGGCGACGCACGACCTGCCCGCCACGCTCGAGCACGAGGGTCACCTCGTCGCCGAGGCGGCGCGGCGGCCCGAGCACCGCGCGGCCGTGGAGGCCTTCCTCACCCGTCGGCGGTGACGTCCCCCGCGGCCCCGCCGGTGACGTGGCCGGTGACGTGGCCGGTGGCGTGGTGGGGGCGACGGTCCCCGGTGCCCGCGCCCCGCACCCAGCAGCCGGCGAGGTGGTCGTCCACGAGGCCGACCGCCTGCATCGTCGCGTAGGCGGTCGTCGGGCCGACGAAGACCAGGCCTGCGGCCTTCAGCGCCCGGGCCAGCGCCGTCGACGCGGGCGTCGCGGACGGCACCTCGCCGACGCGGCCGGGCGCCCGGTGCGCGCCCTCCGGCTCGGCCGCGCGGAGCAGCAGCGCCTCCAGCCCGCCCCGCTCCCGCAGCGCCACGACGGCGCGCGCGTTGGCCAGGACGGCGTCGACCTTGGCGCGGTTGCGCACGATGCCGGCGTCGGCCAGCAGCCGCTCGCGGTCCTGCGCCCCGAACGCCGCGACGACGTCGGCGTCGAAGCCCGCGAAGGCGGCGCGGAAGGCCTCTCGCTTGCGCAGGACCGTCAGCCAGGACAGGCCCGACTGGAACGCCTCGAGGCTCAGGCGCTCGAACAGCGCTGCCTCGCCGGTCACCGGCCGGCCCCACTCCTCGTCGTGGTAGCGCCGGTACACCGGCGGTCCGTCCCCCCACGGGCACCGGGCGCGCCCGTCGTCGCCCACCACGGGTCCCCCCGCAGCGGCGGGGACTCCGCGTGGGCGAGCCCTGCTGCGGGCCCTGCTGGGCCCGCCGACGCCTCGCCGACGGGCCCGCTCACGGCTCGAGCGGCTCGGGGGTCCGGGCCTCCACCCGGCGGACCAGGTCGACGACCACGGAGCGCAGGCCGACCCACGCGGGCACCCGCAGCAGCGGCTCGAGCGGCCGGGTGAGGGTCACGGGCGCGATCTCGACGTCCTCGCCCCAGACCACGCGGCACGAGCCCGCCGTGAGCGGCTCGACGCGCAGGGCCGCGCTCCCGAGGACCACGGAGCCGCGCTTGGCCAGGACGGCCGTGCCCGGGCGCCCGCCGTCGCCGGGGGCGCCGGCCGTCGGCGGCTCCCACCGGACGACGACCATGGGGTCGTCGAAGCCCGCGCCGAGGACGGACGTCCGCCCCGTGAAGGAGTCGCCCTCCCCCTCGGCGCTGCGGGATCTCTCCGCGCTGCGGGTCCGGTGCACCCGCGTGAGCGGGATGGAGGCGCTCTGCCAGGGCCAGTCCGTGAGGTGGCGCCACACGAGCGGCGCGCTGCGGCGCGCGAGGACCTCCACCACGACGCGCATCACGCCTCCGCCCCGGACCGTGGCTCGCGCCACGGCGGGTCCTGCGGGTCGGCCCGGCGGACGAGCGCCTCCAGCTCGGCCAGGCGGGCGTCCCGCTCGGCGACCTCGTCCCGGACGCGGTCCAGCACGGCGTCGACCTCGTCCATGCGGTACCCGCGCAGGCCGAGGGAGAAGCGCACGCGGTCGACGTCGTCCGCGCTCAGCGGGCCGTCGGGCAGCGCGCGCAGCGGTCGGCTCGTCGTCGGCTCGTCCAGCCCGCCCGGGACGCGGCCGAGCGCCACGGCCGCCGCGCCTCCGGCCACCGCGACGGCCACGAGCACCAGCACCAGCACCAGCGTCACGGCTGGATCGTCCCAGACGGCACCGCGGCGGGGGCTCCCCCGGCGGCTCCGGTCGGGGCGGTGAGCCAGGCTCCGAGCACCTGCGCGCAGCGGTGCAGGTCCGCGACCGGGCACCGCTCGTCGTCGGCGTGGGCGAGCAGGGGGTCCCCGGGGCCGAAGTTGACCGCCGGGACGCCGAGCGCGGTGAAGCGGGCGACGTCCGTCCAGCCGAGCTTGGCGCGCGGCTCCTGCCCGGTCACCGCGACGAAGTCGGCCGCCGCGGGCCGGTCCAGGCCGGGGCGGGCGCCCTCGGCGCCGTCGGTGAGGACGACCTCGTAGCCGGCGAGCAGCTCGCGCAGGTCGGACTCCGCCTGCGCCAGCGTCCGGTCCGGGGCGAAGCGGTGGTTGACCGTCACCACGCAGCGGTCGGGGACCACGTTGCCCGCTCCGCCCCCGCGGACGCCGACCGCCTGCAGGCTCTGGCGGAAGACCAGCCCGTCCACCTCCCGCTCGCCGGGGTCGTGCCCCGCGAGCAGCGCCAGCAGCGGCGCAGCCGCGTGCACGGCGTTGCGCCCGCGCCACGGCCGCGCCGAGTGGGCGGGGACCCCGTGCAGGTGCACCTCGACGCGCAGCGTCCCGTTGCAGCCGCCCTCGACCGCCGCGGACGTGGGCTCGCACAGCACCGCGACGTCGCCGGCGAGCCAGTCCGGGTGCGCGGCCGCGACGCGCCCCAGGCCGTTGAGGTCGGCCTCGACCTCCTCGTGGTCGTAGAAGACCCAGGTGACGTCGCGGGTCGGCTCCACCACCGACGCGGCGAGCGACAGGGCGACGGCGACACCGCCCTTCATGTCGGACGTGCCCCGCCCGTGCACAACCTCCTCGTCGCCGGCCCCGGTGCGCCACGTCGGCAGGTTCGGGCTGCCGTCCTGGCGGCGGCCCAGGGGGACGGTGTCGAGGTGCCCCGCCACGACCACGCGGGACGAGCGCCCCAGGCGCGTGCGCGCCACCACGGCGTCGCCGTCGCGCAGCACCTCCAGGTGCGCGCAGCCGGCCAGCGCGGACTCCACGGCGTCGGCGAGGCGCCCCTCGTCGCCGCTGACCGACTCCACGTCGCAGACGGCCTGCAGCAGGTCCGGCAGGTCGGCCGCGAGGTCGAGGACGGCGGGCTGCGGCGGCGCGGTCGTCATGCCGCGAAGGGTAGGCGGGAGGAGAGCCCGGGGAGGAGAGCCCGGTGGAGGGGAGCCCGGGGAGGAGGAGCCGGGCGCGCCCTCGCGGCCCGGTACCCTCGGCGCCATGCCGGACGCCCCCGCCGACACGCCCGCCGCGCCCCTCGGCAGCGCCCCCGACGGCGCCCCCGAGCAGAGTCCCGGCGCGAGCGCCGAGGTCGCGGGGACGTCCGCACCCGAGGGCCGCTGGGCCTGGGGCTTCGGGCTCGCCACCAGCAGCGAGGACGGCGCCGTCCTCGACACCTGGTACCCCGCACCGGCCCTCGGCCACCCCGGGGACGACGTCGGCCCCTTCGGGGTCCCCGCCGACCTCGCCTCGCTGGAGGGCTCGGACCCGCGCCGCGGCGTGCGCACCCACGTGGTGCGCACCGTCGTCGACCTCGACGTGCCGCCGGCCGACGTGCCGGACGCCTACCTGCGCCTGCACCTGCTGTCGTCCCGGCTCGTGCGCCCCCACGGCCTCGACCTCACCGGCCTGTTCGGCGTCCTGCAGACGGTCGTGTGGACCTCTGCGGGCCCGTGCGCCGTCGAGGGCTTCGAGGAGGTGCGCATCCGCCTGCTGGCGGCCCGCGGCGAGCGCGTCGTCGTCCTCGGCGTCGACAAGTTCCCGCGGATGACCGACTACGTGCTGCCCGCAGGGGTGCGCGTCGCGGACGCCTCGCGCGTGCGCCTGGGGGCGCACCTCGCACCAGGCACCACGGTGATGCACGAGGGGTTCGTCAACTTCAACGCCGGGACCCTCGGCAGCTCCATGGTCGAGGGGCGCATCAGCGCCGGCGTCGTGGTCGGGGACGGGTCCGACGTCGGCGGTGGCTCCTCGATCATGGGCACGCTGTCCGGCGGGGGCACCGAGGTCGTCTCCGTGGGCGAGCGGTGCCTCATCGGCGCCAACGCGGGGATCGGCGTCTCGCTCGGGGACGACTGCGTCGTCGAGGCGGGCCTGTACGTGACGGCCGGCACGAAGGTCGCGGTGCTGGACCCGGAGACGCGCGAGGTCAGCCGGGTCGTCAAGGCGCGCGAGCTGTCCGGCGCCGACGGCCTCCAGCTCTGGCGGAACTCCACGACGGGCGCCGTCGAGGCGCGCACCCGCAGCGGCGCCTGGGGCGCCCTGAACGCGGCGCTGCACGCCAACTGACGCCGCCCTCCCCCGCGACGCCCCCTGCCCCAGCCGCCGTGACCTCTCCCTCCGCGCGCCGCCGCGCGTCGGTCGAGCGCCGCCGGCGCCTGCGCCGCACGGGCGTCGTCGCCGTCCTCGCGCTCGGCGTCGTCGGCGCCGCCGTGGTGGTCGCCGTCCGGGAGGGGGACGCCCCGGCCATCAGCCCGCGGTGCACGGCCGCGGCCGGTGGGGACGAGCACGTCCTGACGGCTGACCGCGCCGCGGTGGCCGCGCTCATCACCGCGCGGGCACGGGCGCGGGGGCTGCCGCCCCGAGCGGCCACCATCGCCCTCGCCACGGCGGTCCAGGAGTCCGGGCTGCGCAACCTCGACCACGGGGACCGCGACTCCCTCGGGCTCTTCCAGCAGCGGCCGTCGCAGGGGTGGGGGACCCCCGAGCAGGTGCAGGACCCGCTGTACGCCACCGACGCCTTCTACGACGGCCTCGTCGAGGTCGAGGGCTACGAGTCGCTGGACGTCACCGACGCCGCCCAGCGCGTGCAGCGCTCCGGCTTCCCCACCGCCTACGCCGACCACGAGCCGGAGGCGCGGGTCTTCGCCTCCGCCCTGACGGGCTTCTCCCCGGCGGCGCTCGTGTGCCGGCTCCCCGCGGTGCCGGCCAGCGGGGCTCCGCAGGTGCCGGGCGACGACGGCCTCGCGCCCCGCGCCCGCGCCGTGGCCGAGGAGGCCGTCGCCCAGCTCGGCGAGGAGCAGCTGGCCGTCGTCGACGCGGCCGCGGGGTCCGGAGCACCCGGCACGGTCCTGGAGCGCTCCTACGGCGAGGACGAGGCGGGCGCCCGCGCCGGCTGGGCCCTCGCGTCCTGGGCGGTGGCGCGCGCGGTCGGCACCGACGTCGTCGAGGTGGCCACCGACGGTCGCCGGTGGGTGCGCGGCGAGGCGGCGTGGACCGAGGACGACGCGGCCCCCGGCCGCGGGGCCGTGCGCATCACCGTCGCCGGCTGAGGCCCGTCGGCGGCGCGCGTCAGGGTCGGGCGCCGCCGAGGTCGAGCTCGCCGGCGTCCACGAGGGCTCGCACCGCCTCGCGGCAGGTCTCCTCGGAGGAGCGGCGGGGCTCGTGGCCGAGCAGCTCGCGCCCCCGGCGGGTGCTCGCGCTGTGGCTGCGCAGCAGGTGGTCGCGGCTGGCGGCGACGTGCTCCGCAGCCGTGGTCTCGGCGAACCGCTCCCAGCTGACCTGCTCGAGGACCGCGGTGCGCCCGAACCAGGCCGCGGCCGCCCGGGCGAGGCCGCGCGAGGTCATGGCCTGGGGCGAGACGGCGTGGAAGGCCCGGCCCGCAGCGGCTCCCCGGGCCCCGAGCGCGCGCTCGAAGAGCGCCGCGACGTCGTCGGCGTGCACGTGGTGCAGGAGCTCGGAGCCCGCGCCGGGCAGCTGCAGCGGCTCCCCCGCCGCCAGCGCCTGCCAGACCCGTGGGTCGAGGTTCCCCGCCGGGGTGATGCAGGGCCAGCCCGGGCCGCTGATGTGGCCGGGGTGGACCACGGTGCTGACGAGCCCTCCGCGACGGGTCTCCTCGAGCAGCAGGCGCTCGACCGCGTCCTTCTGCACGCCGTAGTCGCCGTAGGGCTCCCGGTCGTCGTCCTCGTCCAGAGGGGCGACCGTGCTGTCGCCGTGCACCCAGAGCGTGCCGCAGTGCACGTGGTGGGCCCCGCTCCCGCGCAGCCCCTCGACGAGCTGCTGCGCGGAGGCGGGCGTGAAGCACACGAGGTCGACGACGGCGTCCGGGCGCAGGTCGGCCACGCGACCGGCGAAGGTCCCGGCGGCGTCCTCGGCGTCGCGGTCGACCCGCACGCGCTGCACCGAGGCCCACGCGTCGTCGGGCGCGTAGGGCTCGCGCTCGCCCCGGCTCATCGCGACCACCTCGTGGCCCGTCCGCACCAGCCGCGGCACCAGGTGGGTGCCGATGTGACCGGTTGCGCCGACCACGACGACCCTCACGAGGTCGCGCCCACCGCGGTCGAGGAGGCGCGGGCGTCGTGCACCGCCCGGCGCTTGACCGCCTCCCCGAAGACCGACAGCCCGGCGCCCTGCAGGAGGAGGCCGAGCGTGCCGGCGACGACCCAGCCGCGCGCGCTGCCCCCGGTGCCGCGGCTGACGGCGGCGTCACCCGTGACGCAGGTCCCGGCGCCGAGCAGCACCAGGCCGAGCGGCGCCAGCCGGGCCCACGCGCGCAGGTCGTCGTCCGCAGCGGTCAGGGCGCCGAGCGCCCTCGTCCCCGGCCTGGCGTCCGCAGGGGCCACGTCAGCGCCGGTCCATCGGCACGTACGAGCGCTCGGGCTCGCCGACGTAGACCTGGCGGGGGCGCCCGATCTTGGTCTGCGGGTCCTCCATCATCTCGCGCCACTGGGCGATCCAGCCCGGCAGGCGGCCGATGGCGAAGAGCACGGTGAACATCCGCGTGGGGAAGCCCATCGCCTTGTAGATCAGCCCCGTGTAGAAGTCCACGTTCGGGTACAGCTTGCGGTCGACGAAGTAGTCGTCGCGCAGGGCGATCTCCTCGAGCCGCAGGGCGACGTCCAGGCGGGGGTCGTTGACGCCGAGCTGCTCGAGGACGCGGTCGGCCGTCTTCTTGACGATAGCGGCGCGCGGGTCGTAGTTCTTGTAGACCCGGTGGCCGAAGCCCATCAGCCGGACGCCCTTCTCCTTCTTCTTCACCCGCTCCATGAAGGTGTCGACGTCGTCGCCGCTCGCGATGATGTCGTCGAGCATCGTCAGCACGGCCGAGTTCGCCCCGCCGTGCAGCGGGCCCGACAGGGCGTGGATGCCCGCGGAGACCGACGCGTAGAGGTTGGCCTGGCCCGAGCCCACCATGCGCACCGTGGACGTCGAGCAGTTCTGCTCGTGGTCCGCGTGCAGGATGAAGAGCTGGTCGAGGGCCGAGGCCAGGGCCGGGTCGACCTCGTAGGGCTCGGCGGGGAAGCCGAACGTCATCCGCAGGAAGTTCTCGACGAGGCCCAGGGAGTTGTCCGGGTACAGGAAGGGCTGGCCCAGCGTCTTCTTGTGCGCGTACGCCGCGATCGTCGGCAGCTTGGCCATCAGCCGGACGGTGGACAGGTCCACGGCGCGGCGGTCGAACGGGTCGAGGCTCTCCTCGTAGAAGGTCGACAGCGCGGAGACGGCCGAGCTCAGGACCGGCATCGGGTGCGCGTTCGAGGGGAACCCGTTGAAGAAGTTCTTCAGGTCCTCGTGCAGCAGCGTGTGGCGGCTCAGGCTGGAGGAGAACTCCTCGAGCTCGACGGCGCTCGGCAGGTGCCCGTAGATGAGCAGGTAGCTCGTCTCGAGGAAGGTCGACCCCTCGGCGAGCTGCTCGATCGGGTAGCCGCGGTACCGGAGGATCCCGGCGTCCCCGTCGATGTAGGTGATCTCCGAGCGGCAGGACGCCGTGTTGACGAAGCCCGGGTCCAGCGTGACCAGGCCCGTCTCCTTCAGGAGCCCCGAGACGTCGACGCCCGAGCTCCCCTCGGTCGCGGGCACGGTCGCCAGCGGCAGCTCGCCGTCGGCGTGCCGGAGCACGCTCCCCGCGGCCGTGTCGGCGGTGGCGGCCTGGTCCTCGGTCACGGGCGTCTCCTCGCAGCTGCGCGGCTCCGGTGCGAGCCGCTCGTGGTCTCGGGCCCCGCGGTCCCCCGGGCCGGGTCACGGCGCTGGGACGTGCCCGCGAGGGCGCGTTCTGCACGCTACCGGGCACCGCGGACGCACGGCGACCACTGGTCCCGGCGATGTGGGCGCCGCGGCCGAGCGGCTCAGCCGCGCAGGCGCTGGGCCGCCGCGGCGACGCGCTCGTCGGTCGCGGTGAGCGCGACCCGCACGTGCTGCTCCCCCGCGGCGCCGTAGAAGGAGCCGGGTGCCACGAGGACCCCGAGGTCGGCGAGGCGGGCGACGGTGGCCATGGCCGGCTCCCCGAACGTCGTCCACAGGTAGAGCCCCGCGACCGAGCCGTCGACGCGGCCGCCGGCTCCCTCGAGGGCCGCGCGCAGGACGTCGCGCCGCGCGCGGTATCGCTCCTTCTGCTCGGCGACGTGGGCGTCGTCCCCCAGCGCGGTGCGCAGCACCTCCTGCACCGGCCGCGGCACGATGACGCCGGCGTGCTTGCGGACCCCGACGAGCCGGCGCACCAGCGAGGGGCACCCGGCGACGAAGGCGGCGCGGTAGCCGGCGAGGTTGGACTGCTTGGACAGCGAGTAGACGGACAGGACGCCGGTCGGGTCGTCCCCGACGACGCGGGGGTCCAGGACGCTCGGCACGACGACGTCACCGCGCGCGTCGACGTCCGGGCTCGCCCCGTCGGCGCTCCCCTGCGCCCGCCAGCCGAGCTCGGCGTAGCACTCGTCGCTCGCGACGACGGCTCCGTGCTCGCGCGCCCAGGCCACGACGGAGGCCAGGGAGGCCACCGGGTCCACCGCCCCCGTGGGGTTGGACGGCGAGTTCAGCCACACGAGGCGGACGCGACCGGTGCCGCCGCCGGGCAGGGCCACCTGCGGCGAGGGCAGCGAGGAGACGTCGTCCAGCGGCAGGGGCACCGCGCCCGCCAGGCGCGCCCCGACGTCGTACGTCGGGTACGCCGCGACCGGGTGGACGACGACGTCCCCCGGCCCGAGGCCGAGCAGCGTCGGCAGCCAGGCCACGAGCTCCTTGGAGCCGGGCGTCGGCATGACCCCGTCGGGGTCCAGCCCCGGGACGCCGCGGCGACGGGCGAACCACGCCGCGACGGCCTCCCGGACGGCCGGCGTGCCCCACACCTGCGGGTAGCCCGGGGAGTCCGAGGCCGCCGCGAGCGCGTCGCGCAGCAGGGCGGGGGTCGGGTCCACGGGGGTGCCGACCGAGAGGTCGACGAGTCCGCCCGGCACCCGCCGCGCGCGCTCCGCGTGCGGCACCAGCGCGTCCCACGGGAAGTCGGGGAGGGCGAGGCGCCCGGCGCCCGCGCCGAGCGCCCCGCCGCCGACCGGGTCGGCGCTCAGCTGTCGTGCTCCTGCGGCGGGAGGGCGGTCACGACCGGGTGGTCCTTGTGGATGAGGCCCATCTTCGCGGCGCCGCCGGGCGAGCCGAGGTCGTCGAAGAACTCGACGTTGGCGGCCGTGAAGGCGCTCCACTGCTCGGGGACGTCGTCCTCGTAGTAGATGGCCTCGACCGGGCACACCGGCTCGCAGGCGCCGCAGTCGACGCACTCGTCCGGGTGGATGTAGAGGGCGCGGTCGCCCTCGTAGATGCAGTCGACAGGGCACTCCTCGATGCAGGCCTTGTCCTTGAGGTCGACGCAGGGCTGGGCGATGACGTACGTCACGGGTCGTACCTTCCGGCGGCTGTCGAGGACGTCCCCGGCGCCGGGCGCGGAGGACGGGTGGACGGCCGTCAATCTACCCGCCGCCGCGGCCCCCGCCCGGCCGGGCCGAGCGCCGGCCGGGCGACGGGGCGCACCGGGCGCCGGGGGCGGGCGCCGCGCCCGTCCGCGCCGCCGCGTGGCAGCCTTCCGCCGTGCCGGACCACGAGCGGACGCCCGACCGCGCCCACCCGCCCGCGCGCGGCGCCCGCGGCGGAGCGCTGCCGCCCTCGGCGGTGGGGGGCCGCGTCGTCGTGCGCCACCGGCTGCCCGACGGCGCGGCGACCGACGCCGTCGGAGCCCTCGAGCGCACCGGCGCCGTCCTCGCCGTCCGCCGCGACGACGGCTCGCTCGTCGAGGTGGTCGCGGACGACGTCGTCGCCTCCCGCCGGGTGCCGCCGCGCGTCCGCCGCCCGCGCCCCGGCGAGCCCGTCGCCGGCGTCCTCGACCTCGAGGCCGCCCTCGCCCGCGCGTGGCAGCCGCCGCAGGTGGCCCGCAGCGGCCGCTGGCTGCTGCGCTCCTCCGCGGACCGCACGCGCCGCGCCAGCTCGGTGCTCGTCCTCGGGGCCCCGGAGGGCGACCTCGGGGCCGCGGTCGACGCCGCCGGCGGGTGGATGCGCCACCGCGGGGCGACGCCGCGCTTCCAGCTGCCCCGGTCCACCGGCGCTCCCGTCGGCGGGGCTGCGCGGGCGGACGCCGCGGGTCTGCAGGTCGCGGCGGACGTCGACGCCCTGCTCGCGCAGCGGGGGTGGCCGCTGGTGAGCCCGACGACGGTGCTGGTCGGCGGGCCGCAGGTGCTGCGCCGCCGGACCCCGTCCGCCGCCGACCTCGCCCCCGTCGACCTCGCGGAGGTCCCCGGGGCCGACTGGCACGCCGTGGTGCGCCCGGGCGAGGGGGGCGACCCCGTGCTCGGCGGCCTCCTCCTCTCGGCGCCGGAGCAGGTCTTCGCCACCGCGGGCGTCCCCGGCGACCGGGCTCGGGCCGACGGGGCGGTCGCGGCCGGCCGCATGGCCCTGGTCGAGGGCTGGGCCGTGCTCACCGACCTCGCCGTCCTCCCGCGGGCCCGGCGCGGCGGGCTGGCGCGGGCCGTCGTGGCTGCGCTGTCCACGTGGGCGGCCGAGCGCGGGGCGGGGCGGCTCGCCCTGCAGGTCGCCGACGGCAACGACGCCGCACGGGCGCTGTACGGCTCCCTCGGCCTGGTGGAGCACCACCGGTACGCCTACCGCGAGCACCCCTGACCCGCGGGGGCCCAGCCGCGGGCGAGGCCGGGGTCAGACGCAGGTGATGCCCGGCACCGGGTCGTAGCGGACGACGTCGCGGTCGTCGTGGACGACGCTGCCGCCCCGGGTGACCGTGCGCGTGACCGTGACCGTGAACCCCTCGCCGGCGGTCGAGGGGATGCAGTCGTCGCTGTCCAGCTGGCGGCTCTGCGGCTGGGTGATGCTCCTCCGCGGGCTCGTCGAGGTCTCGACGTCGCTCACGTCCGTGCCCCAGAAGCGGACGGTGACGTCCCCGGAGCTGCTGCTGCCGGCGGACATCTGGATGAGCACGCCGGTGCCGGTGTCGTTGCGGAAGCGCAGGTCGATGGAGCCCCAGCTGAGCGTCGCCTCGCGGCCCTCGGGGTAGCGGGAGATGTAGAAGGAGTGGGGCTGGTGGGTCACCAGCTCCAGCCCGGCGAAGAAGGCGCCGTTGTAGAGGGTCGTGGAGATCTGCGACACCCCGCCGCCGTAGCTCTCCACGTAGCGGCCGCCGCTGATGATCGTCGCCTCGGCGTAGCCCGCCGCCGCCGTCCGCTGCCCCAGGACCTCGTTGAGGTCGAAGACCTCGCCGGGCGCCAGGAGCGTGCCGTCGACCTTCCGCGCCGCCGTCTGGACGTTCTGCAGCCGTCCCGCGTTGCTGCCCCGCAGGGGTGTGGAGAACTCGGCGATCACCTCGCCGACGCCCAGGGCCTCCACGTCCGCCGTGGTCCTGCCCGGCTGGACCTCGGCCGACGGCACGACGGCCACGCGCTCGGGACCGGGCGGCACCGCCAGCGCCTCCAGCGCCGCGGGCCCCAGCGCGTCGGCGGCGACGCTGCGCCCGACGACCGCCGGCACGACGACCGGGCGCCCGTCCTGCAGCTCGAGCGAGGCGTCCTGGGCCGCGGCGTCGAGCTCGGGCGCGACCTCGAGCAGGGCGCCGCGCAGCGCCTCGGCGTCGACGACCGGGACGAGCGCGCCGTCCTCCCCCGGGTCGGCGGAGAGCGCGGGGGCGAAGGCGGGCACGGGCACCTCGGCGGTCGCCGTGCCCACGCGCACGGGCAGCGGCCCCGCCACGGCGGGCTCGGCGAAGGAGGCGACGAAGGCGTCGACCGCCTCGGCGCCCACGGCCGGCGCAGGGGCGTCGGCGGCCAGCTCGAGCGGCTCCGACCGCTCCGGGTCCAGGACGGCGGGCCACGCCTCCTCGAGGGCGCTGACCGCGGCCTCGCGGTCCAGCCTCGTGCCGGGCTCGGCCGCGACGACGTCGAAGCCGTCGGCGTCGAAGACGACGTCGCCCTCCACCGGGGCGGCGTCCACCCGCTCGGCGAGGTCGTCGACGGCCGAGGCGAGGGCGTCGGCGTCCACGGTCGCCGCGGGCAGCACGTCCCGGTCCTCCCTCGAGACGTGGGCCCACAGGTCGCGCGGGTCGAGGGAGAAGCCGACCAGCCCCTCCGCGGTCGCCGGCGCGTCGAGCGCGAGCCCCGCACCGGCGGGGACCACCTCGGCGCCCGTGCCGCCGACGTCGACGGGCAGCGGCTCCTCGCCGCGCGGCGCGAGCTCCTGCGACAGGCGCTGCTCCGCGGCCTCGCGGTCGAGGCCGCCGACCGGCACCCCGAGCACCGTCGTGCCGGAGGGCACGCGGTCGGCGGTCGCGGCGGCGGCGGCGCCGTAGCCCCCGAGGACCAGGACGGCGGCGCCGCCGACGGCCCAGGGCCACCGGCGGCGCCGGGCCGGGGCGCGCCCGTCCCCGCCGCCGGCGGCCTCGGACGAGGACGTCGAGCTGCTGGCGTCGGGGGCGGGAGGCATCCCCCGATGCTACGGCGGGACGACCGGTGAGCCGGAGCAGCAGCGCGGCGCCGAGGCCGCCGGCGCCCTGGTGACGCACCCCCGGGCGCGCGGAGGTCTGCCGCCGCCGCGCGCCCTCAGAGCTCCGCGTACGCCCCGCGGTGGTGGAGCAGCGGCCGGACGCCCTCCGGCGCGAGCGCGACGCCGAGCACCCGCCCCACGAGGACGACGTGGGTGCCCGCCGGGTGCTCGGCCTCCGTGGCGCACTCGAGGGTCGCGACGGAGTCCTCGAGCAGCGCGGCCCCCGTCAGGGGCCCACGCCGGTGCGGGACGCGGGCGAGCTGGTCGACCACGGGACGGCCCGGCGTGGCCAGCCACGCCGCCGCGGGCCGGGCGGACGCCGACAGGACGCTCAGCCCCCACGTGCGGGTCTCCTCCACGGCGTCGTAGAAGCGCGCGTCGGCGTGCACGCACACGAGCACCAGCAGCGGGTCGAGCGAGACCGACGCGAAGCTGCTGACGGTGATGGCGTGGTCGTGGCGCCCCTGGCGCGTGCTGACGACGCACACGCCGCTGGCGAAGCGCCCCGCGGCGCGGCGGTAGGCGTCGACGTCCACGGGCCCCGGGGCGCCCCCGGGCGGACCGCTCGCGGAGCCCGCGCCCGGGGCCCCGGCGCTCAGGCCAGCCCCGCGAACAGGTCCGTGGCGGGGTCGCCCCCCTCGGGGCGCACCGGCTCCCCCCGCAGCAGCCGGTAGCTCTCCACGCCCGAGAGCGGCTGGTGCAGGCCGTTGGTCATCGCCAGCGACCTGGCGCCCGGAGCGGTCCCCAGCTCCACCTGGCTGGCGTGCGCGCGCAGCGCGGCCACCTTGGCGGGCAGCTCGGCGGCGGCGTCCACGACGACGTCCACCTGCTCGGGCGGCACCGCGAGGCTGGGCAGGGGCCCCTCGGGGTCGATCGTCGCCAGCCCGGCGGCCCGCAGGTCCCGCAGCCCCGCCCTCAGCTGCTCGGCGTCCGCCACGTGCCCGAGCACCCGCGCGACCGACCACGGCGCCGCACCGGCGGGGTCCGCCGCCATCTCCACGGCGCGCAGGACGAGCTCGTGCGCGCGCACGTGGTCCGGGTGCCCGTACCCGCCACCGGGCTCGTAGGTGATGACGACCTGCGGCCGCACCTCGTGCAGCACGCGCACGAGGTGGGCGGCCAGCTCGTCGAGCGGGGCGAGCGACAGCGCCCCCTCCGGCGCGTCCGGGGCCGGCACCGCCCGGGCGCTGGTCCCGTCGCCGCCCTCACCCGCGGGCCCCCCGGCGTCCGGGAGGGGCGCCCAGGCCATGCCGGAGTCGCGGTAGCGGACCGGCGCGCCGTCCGGGCCGGCGGCGTCGGCGCCGAGGAAGCGCCGGTCCTCCAGGCCCAGCGCCTCGGCCGCCGCGGCCAGCTCCTGCACGCGCAGCTCCGCCAGGGCCTCCTCGTCGACGTCCATCCCGGGGTGGTCGAGCAGGACGCCCGGCAGCACCTCGCCCCGCTCCCCCCGGGTGCACGTCACCAGGGTGACCGCCGTCCCCGTCGCCGCCGCCGCGGCCGCGATCGTCGCGCCGGTGGCGATGGTCTCGTCGTCCGGGTGCGCGTGGACGAGCAGGAGGCGGTGCGGGGTGTCGAGGGCGCCCATCGCCTCGGCCTCGCCCGGCTCCAGCTCGCGCTCGGCGGCGTCGTCGAGCGCGTCCGCCGCCTGCTGGAGCACGTCCTGGGCGACGTCCTCGTCGACGGCCAGCTCCGCGCCGTCAGCCGTCGGGGTGCTGCCGGGCGCGACGGGGGCGGGCTCGGCCGGGTGCTCGGGCGTCGTCGTCACGGCGACCATCCTGCCCCCGGCGCCTCGCCCCCGGCGAGCGCTCCCGCGGGAGCAGGAGCAGGGTGACGACCATGGACCACCGCTTCCTGGGCAGCTCAGGCTTCAAGATCTCCGAGATCACCTACGGCAACTGGCTGACCCACGGGTCCCAGGTCGAGGACGACGCCGCCACGGCGTGCGTCCGCGCCGCGCTCGACGCCGGCATCACGACCTTCGACACCGCGGACGTCTACGCCAACACGAGGGCCGAGACGGTCCTCGGCGAGGCCCTCAAGGGCGAGCGGCGCGAGTCGCTCGAGATCTTCACCAAGGTCTTCGGGCCGACCGGCCCCAAGGGCCCCAACGACACCGGCCTCTCGCGCAAGCACATCACCGAGTCGGTCGAGGGCTCGCTGCGCCGCCTCCAGACCGACCACATCGACCTCTACCAGGCCCACCGCTACGACCACTTCACCCCGCTCGAGGAGACGATGCAGGCCTTCGCCGACGTCGTCCGCTCGGGGAAGGTGCTCTACGTCGGCGTCAGCGAGTGGACCGCCGACCAGCTCCGCGCCGGCGCCGGGCTCGCGCGCCAGATGGGCTTCCAGCTGATCTCGAACCAGCCGCAGTACTCCGCGCTGTGGCGCGTCATCGAGGGCGAGGTCGTGCCGACCTCCCGCGAGCTCGGCATCTCCCAGGTGGTGTGGTCGCCCATCGCCCAGGGCGTGCTCACGGGCAAGTACGTGCCCGGCCAGCAGCCGCCGGAGGGCTCGCGCGCCACGGACGAGAAGGGCGGCAAGGGCATGATCGCCCGCTGGATGTCCGACGAGGTCCTCGGCCGCGTCCAGCAGCTCCAGCCCGTCGCCTCCGACCTCGGCCTGTCGATGGCGCAGCTCGCCGTCGCCTGGGTCCTGCAGAACGACGACGTGGCCACCGCGATCATCGGCGCCTCGAAGCCCGAGCAGGTCCACGACAACGCCGCTGCTGCGGGCGTCACCATCCCCGCCGACGCCATGGCCCGCATCGACGAGGCCCTCGGCGACGCCGTCGTCCGCGACCCCGCCCGCACGCACGAGAGCTCCCCGAAGCAGCGCGAGGCCTGAGTCGCGACCAGCACCGACGAGGGGCCCACCGGCAGCTGCCGGTGGGCCCCTCGTGCGTCGTGGTCCTCGGTGGTCGGTCACCTGCGTCCGGTCGCCGGGGCGTCGCCTCCTCACGTCGCGCAGGGCGCGCGACCGCGGCACGACGGCCCGGCCGGGTCCGCGGGGAGCCCGTCAGGCAGGCGCTCCCGGACCCCGGCGGACGGTGGGGCCCGCCGCAGGTCAGCGGTGCGCCGTCGTCGGTGCGGCCCGGGGACGCCGCCGGGCCGGGAGGTGACCACCCGCAGGTGACCACCTCCCGGCCCGGCAGAGGGCGGCAGCGCCCGGGTCAGCGCTTGGCGGCGCGGGCCGTCCGGCTCCGGGCGTTGGCGTCGAGGACGACCTTGCGGATGCGGACGGCGTTGGCGACGACCTCGACGCACTCGTCCTCGCGGCAGAACTCCAGGCTCTGCTCGAGGGACAGTCGTCGGGCCGGCACCAGCCGCTCGAGCTCGTCCGCGTTGGAGCGGACGTTGGTCATCTTCTTCTCCTTGGTGATGTTCACGTCCATGTCGTCGGCGCGGCTGTTCTCCCCGACGACCATCCCCTCGTAGACCTCCGTGGTGGGGTCGACGAAGAGCGTGCCGCGCTCCTGGAGGCTCGTCATGGCGTAGGTGGTCGCGGCGCCCGTGCGGTCGGCGACCATCGAGCCGGAGGGGCGGGTGCGGAGCTCGCCGACCCACGGCTCGTACTTCTCGAAGACCTGGTGGGCGATGCCCGTGCCGCGGGTCTCGGTGAGGAACTCGGTGCGGAAGCCGATGAGCCCGCGGCTGGGGACGAGGAACTCCATGCGCACCCAGCCGGTGCCGTGGTTGCTCATCTGCTCCATGCGGCCCTTGCGGACCGCCAGGAGCTGGGTGATCGCGCCGAGGTACTCCTCGGGGGCGTCGACGGTCAGGCGCTCGACGGGCTCGTGGAGCTTGCCGTCGATCTCCCGGGTGACCACCTGGGGCTTGCCGACGGTCAGCTCGAAGTTCTCGCGCCGCATCTGCTCGACGAGGATGGCGAGGGCCAGCTCGCCGCGGCCCTGGACCTCCCAGGCGTCGGGGCGCTCGGTGGGCAGGACCCGCATGGACACGTTGCCGACCAGCTCGCGGTCGAGGCGGTCCTTGACCAGGCGCGCGGTGACCTTGCTGCCCTTGACGCGGCCGGCCAGCGGCGAGGTGTTCGTGCCGATGGTCATCGAGATGGCCGGCTCGTCGACCGTGATGAGCGGCAGGGGGCGCGGGTCCTCGGCGTCGGCGAGGGTCTCGCCGATGGTGATCTCCGGGATGCCGGCCACGGCGATGATGTCGCCCGGGCCCGCCTCGTCGGCCGGCACGCGGGTGAGGGCCTCGGTCTTGAGCAGCTCGGTGATCTTGACGCGCTGCTGGGTGCCGTCGGCGCGGCACCAGGTGACCTGCTGGTTCTTGCGGATCGTGCCCTCGTGCACGCGGCACAGGGCGATGCGGCCGAGGAACGGCGAGGCGTCGAGGTTGGTCACGTGCGCCTGCAGCGGCGTGCCCGGGGTGTAGGACGGCGCCGGGACGTGCTCCATGATCGTGCGGAACAGCGGCTCGAGGTTCTCCGAGTCCGGCATGCCGCCGTCCGCGGGGCGCTCCAGGGACGCGCGGCCGGCGCGGGCGGAGGCGTAGACGACGGGGAACTCGAGCATCTCCTCGGCGCCCGGGAGGTCCGAGGCGAGGTCGAGGAAGAGGTCGAACGTCTCGTTCACGACCTCCTGGATGCGCGCGTCCGGGCGGTCGACCTTGTTGACCACGAGGATCACCGGCAGGCGGGCCGCGAGCGCCTTGCGGAGCACGAAGCGGGTCTGCGGCAGGGGGCCCTCGGAGGCGTCCACGAGCAGCGCGATGGCGTCGACCATGGACAGGCCGCGCTCGACCTCGCCGCCGAAGTCGGCGTGGCCGGGGGTGTCGATGATGTTGATCGTCACGCCGTCCTCGGGCGCGACGCCCTCGGGCACCGACGGGCCGCGGTAGTGCACCCCGGTGTTCTTCGCGAGGATCGTGATGCCCTTCTCGCGCTCGAGGTCGCCGGAGTCCATGACGCGCTCGGCCAGGCCCTCGGCGGTCTGGTGCGCGGTGAAGGCGCCGGCCTGCTGGAGCATCGCGTCGACGAGGGTCGTCTTGCCGTGGTCGACGTGCGCGACGATCGCGAGGTTGCGGATGTCGGCGCGCGTGGCCTTGGCGGTCGCGGTGTCGGGTGCGGGCATGGGTGTGCGCTCGTCTCGCTGGAGGTCGGGGTCGCTGCAGTCTAGGCGCCGGACCCACCGCCCCCAGACGGCTCGCACCGGCCGTCCCCGACCTCGCCGGAGATCCCGTGACCAGCCCGTCCAGCGCCCCTGCGGCCGCAGACCCGCCCGCCCCGCCCCGCGCGCTCGTCCTCGCCGGCTCCGGCCGCTACGCCGACCCGTGGCACCCCTTCGCCACCACCGCCTCGCACCTGGCGCGGGTCCTGCGCCGCGCCGGGCTCGACGTCGACCTCACGGCCGACGAGGACGGCGCCGTCGAGGGCGCGCTCGCGGCCCTGGTCGACCCGGGCGCCTGGCCGGACCTCCTCGTCGTCGACGTCGGCCTACCCCGCGACGGCGGCCCCTCCCCGGCGCCGGGCCCGGCGCGGGACGGCCTGCTGGCCTTCCTCGCCGGCGACCGCGCGCTGCTCGGCGTCCACGTGGCCGCCACCTCCTTCGTCGAGGTGCCGCAGTGGGAGGACCGCCTCGGCGGTCGGTGGGTGGACGGCGTGACGTGGCACCCGCCCCTGGGGCCGGCGCGGGTGCGCCTGCGCGCCGGCGCCTCCCCGCTGCTCCCCGGCGCGCCGGACGAGGGCGCCGGGGCCGGCCCCCTCCCGCTGGCCCGGGGCTTCGACGTGGTCGACGAGGTCTACTGCGACCTGAGGGTCTCCGGCGACGTCGCCGTGCTGGCCGACGCCGAGCACGACGGGCGCACCCACCCGCTGGCCTGGGTCCGGCAGGACGCCCGCGGGACCCGCACGGCCTACGACGCCCTCGGGCACGACGAGCGCTCGTTCGAGAGCCCCGGGCACCTCGCGCTCCTGCACCGGCTCGTCGGCTGGCTCGTCCCCGGCTCCGCACCCCGGGAGCGCTGACCGGGCGTCGCCGCGACCGTCCGACGAGGACGGGAGGGGCCGTCGGGCGCCGGACCTCGGCCGGCGGCCCTGTCCCGCCCTGTCCCGCCCTGTCCCTCCCCGTCCTGTCCCGCCCCGTCCCGTCCCGCGCTGCCTCGCACGGCCGCCCGCGACCCGGTGCGGGCCGGGGCGCCGGCGCCCGCGCGCACCGGCAGACTGGGCCGGGCCGCCGGGGCGACGCCGCCCCGGCCACCGACCGAGGAGGACGCCGTGGCCGTCGCACGCATCGAGAGCGCCGCCGTCGTGGGCACCGGGTACATGGGCGGGGGCATCGCGCAGTCCCTCGCCCTGGCGGGCGTGCCCGTGCGCCTGGCGGACGCCGACGCCGAGACCACCCGGCGCAACCACGAGCGGCTGCTGCGCGAGGCGCGGGTCTTCGAGGGGGCTGGCCTCTACCCGGCGGGGGCCGCGGACCTCGCCGCCGAGCACCTGCACCCGTGCGCGTCCCTCGAGGAGGCCGTGGCCGACGTCGACCTCGTCGAGGAGGCCGTGCCCGAGGTCCCCGACCTCAAGCTCGACGTCCTGCGGCAGGTGGACGCGGCCGCCCGCGCCGACGCCGTCATCGGCACCAACACCTCGACCATCCCCGTCCGGGTGCTCTCGCAGGCGATCGGCGACCAGAGCCGCTTCCTCACCATCCACTTCTCCAACCCGGCCCCGTTCATCCCTGGGGTGGAGCTGGTCAGCGGCGAGCGCACCGACCCCGCCGTCGTGCAGGTCGTCGAGGAGCTGCTCGCCCGCATGGGCCGGCGCAGCGCGCAGGTCGCCGACGTCCCCGGCTTCGTCCTGAACCGCCTCCAGTTCGTGCTGCTCAAGGAGGCGCTGGCCGTCGTCGAGGAGGGCGTCGCCACGCCGCAGGACGTCGACACCGTCGTCAGCACGACGTTCGGCTTCCGACTCCCCTTCTTCGGCCCCTTCGCCATCGCGGACATGGCGGGCCTCGACACCTACGCCCGGGGGTTCGGCGTGCTCGAGGAGGGCTTCGGCGAGCGGCTCGCAGCCCCCCGCCTGCTCACCGACCTGGTCGACGCCGGTCGCCACGGCACGAAGAGCGGCGGCGGCTTCTACGACCTCGGCCCCGAGCAGCTCGAGCAGCTCGTCGCCTACCGGGACCGGGCCTACCACCGGATGCGGCAGCTCCTCGACGAGCTGGGTCCCTCGCCGATCCAGCAGGCCGGCACGGCCCGGCTCCCCCAGCACGACGACGCCCCGCCGCGCCCGGACGGCGAGGTCCCCGAGACCCCTCGCGCCTGAGGGGGACGGGGCCACCTGAGGGGACGGGGCTACCAGCCCGCGGCGCGGGCCAGCGCCTCGACGGGCGGGACGTCACCGGGCAGCCAGGCCACGTCCCGCCGGCGCGGGCCCTCGAGGACCTCCAGCGCGTCGTGGTCCTGCAGGGGCCGCGGGTCGCCCTGGACGACCCGGGCCGTCCAGACCCGCATCCGCAGCCGGGGGCCGAGGGGCCAGTCGCCGTCCGGCTCCGCCGAGGTCAGGCGCGCGCCGAGCTCGACCCGCACGCCCAGCTCCTCGCCCAGCTCGCGGTGCAGCGCGAGCACCGGGTCCTCCCCCGGGTCGACCTTGCCGCCCGGCAGCTCCCAGCCGCCGGCCAGCGACGGAGGAGCGCTGCGCCGGGCGGCCAGCAGGGTCGCGGGCCGGGCGAGGTCGTCGACGAGCGCGGCGGCGACCACCAGCACCACCGGCTCCGGCGCGCTGGGCCGCTCGCGCCGCGGGGGTCGGACGGTCGAGGTCCCCGCAGCGCGCGCGCCGCGGGGACCTCGACCGCCGCCCGGGAGGGCGGCTACCGCGTCCCCTCACGACGGCGGCGGCGGCGCAGGACCTTGACGCCCCCGTCGTCGCGCCGTGCGTCGCCGGCCCCGTCCGCCCGGCCGCGCGCGTGCTCGTCGAGCGGGTACTCCTCGAGCTGGCCGAAGACGTGCTCGGAGGCCTCGGCGGCGAGCTCGCGGCGCTCCACCTGGCGCATGAGCCTGCGCCGCTCCTCGATCTCGCCCTTGAAGGCCCGGGCCAGCGACAGCATGATCCCGATGAGGACCAGGCTGAACGGCAGGGCCGTGACGATCGCGGCGGTCTGCAGGGCCGTGAGCGTGCCGGCGCCGGCCAGGAGCAGCGCGATGGCGACCAGGCCCTCGAGCGAGGCGAACAGCACCCGGCTCCAGGTCGGCGGGTTGGGGTCGCCGCCGCTGGCCAGCATGTCGACGACGAGCGAGCCGGAGTCCGAGGACGTCACGAAGAAGACCGTGATGAGCAGGATCCCGGCGACGACCCAGACGACCCCGCCCGGGATGGTCGACAGCAGCGTGAACAGGGTGGTGTTGGTGTCCACGCTCCCGTCCGCGCCGACGTAGCCCCCGTCGCCGAAGACCTCGGCGTACAGCGCCGAGCCGCCGAGCACGGAGAACCACAGGAAGGTGACGATCGTCGGCACCAGCAGCACGCCGGCGACGAACTCGCGCACGGTGCGCCCCTTGGAGATGCGGGCGATGAAGACGCCGACGAACGGCGCCCACGACATCCACCAGCCCCAGTAGTACGTCGTCCACGACGCCTGCCAGTCCTGGCCCGCCTGGCCCTGGTAGGCGGAGACGTCGAAGGTCAGCCGGAGCACGTCCTGCAGGTACAGGCCGAGCGACTGCACGAAGTCGCGCAGGAGGAAGAGGGTCGGGCCCGCCAGCAGCACCGCGACGAGGACGACCGCGGCGAGCACCATGTTGGCGTTCGAGAGGATCTTGATGCCCTTGCCGAGCCCGCTGACCACCGAGGCGGTCGCGATGGCCGTGATGATCACGACGAGGACCACGAGCACCGTGCTCGTCGCCGTGAACCAGCCGAGGAACTCGAAGCCGGCCGCGATCTGGGAGACGCCGAGCCCCAGGGAGGTGGCGACGCCGAAGACGGTGCCCACGATGGCGACGACGTCGATGGCGTGCCCGAGCCCGCCCCGGACGCGGTCCCCGAGCAGCGGCTCGAGCGCCCAGCGGATCGACACGGGACGGCCCTTGCGGTGGACGGCGTAGGCGATGCCCAGGCCCGCCACCACGTAGATCGCCCAGGCGTGCACCCCCCAGTGGATGTACGACTGGGTCAGCGCCTGCTGCGCGAGCTCCGTCGGCGTGCCGCTCACGCTCGGGCGCGGGGAGGCGAAGTGGTTGAGCGGCTCGGCCACGCCCCAGAAGACGAGGCCGATGCCCATGCCCGTGGCGAACAGCATCGCGAACCAGACCGGGAGCCTGAACTCCGGCTCGTCGTCGTCGCGGCCGAGCTTGATGGAGCCGTACCGGCCGATGCCCACCCACAGCGAGAAGGCGATGAAGGAGGCGATGAGCAGGACGTAGTACCAGCCGATGCCGCCGACGATGTCGGCCTGGACGGCGCTGAAGACCGCGGACGCCGCGTCGGTGAACACGAGCGTGAAGACCACGAAGCTGCCGATGATCGCCAGGGCGGGCCAGAAGACCCAGGGGGCGATCCCGTGCCGGCCCGCGCCGGCGTCCTCGGGGGTCGGGGCGTCCTCCGGCGGTTCCCCGGTCGGCGGCCTCTCGGCGGTCCTGCTGCTCATGCGCGTGCTCCTGTCCGCGGCGTCGCCGCGACGTCGGTGTGCAGGCGCCGGGCGACGGTGCGCGACGCGGTCCGCGACGTGGATAGCACCGCCGGTGGCGTCCTGGCCAGCCGCGCGCGCGCCGTGCGTCCCGCACGGACGCCGGGCCGTGACGGTCCCCCGCCGGGCGGCTGGGCCCCGGACGCGCAGGAGCGGTCGGCCCCGCCGTGGGGACCGACCGCTCCGGGACGGCGGCCGCGGCTCAGCCGACCGCACCCCCCGTGGTCGGCACCACCTGGTGGTCCTCGGCGAAGTGGCAGGCCGACGGATGGCCCTGCCCGCGGTCGCGCAGCTCCGGGTCCTGCTCGGCGCAGACGTCCTGGGCCTTCCAGCACCGGGTGCGGAAGCGGCAGCCGGACGGCGGGTTGGCCGGGCTGGGCACGTCCCCCGTCAGGAGGATGCGGTCGCCCTTGCCCCGCAGCGCGGGCTCGTGCACGGGCACCGAGGAGAGCAGCGCCTGCGTGTACGGGTGCGAGGGGTGGCCGTAGACGTCGCCGTCCGTGCCCGTCTCCACGATCCGCCCGAGGTACATGACGTTGACGCGGTGGGAGATGTGCCGCACCACGGACAGGTCGTGGGCGATGAACAGGTACGACAGCCCCAGGTCCTTCTGCAGGTCCTCGAGCAGGTTCATCACCTGGGCCTGCACCGAGACGTCGAGCGCCGAGACCGGCTCGTCGCAGACGATGAGCTCCGGGCTCATCGCCAGCGCCCGGGCGATGCCGATGCGCTGGCGCTGGCCGCCCGAGAACTGGTGCGGGTAGCGGTTGGCGTAGTCCGCGTTCAGGCCCACCCGGTCGAGCAGGTCGCGGATCCGCCGGTCCCGCCCCTGGCGCGGGGCGATGTCGGTGTGCACCGCCCAGCCCTCGGCCACGATGTCGCCGGCCGTCATGCGCGGGTTCAGCGAGGAGTACGGGTCCTGGAAGATCATCTGGACCTCGCGGCGGTACTCCTTCAGAGCGCTGCCGCGCATCTGCCCGACGTCCTCGCCCTTGTAGACGATCGAGCCCGCGGTCGGCTTCTCCAGCCCGACGAGCAGCTTGGAGACGGTGCTCTTGCCGCAGCCCGACTCCCCCACGAGGCCGACGGTCTCCCCCCGGCCGACCGTCAGGTCCACGCCGTCGACGGCCCGGACCTGACCGATCGTCTTCTTGAAGACGATGCCCTGCTGGAGGGGGAAGTGCTTCTGCAGCCCCTTGATCTCGAGCACGGGGGCGCCGCTGCTCTCCCAATGCCGCCGGACCTCGCTGGTGTTGCGCGGGGACGCGCTGCGCGGGGAGTCGGTCTCGGTGGTGGTGCGCTCAGCCATGGAGGAGCTCCTCGCTGTAGTGGCACTCGGCGCGCCGCCCCGGCGCCACCTCGCGCAGGAGCGGCACGTCGCTCACGCAGTCCCCGCCGCCGGGGCCCCGCCGCGCCATGGGGCACCTCGGGTGGAACGAGCACCCGCTGGGGATGCGCGACAGCGTGGGGGGAGCGCCGACGATCGGGTTGAGCCGGTGGCCCTTGTCCTCCAGCAGCGGGATGGAGGACATCAGCCCGCGGGTGTACGGGTGCGCGGGCCGGGTGAAGACGTCGTCGATCGTCCCGGTCTCGACCACGCGGCCCGCGTACATGACGGCGACGCGGTCGGCGACCTCGTTGACGACCCCGAGGTCGTGGGTGATGAGGATCAGCCCCATCCCGGTGTCGCGCTGCAGGTCCTTGAGCAGGTCCATGACCTGGGCCTGCACCGTCACGTCCAGCGCCGTCGTCGGCTCGTCCGCGATGAGGACCTTGGGGTCCAGGGCCAGCGCCATGGCGATCATGACGCGCTGACGCATGCCGCCCGAGAACTGGTGCGGGTAGTCGTCGACCCGCTGGCGGGCCGCGGGGATGCGGACCCGGTCCATCAGCTCGACGGCCTGCGCCTTCGCGTCCTTCTTCGACGTCCCGCGGTGGGCGCGGAACATCTCGCCGATCTGGTCCCCGACGGTGTACACGGGGTTCAGGGCCGACAGCGCGTCCTGGAAGATCATCGACACGCCGGGGCCGCGGATCTTGCGCTGCTCCTCCGCGCCCATGGTCAGCATGTCGCGGCCCTCGAACCGGATGGCGCCGGTGACGTGCGCCGGCGGGATGTCGAGGATCCCCATGATCGCCTGCGCCGACACGGACTTCCCGCACCCGGACTCACCGAGGATCGCCATCGTCTCGCCGGGCGCGATCGAGTAGCTGACACCGCGGACGGCGGTGACCACCGGCCCCCGCGACCGGAACTCCACGTGGAGGTCGTCGACCTCCAGCACCGGCGCACCCGTGCGCGGCGCGGCCGTGCCCACGCGCTCGGTCCCGGTGCCGACGGCGTGCGATCCAGACGGGGTCGTGCTCATGAGCGCTGCCTCGGGTCGAGGGCGTCGCGCAGCGCGTCGCCCATCATGACGAACGCCATCACCGTCAGGGACAGGACGACGCTCGGGATCAGGACCAGGTGGGGAGCCGTCCGCAGGAGGTTCTGGCCCTCGCTGATCTGCAGCCCCCACGAGTAGTTCGGGCGCTGGAGACCGACGCCCAGGTACGTCAGCGCCGCCTCGGCCGCGATGAGGGCGCCCACGGAGATGGTGGCGTAGACGATGACGGGCGCCACCGCGTTCGGCAGGACGTGCCGCACGAGGATCCGCAGCGGACCCGCCCCCAGCGCCCGAGCGGCCGCCACGTAGTCCGAGCTCTTGATGGCGATCACCTGGGACCGGACGAGGCGCATGGCCGTCATCCAGCCGAAGATGACGAGCGCGATGGCGATGGCGCCGGGCCCCCGCTCGGAGAGGATCGGGACCGGGTGCCCGAAGACCAGCATCTGCGGGCCGACGCGGAGCAGGATCAGGGCGCCGAGGATGAGCGGCAGCGCGTAGAAGATGTCCGTGACGCGAGCCAGCAGGGAGTCGATCCAGCCGCCGAAGTAGCCGGCCACCGAGCCGACGACGACACCCACGACGAGCAGGCCGATGACCGCGGTGAAGCCGATCTGGAGGCTGTTGCGCGCGCCGTAGACGACCTGGGCGAGGTAGTCGCAGCCCTGCTGGTCGAAGCCGAACCAGTGCGCCGCCGAGGGCGCCCCCGTGGAGTTCGACAGCGTGCACGAGCGCGGGTCCGCCCCCCGGGCGAACAGCCCCGGGAACAGCGCCATCAGCAGGAAGAAGACGGCCAGGGCGCCGCCGATCCAGAAGAAGGGCCTGCGCCGCAGGTCCTTCCAGGCGTCGCCCCAGAGCGAGGTCTGCTTCTCGTCCGTCGGGTCCACGTCGGGCGCGGCGAGGACGGACGTCGAGCCGGCTTCGACCTCGTCGTGCCGCAGGTCCGAGCTCTGCGGGTCGACGGCGCGAGCCGCGGGGTCGCGGTCACTCATAGCGGATCCTCGGGTCGAGGACGGCGTACAGGACGTCCACGACCAGGTTGAAGAAGATGAAGAAGAAGACGAGCAGGGTGATGATGCCGACCACGACCGCGCCCTCCTGCCGGCTCACGGAGTCGAAGACCGCCCGCCCGAGCCCCGGGATGTTGAAGACCGACTCCGTGATGATGGCCCCGCCGAGGAGGCCGCCGATGTCGGCCCCGATGAAGGTGACGACGGGGATGAGGCTGTTCCGCAGCGTGTGCCGGATGACGACCGTGCGGCGGTCGAGCCCCTTCGCCCGCGCCGTGCGCACGTAGTCGGCCCGCAGGCTGTCCGCGAGGCTGGTGCGCGTCAGCCGGGCCACGTAGGCCAGCGAGATCGAGGCGAGCACCAGGCCGGGCATCACGTAGCTGTAGAGCCCCTCGCTGATCCCGGCGACGGGGACGACGCCGAGCCGGACGCCGAAGACGTACTGGCTGGTGAACCCCAGCACGAGGACCGGGATCGAGACCAGCAGCGTCGTGCTCACGAGCACGAGGTTGTCGAGGAAGGAGCCCCGGCGCAGACCGGCCAGGACACCGGCGGTGATGCCGATGAGCACCTCGAAGACGACGGCGACCCCCGTCAGGGTGGCGGTGACGGGCAGCCGGTCGGTGATCGTCTGGAGCACCGGGCGGCCGCTGAAGTCGGTGCCGAAGTCCCCCTGCACGAGCCCCAGCGCGTACTTGCCGTACTGCACCAGGAGCGGGTCGTTGAGGTTGTACTCGGCGCGCAGGGCCGCCTGCACCGACTCCGGCAGCGGGCGGTCGCCGGCCAGGGCGCGGATCGGGTCGCCCGGGAGGGCGTACACCATGGCGAAGATCAGGAACGAGGCCCCGATGAGCACGGGGATCGTCAGGAGCAGTCGGCGCGCGACGTAGCGGCCCACGGTCCTCCTCGGGTCGGGCACCGGCGGGAGTGGTCGGCGCTGCGGTCTCCGGTCCCGGTGCGGGTGGCACCGGTGCCGGTCCCCCACGAGCAGGGGTGCGGGCCCCCCGGGGGAGCCCGCACCCCTGTCGTGCGGAGCGGCTGAGGTTACCTCGGGTCAGTCGTTGACCGTGACCGCCGCCGCGTCGACGCGCGTGAACGGGTCGACGTAGACGTTCGAGATGTTCTCCGACCAGACGCTCTGGACGACGGCGTAGAACATCGGGATGGCGGGCATGTCCTCGAGCAGCAGGTCGTCGGCCTGCTGGTACAGGTCGACGGCGTCGTCGTCGGTCGGCGCCGAGTTGGCCTGCTGCAGGAGCGAGTCGAAGTCCGGGTTGCTGTAGAACGTGTTGTTCGACCCGGCCGGCGGCTGCGCACCCGTCGAGAACAGCGACTCGAGGTAGTTCTGCATGCTCGGGTAGTCCATGACCCAGCCCGAGCGGAAGGGCCCCGTGAAGCCCTGCTCGTCACCGAGCGGCAGGTACTGCGAGAAGTCGAGGTCGCCCTTGAGCGTGTAGTCGATGCCGAGGTTCTCGCGCAGCTGGTTGCCGACGGCCTGGACCCAGGCGTCGTGGCCGGCGCCCGAGTTGAACCACAGCTCGATCGGCTGGCTGGTGTCGAAGTCGGTCTCGGCCAGGAGAGCCGCCGCCGCCTCGGGGTCGAAGGTGCAGTACTCGCAGGCGCCCTCGCGGTAGCCGTTGACGACCGGCGAGACGAAGTCGTCGGCCGGCACGCGGCTGCCCTGGAAGATCGCGTCGGAGATCGCCTCGCGGTCGATCGCCATGGACAGCGCCTGGCGCACGCGCGGGTCGCTGAAGCGGTCGTCGTAGAGGGGGTACCCGAGGTACTGGAAGCTCGAGGACTCCGACTCGAGATAGCGGTCGCCGAAGATGTCCTGGGCCGAGGCGATGGCGTCCGGGGGGATCTGGTCGACCAGGTCGAGGTTGCCGCCCTGGACGTCGTTGTAGGCGGTGTTGACGTCCGTGTAGATGCGGTAGTCGACGCCGCCGGACTGGGCGCCGTCCTCGCCGGCGTAGTCGTCGTACCGGACGAGCTCGATGCCCTGCCCGTCGGACAGCGGCGACTCGGCCATGAACGGGCCGTTCCCGATGGGCGTGGCGGTCGCCCCCGCCTCCGGGTCGGCGAGGAAGGCCTCCGACAGCGGGTAGAAGGCCGTGTAGCCCAGCGTCAGCGGGTACTGGGTGAAGGGCGTGGTGAGCGCGACCGTGAAGGTCTGGTCGTCGACGACCGACAGGCCGCTCATCTCCGTGGCCGCGGGGGGCGCGACGACGTTGCCGTCGTCGTCGACCTCGCCCTGGAGGTCCTCGTAGCCCTCGATGTTGGCGAAGAAGTACGAGTTCTGCTGGGCGTTGTCGCTCAGCGCGGTGTAGTTCCAGGCGTCGACGAAGCTGCTCGCCGTGACCGGGGTCCCGTCGTGGAAGGTCCAGCCGTCCTTGAGCGTGATGGTCCAGTTCTGCGAGTCGTCGGACTCGATGGACTCCGCGACGCCGGTGTACTCGACCGAGATGTCCTCACGGGAGTACTGCACGAGCCCGGTCCAGAGCGAGTCGACGATCTGGCCGCCCTCGGTCTCGGAGGTGTTGCCCGGGACCAGCGGGTTCTCCGGCTGGCCGATGTACATGCTCCAGATGCCGTCGGGGTTGCCCGCGGCGCTGCCGCTGGTGCCGCCGTCGCTCGAACCGCCGCCGTCGTCCGAGCCGCCGCAGGCGCTGAGGGCGAAGACGCCGGCCATCGCGATGGCCATGGCGCGCGTGGTCCGCGTGGGGACGCGCATGTGGTTCCTCCTCGTGGGGTGGGGTGGTGGCCGCGAGCGCGCTCAGCACCCTGGCTGGCGCTGACGATATGCACGTCCGAGGGGCGCGAGCGCAACGCCAGCCGCACTCCGAGGGTGTTGAGACCAGACCGAGACCTGCCCGTGACCGGCAGGCGGCGGCCGAGCCGTCACCTGGACGTCACCTGGACGCCGCGCCGTCGCCACCCGGGGGCCCCGCCGGGCCTCCGGCGCACCTCGGTGGCCCCGCCCCGACCGCGCGGCCGCCGGGTCAGACGTTGAAGCGGAACTCCACCACGTCGCCGTCGGCCATGACGTAGTCCTTGCCCTCGATGCGCACGCGCCCGCGGGCCCTGGCCTCGGCGTGGGAGCCGGCGTCGACGAGGTCGGCGTAGGAGACGACCTCCGCCTTGATGAACCCGCGCTGGAAGTCCGTGTGGATGACCCCGGCCGCCTGCGGCGCCGTCCACCCGCGGCGGATCGTCCACGCGCGGGACTCCTTGGGGCCCGTCGTCAGGTACGTCTGGAGGCCGAGCGTCTCGAAGCCGACGCGGGCCAGCTGGTCGAGGCCGGACTCGGTCTGGCCCGTCGAGGCCAGCAGCTCGGCGGCGTCCTCGGGCTCGAGCTCCACGAGCTCGGACTCGACGGCTGCGTCGAGGAACACGCAGCCGGCCGGGGCGACGAGCGCCTCGAGCTCGGCCCGGCGCGCGGCGTCGGCGAGCCCGGCCTCGTCGGTGTTGAAGACGTAGACGAAGGGCTTGGTGGTGAGCAGCGTCAGGTCGCGCAGGTGCTCGACCTCCACGCCCGCGTCGGCGGCGCCCTGGGACAGCGCCGTGCCCCGCTCGAGGACGGCGACGGCCGCCTGCGCGGCGGCGAGCACGGCCGGGTCGGCCTTCTTGCCCTTGACCTCCTTCTCCAGTCGCGGGAGGGCGCGCTCGAGGGTCTGGAGGTCGGCGAGCACCAGCTCGGTCGCGATCGTCTCCATGTCCGAGGCCGGGTCGACGCGCCCGTCGACGTGCACGACGTCGGGGTCGGAGAACACCCGGACGACCTGGCAGATGGCGTCGGCCTCGCGGATGGTGGCGAGGAACTTGTTGCCGAGCCCCTCCCCCTCGGAGGCGCCCTTGACGATGCCCGCGATGTCGACGAAGGAGACCGTGGCGGGGAGCACCTTCTCGCTGCCGGAGATCTCCGCCAGGACCTGCAGCCGCGAGTCCGGCAGCGGGACCACGCCCACGTTGGGCTCGATCGTCGCGAACGGGTAGTTCGCCGCGAGCACGTCGTTGCGGGTGAGGGCGTTGAAGAGGGTCGACTTGCCGACGTTGGGCAGTCCGACGATGCCGAGGGTGAGAGCCACGGGAACAGGAG
>Ga0210040_10001955_pt1 | contig 29956 bp, 23 predicted proteins | sample CryGeyCG12114_NA_FD_185462 | JGI IMG/M metagenome (GOLD analysis project Ga0210040, IMG submission 185462) | Groundwater microbial communities from aquifer - Crystal Geyser CG19_WC_8/21/14_NA (SPAdes) (version 2) | ecosystem: Environmental > Aquatic > Deep subsurface > Groundwater | place: USA...
CGGGTGACCTGCGGTCGAACCCGGCCAGCGACCGGGCCGTAGCCGGCACCGCTAGCTCGCCGCGGCCGCCCACCGCCTGGCGGCCGGTCACGGAACTGCCGAACACCACAGCCTCGTCGACCACAGCTTCAATGCACTAATCCCAACTGTTCCGGAGGCAGGATCGAAGCCGATGATAGAGAAGGGATGGTATGCACTGCATGCGGAGCGGTTGCCGAAGTCGACAGTCACCTTGTCAGCGATCAAGGATTCGAGGAGAGTTCTTCAGGTCGTATTGTGGCTTCGGGTACTCGCATAAACATTGATCAGACGCATCAGAAGACATACGCCAAGGGCGCTCCTCGCGAAGGTCCAATGACTCGCCAAAAGTCTGAATCAGAAGCACTCAGAAAAATGGGAGAGATTGCGTCTCCGAAAAACATTCATGATTCCGATGTCAAAACGGCCAAGGCAATCTTCAGCCTAGCTTATAGCAATGCCTTCGTGCGGGGCCGGACTATTGACAGCGTCGCTGTCGTGTGTCTCTATCTCGCGTGTCGTAAAGCTACGTACCAAGAAGGGGGTGTCAAGAAACCAAAATACGCATTCATGCTTATTGACTTTGCAGAAACACAAAACATGGACGTCTTCGCCCTTGGAAAGATGTATCGAGACCTTGTATACAGGCTTTACGGCACCGCAGGTGGTCATCTCGATCCGAATGAGAGTTATCAATTGCTTGCCCATGGACCCGAAGTCCTCATTGAAAAGTTTGTTCTTGATAGACATATGGACTTCCCTGTCAACCTTCAGAACAAGATCAAAAATGATGCACTAAATGTCGTCTATCGAATGAATCGCGATTGGATGGTCCAGGGTCGACGGCCTTCAGGTGTTGCTGGTGCAGCCGTCATCCTTGCTGCAAGAATGAACAACCTTCGCCGCACAACCAGAGAAGTTGTTCTCATTGCCAAAGTCACCGAGATTACTATCAACAAACGTCTAGAAGAGTTCCATGACACAGAAAGCAGTACCCTGACCGTCGACGATTTCCGCGATGATGAAATCCGCAATTCAATAGCCGAGGCCAACCCTCCATCATACGATCGTGCCCATAACCCTAAGGAGAAGAAACGCAAAAGAGGTCGTCCAAAAAAGGCCAAGGCAGGAGTAACCGCAGCTGAACACGAAGACGACGATGATGAAGATGAATTGGATAACAACACAGCGCCCAGCTCACAGCCACTCACAAAGCGTGCTAGGATCGATGCGGAAGGTTTTGCAATTCCCGATATACCTGCGCGAGCACAACTGCCACCAGCCTCTTCTCGAACAGATACTCCAGATAACGATGTTCAGATGCAGGAAAACGAAACAAGCAGTGGTACTGGTACAAAGAAGCCTGGCCGACGCCCTGGAACCAAGAATTGGACCGCGCCTCCGATAACCGCTGAGGAGATAGCACTTGAGGAGCGACTTGCCCGCGATGTTGATGAAGCTCTTGCGCTGGAAGACTCGCGGAATACCGTTGGTGATTATCCGGACACTAGACCGCCGACAAGCACGAATGAAAACACATCCGCTGAGCTTCCGTCTTCGGAGAGCATTAACGACACTTCCGAGTCTTCCTCCTCCACAACGAACAATAATGTTCGCCCTCGCGCTCGGAACAATGAACCCCCGGGTCCCCCTGTCGATGGCAATATAGGCAATACTGGTGAAGTCGTGTCTATGTCCCCGACCCTGAAGACCACTGAATTTGACGATGACCTTGATGTCTCGGCATGCTTGCTCAATGAGGACGAAAAGAAAGCCAAAGAACGGATTTGGGTGACGGAGAATGCGGATTGGCTACGCCAGAGCAGTGCCAAGAGGATCAAACAACAGCTCAAAGAAGCTGCAGCAAGGATGAGAGGTGACCCCCTCCCAGACGACAAGCAGAATGGTGCAATTCAGCGTCGTAAGGATGGCAATCGTAAGGCGGGCAGGGCCGGCGACACCAGCTATCTTGAAGACGGTGAGCAGACTGAAGAGCGAGAAGGTAGTGTTCAAGCAGACGAAGAAGGAGGGCGTCCAGTACGAAGTACGAGCCAGGCAGTTAGCGCGATGCTGAGAACTCGCGCGCAAATGTCGAGGAGAATCAACTACAATTCTGAAGCCCTGGCTCACATATACAGCTACGACAACGACTCAAGTGATCGCAGCCGCAGTCAAAGCCGAGGTCCGGGCGACCGCGAGGGTAGTGTAGCCAGCCAAGCAAGCACCGCTTCCTCCATCTTCCGCGCAAACGGCTCCAAAGCAGGTGGCACGGGTGTGCGCAGCGTCTCCAGTGTGGCCGCCGAGCAAAGAGAGAGAAAGAAGAAGCAAGCCCGCCAGGCCAGCAGGAGCGTCACGGCCGAAACAGGCGCAAGCGCAACAAGCGACAGAGGCTCGTCTTCGAGAAGTCCAAGCATGGCAACCCCAACCCCAGGAGTCGAAGGAGAAGGAGAAATAGTAGGCACAGGAGCTTCCCCAGCACCACCATCACCAGCCGGGCTGTATCAACATCAACTACCCACTCCAGCCCCCACACAAGCACAACAGACGACCTCAAACTCAAGCCGTGCTCAACAACAGCTACCCACACCGACCCCTCCTCCCACACAGAGCCAGGCCGCCCAGCCCGTGCAGCCGCAGGCACCACCACCTCTCATGCCCGAAGAAGAGCGAGTCATGGACGAAGGCGGCGACGAAATCGTCGAAGCTTTCTCAGGCGGCGAGGAAGATTCCTTCATCCCGGGAATCTACGATCCTGAAGCTCTGGGTGAAGACTACGACGACGACGACGATGACGAAGACGATGGCGATGAGGATGTCGAGGCGGCATTCAATGCAGGAGGCTATTGAAACCGACATTAAACACTAATTTCCGGAGTGCGTGTGTGTGTGTGTGTGTGGGCACAAGCTGGCGGGCGCGCGGTGCATGGCGACAAATTCACCTGACTAGGTAACTATTCGATTCTGCTTGGTCTTGGGCACGTGGGTGGACGACAGTGACTGAATCCTGATCAATGAAACGCTTCATGGCCGGATGGATGGATGGATGGATGGGGGGGGTGGAGCTGTGTGTTTGGTGTTCAACAAACGCCGAATCCCCGGGGAGGGAAGCAAGAGCATGAAATCATACATAAAAATCTACACATATCAACAAACGCGAAAGCAGAAGCTGAAGCAGAAGCGGCAAAACACGTCCAGTCTAATAAAAACAACTCTCGAGTCAGTGCGATGCCACGATGCCACGACACGGGCTGTAACTTTTACATCATAATAACTTACCTACCTGACCTACCTACGTAGACCCACTTTTCCACTTTCCACTTTCCCTCCCCCTACCATCCTCGATCGAGTCTCAAGCACATCACAGCAACGGGTCCGGTTCCCTCGCAGAGTGAATCTGAATCTGACTCTCAATTTGAATTTGAATTTAAATTTGAACCGTAGCACTGTTGAACCCCCCCCACCCTCCCCACGCAATCCACTCAACATGGAACCAAACACACATTTCCCTCGTTTTCCGTTCAGAGACCCCCCGTGCCGGCGCCATTATTGCCAAAGAAGAAGCCATCGAACAGATCGATCTGCTGGCCGTCGCTCCAATCGTGCTGAAAGTCCAGGCCCATGCCCATGCCGAAGCCGAGGTCCAGCGCCGAGGTATCAAAGCTAAAGTCGTCGTTCGTGGCGACCCCGGCCGCGTCGAGGAAGTCCATGGCCGGGAGAAGACCTGCGGCATCTTGGTTTTGAGTGTGGTCCGAGGAGGTGTTGTTGTTGTTGTAGAATGGTGCAGACGACTGCTGCTGCTGCTGCTGCTGCTGCTGTGGGTCGTACATGTAGGTCGTGTCTATCCCCATGGAGCCGGCGTTGATGTGCGAGTTGATGGACGAGGCGGGCGAGCGCTGTTGCGGTTGTGATTGTGGTTGTTGCATCTGCTGGAAATTGGGCTTGGGTTGCTGCTGCTGCTGCTGCTGGGGCGACATTTGCATGTTCATACTCGTGTGCATGCGCTGCATATCGGGTAGTTGTTGTGGAAACGACTGCGAAGCACGACTGCGCGAGTCGAGATCGTCCGGAAACAGGTCTCGAAGGTTCATGTCGAACTTTGGGGGTGGCCGCCTTGCGCGGACATGGGTTTGTTGTGGGAAGCGGTAATCCTGCTTGACGTCTAGGTCGGTCATCATGGACATGGCATTGCTTGACAGGTGTGCGTTGGTATGGTGATGATCATCCCGGTCGCGCGAGAAGCCGAATCCGGGCGTGGACATGCACATCTGCACGGTGGCTTTGGACATGCGCTCGAAGGCATCGCGGCATGATTCTGCAGGTGGACATTTCTCCATCAGGTCGCCGAGGACGGAGGTCGCTGCTAGGACCGTGAAGTCGAAGTCATCTAACGTCTGGGGGTTGTTAGCTTGTATATATTTCTGGGAGGTATCGGACATACTAAGCGCATTCGTACGGCTGGCGAATGCCATACTGCATACAGGAACGAAATACCGGCCATGAAGAGATGGTGCGTTGCCAGATAGGTGTAATTCACCAGTCGCCGTCTATGCAATTGTCTATAGAGCTTAAGGGTCTTTTGACCTGCTTCAGCACACTTGAGGAAGACGAGGTCTTCGTCCTCTTTCTCCTCGATGATGGTGCTGGCAGGACTGACGACTTCCTCAGATGGGCTCAATTGTCCTGCCAGTGGGGCGGGAACGGTCAGACTTTGTCTGTAGAGCATAATCACTGCCTGCCAGTAGTTAAGCTCTAGAAAATGGGTCGAGAAGCCAACACCAGTGTCATGCTGAGGAGGTGCGGACTCCTTCCAGTCCCATAATCTCTGGTCTATGTCTTTACGCCACGACCGAAAGGAGTTGAACTTTGTGAGAAACGGCGAGGGTAACTTGGTGTGCATGAACTCATTGTACTGATTTGTGCCACCGCGTCGCGCTTGCTGCGCTTGTTGATACTGCAACACCTGAAGGATCTCGGACTGCAGAAGCCTCAAGCGAAAGTAATGGTGAGAGACTCGTTTGTATGAAGGCTCGTCCACTGACATCGGCCTCAACAGACCGTTCTTCGTAATGTGCTTGTCATCGAGCAGACAAGGGAATTCAGTCGTAACCACCTGATCAGTGATGCCGAAGGGTCGTCCGACGCAAGTACTAACGAGTCTATCAAAATTGTACGTGCACCACCACAGTCGACGTCGGAGGTCTCTGATCCACTCTCGCCTTCCTTTTTCCTGAGGATCTATAGACTGGCCGGAGTTAAAATCCGCCTGATTTCGCGCCATGTTTGGCCCAAAGTTCTGTTGACCAGCTGCACCATTCCCTACGGTCTCGAGATCCGAGCCATCCTCATAATGCAAGCCTAGATCGATGGCCAGTCGGAGTGCGACACCTATGATATACCACAACCCCGGGGCCACGGGCCGCAGAAGCGCAAAGCCAGCAAGGAGCAGGACGGCTTGTAGTTCTTCGAGGTCCCCACCAGACCTCTCTTTGTTGTCCGAAGTGGATGTTGCACTGAGGAACGAGCTCAAATGTACAATCGCAGATGCATGGTACTCTTCTGGTTGTGCTTGCTGGCTCGACATCTTTGTCCTCTTTACGTTTAATTCATGGTGATGGCCCGTGCTCGGTTCGGGGTCAGAAGAGCCCCAGATAATACCTGCACCGATCGCAAAAACTATGTTGAGCAGGTAGAGCTCCCGCGACGTGCGCAGTGCTGGCTCTACAGAATATGCCCGATCGAATATTTCCATGAAGTCTCCCCGGTGCAGAATAGGTATCTGTGGATTTGCGTGTTCGAAGTAGAGACGTACGAGCTTCTCTCCAAGCTGTTTATCAGGAAACGAGGCTTCCGGGATGTTCGGTTTTGTTTGCAAGCCGAAGTATGAATCCCTCATTGAGCTGCCCCCAGCTGCAGCAACGTCTTGACTCGGCTTGCTTGGCTTCACTCCAGTACGTTCCGAGTTATTTGTAGACACCGAGCTCTTAATCGCAGCCAGAACAACCCTCGCGAACGATATACCTGAGGTTGAACCTAGGTAGCGTGGATCTGACGCGCCTTGTACGGAAACCATGCCGATGTTCGATACCAATTCATTCAACTTTTCAGCCTCCACGTCTTTTTGGTCTCGAACGTCGTTTGGGCCACTGTGAGGGGAGCCCATCGGTGGCGAGGTTGTGTTTGTCCATGATCGTTGTAGGTTGGTTGGCGATTGCGCTTTCTCTGCGCTGTCCTTCACCACCGGTGCATATGCTTCGGGTGGGTTGAAAGTGACGTTGTTGGATTCAAGCAAGGACTCAAGGTATTGTACTCTGTTTTCGAGATAGTAGACATAGCTTCGAGGTATTTCTCTCTTTGTGATAGGGTCGTAACCCACGCATCGTACGTTAGCCTTCTCGCAGGCGCCGCAGGCTGGTAGGCGTTGATCGCATCGATTCTTTCTTACTCGACATCGGTTGCACGCGGAGACGTTCCTGAAGGCGGAGCCAGCCGACGAAGTGGTCTGAGACGGGAAGACGGTGTCGTCCTGTTGTGGTTGGCTCGGTTCCTGATAAGGCCGCTTGAGGCCTGTCGGAGAGGGGAGATTAGAGGTCATGGATGTGGACGGCGCATCGTGGGAAGGTGTCATCAACAATGATCAAGGGACATTCTCTGAATAATACAACATGAAGCGCTCTTGACTCCAGCCTCTACTAGTACTCACTGACAGCATGGTTAGGCGATGGTGTGCTGGTTGCGTGGGCACTATTATTCAGAGAGGTTGCAGCTTATCGGAGGCAGAACAGACCGATCATGCCGACCAGCACCTTTGCCTACAGAGCGCCCGGATTGTGCGCTGGTGGCTGCTCCGAACAGCCCTATCATAGCTGCGAGGATAGTGAGGATGGCGAGGGTGGCGTGTATGAGAGCTGAGGGAGCTTGGAGAGCTGAGAGCTGCAGTCAGAGGTTCGCTTGTTCAATGCACGTCACGCGTGTTCGCGACTCTACAGAAGTGTATGAGCTCTGAAAATGCATTGAGTTGCTTAGAGTACTCATCGGCCGTCCGCCACGTGTGGAAAGTAAGACGCGCACACTGCGTGGCTACACACTGGAGTATGGATCCTGGTTGCTTTGCTCGTCCAACCCCCTCACACAGCCCATGTCAAGTCAATTCCTGCAGGGTGTCGCATATAGGGCTTGAATGTAGATTATTGATTGTTGTAAAAGCATGCACGACAGCCAGCAGGAGGGTCCAAGGATAACTGCATATGAGTAGCATCGCAGGTACATGTCACTTCCCAGGTTTGCATGGGCTTATGCAGACACGAGAAGCAGGCTGTTGAGTGTTGACGGCTTGAGCGTCCGACCACCCTGCATGCTTCCGGTTTTCTTTTCCGTCGGCGCGCAGTTTCGACATGTCAGCCAGCTGAGAACAGTCCTTTCGTCGAGCTCGGTGGCACGAGTGCACACCTGATACGTGCCATATGCCGGTACTCAACCAACGGGCCAAGGACGAGTCGGCCACAGAGACTGATCCGGTGGTTGACTGTATGTTTGACATGCTTGCGTGAACGACTCCAGGATCACGGCTGCGCCATGCCAGATGAGATGTACGAGTAAATTATCCGAAGATCTTTGCTCCACCACAAAGCAGCCGTTATGTGACCTACAGGGCCAAGCATACCCCAGTCCGCCCAAGTCGAACGGCTGGTGTGGCTGAAAAGTGGCATCTCCGGAGCGGCTTGCAGACCAATTAGCTCGTACTCGCACAGTAAAAACGAAGGTCGCAAAGCTTTTGAGTTCGGAATCTGTACATGAGTAACGTATGGTCAGGACATGCAGCAGTAGGAGAGAAATGTCGTTTTGCAGGTCTCTATCCGGAGTCGAATGCCGAACTTGCCAAACTGCAGTGAGAAGACGGCAGGTTCTTTCACCCATGGACGGCAACAATGTAGGCGGCATTGACTTCATGCCACTCTGATCACTGCATCGTCAACGAGAGGAGAGACTGGTAGCCTTGCGATATTGACTCAACGGCTGCCTGTTCGAGGAGGCTTCTCATGGTAGATCAGATGTTGCATACTAGATGTTCTCTTGAGTCCAAGGATATGCAGAGGAGTTGTTCCATTGAGAATAATAAGCAAGTATAACTTGACTCGAGCACTATTGTTCGGCTCCGGGACGGTATTGGGGGCGAAGTGCTCTCGGTACTAACCTACGTGCAGACCGTGATGACCCTGACAAGACTGTCTGTCGAAAAGGACATCTGTGATGGAGTAAGTCAGGTCACTTGTAAGTTATCACAAATAATGATAACCACATACGTCCCGCCTCCCACGTCCCACGTCCAACCTTGTGGCACACCTGACATCTGTATCATGTTGCCAGGACCAGGGCCCATTGCAGGTGGTCTGGTCCTGGTGCTGGGCGAGTAAGGTTTGTGACAGCGCTGGAACCACTGACAGGTCGGCACTCGTACCTGTAGACAGGTCGATTTACTCACTGAATATTCGGCGCGTTGTCACTGACTCGAACTCGGACATTGGGATCTGGCGATGAATCGAGGCGAGGCTGCAATAAATGGTTCCCGCCTTAGAAATGCTTCACGCAAGGCATTAATCGCTCAAGTTCGGTCATGAGCGGAAAACAACCAGGCATGCTGTTGCTTGACATCGAAGTTGCTACCTTTAACTTGGGTAGGTATTGTGTGGTCTCGATGCTCCAGTCAATCTGAAATGCATGCTTGTGACCACTGGTAAAGTAACCTTGAAAGTAGATCTGGCTTGCTGTATCCTCGGAGCCATGTCAGTGCGCTGGAGGGGTTTGCCTTGCGCAAACCGTACCACAAGACCACAGTACGCTACCCTACGGAAAGCTCTTCTAGTTGTCAGTACTCATAGTCGATTATTAGGTACTGCCACCATGTTACCTTGTACCCGCATCATCATCGCTGCAACGGCCAGCCTGACTCGCGCCTGACTTTGCGACCTTTCCTATCTCACCGCAACTTTCGTATCCGACCTGTCATGACTCTTGATGACGCAACAAAGGGGCATTATTGGGCATTGGGCATTGGGCATTGGGCATTGGGCATCTTTTTGACCAGCACAGCCTGAGAGATCCTCATACCCAGAAGCAATAAATGGTGGCTGATGACATTGTGGAATCGTCCAAAGTCATAACCTCTCTAGCGCCTATAACACCGTCAACCACGCTTTGTACTCAGATTGGCAGCACTGGTGGTACGAAATGCCCGAGAAACACGCCCGACAGCGCCGCAGTCTGGCGTTTTGTGCGACACAGTTGCGTACCAGCACGCAGGCAGTCGCCAGAAGCATAGAAATTATACTACAGTATAACAATATGGCATAGGAATCATGCCCATCCCTTACATGATGGAATACTCCAAATGACACGTCAGTTGGCTGATCCGAATTCCGATTCAAATATTGCAATGCTTTTGATCGCAGCTAAGGTGCTCGTATGCATCTAACGTTAACTTACCGCCCTGCACGCAGCACGACAGAAAAGGCGGACGAGAAAGTCAGGAACTCGGCAATCTGACTAGTCTGTCTGCAAGCGACGCGACGGTGTCAAAGGTAAACCGCATCCGCGGGAAGGTTGCGGACAAGTCTGCTTCACCCTGGCCTCACCCTGGCCTCGCCTTGCCCGTTCGGCTGTTAGCCAGGTTAGCCCAGGGGTAGGCAGCCACTTTTTCAACGTCTTTGGCGCCCTTCTCAGTTTTGAATCCTGAATTCTCCTCGGTGGAGCTGGCCCAGCCGTGTCGCATGGCGAAACCATGCGTGGCGTCTACTATTTAGTGTGTGGAAGAAAAAGAGAGCCAACGTCTTCCATCACTTCCCATCTCCACTTCCAGTTGCATCCGAATATCCACCCTGTCACGGCTGCCCAATGCACAGTGAGGTCAGCTGTCACCAGACACCAGATCGACATGTCCCCAAATCCAATCCCACCTTCGGTCCCGCTTGAAGCACTCGGCTACAGGTGGAAGGCATGACCGCCATTTTCACCGCTCTGATAACGTGTCGAGTAGGCACAAGGCGGTCGTGCGGTGGCATAGGTAACCAAAGCTAGACAGTCGTACGACTGTCGAGTAATGCTTGTCGCTTGGGAATTGCTCAGGCATGTGATCTCGCGACGCTTTACGGACAGAGCAAGCATGCAGGTGTACAAGGTACATGGGGCACAGCCTTAACATGAATCCGGATCGTTATTCGACAGAGCTCTCGACAAACCTTACCTAGGTACTTTTCCGAACACGGCAAGCTCTCTACCGGGCTTCGGGACTCATGGATATGGTTCCTAGCCCTGACGCTAAACATGCCGCTATGATAAGTCAGGGGCACGGCTTCCATGCTTCGAGAAAATGGACAAATCGCGGAGCAGCTGTCCATTGACGCGGCGTCTCGGAACTTTCGATAACGACGTCGCAGGCCCCACGTACCGCTCCCGTGGTAAAGTTTGCTTTCAAGCAAGCCCTAAGACCGCTCGAACCCATCGAACCCATCACAGCATCAGTCAAGTTCCCACACCGCCAGCCCAACTTTACATCGCTTTCAGGCCACATCCTAACTCGGCTTTCTATTTGCCCCCAGTCCCCTGCCTTTCGCCAGTCGTGTTTCTAACTTTACTCACCAGACAAGGAAACCATAATGGATCTTTCTAGCGGCATATCCGGCAGCCCGCGTCCTCTGCCTGAAACGACGCTGCTGCTCTGCGAGAAACTCGTTGCCCATGCACCGTTTCTCTTGCTAATCACACTACTTCGCGGATGCTACTGCGATCTGCCTTTTACCACGCGCCACGAGTCATCCACCCGGCTTATGTGTAACCGCGCTTCAGGCTCTGCTGTCGCGGAAGGTGGCTCCCGCCCCGGGTAATGGGTAGAGGTCGTCAAGAACCTTGACCTCTCCTTGATTGCTCTTCTACTTTGTCTCTGTCCACTTTCTCACCGCTGTCTTGTCGTCTTCCTTTTCTTGCTCTCTCTGCCCTTCCGTCCTCGACATCTTCCTCCTCACCATCTCTCCTTCCATTCCCTCCCTCTCTCCCTCAACATGCGCACAATGTTTAAGCGCCTTTGCAGGCGCCATGTGCCGGCACAAGAAAGCCAAGACAACTTTCCTTCTCAGCAACTATTCGTCCTGGGTACGTCATTCTGCGCCAGCGCTGGTTTCCTCCACTCAGCGATTGCGCACACTGATCGGGCTTGGACACTTGCTAACTTCAGGGTCCAGCATTATGCCGAATCTGCGAACCCATAGCCTTCATGTCTATCTTTCCTTATGCCTACCGGATGATCGAAACCTTCAACCTCACACACGATGAAACCCAGACCTCGATATATGCCGGTATGCTGATCACTGCATTCGCCTTTGCCGAGTTCTCTACAGGCATGCTTTGGGGTCGCGTGAGCGATAGGATAGGAAGAAAGCCAGTGCTCATCATGGGCCTTGTCGGGACTGCAATCAGCATGATCTGTTTCGGCTTCGCGCGCAGCCTCCCAGGAGCCATAATAGCCAGAGCACTCGGTGGACTGTTGAATGGAAACGTAGGCGTCCTGCAAACCACAGTTGCAGAACTTGTCACCAAAAAGGAACATCAACCCCGAGCATACTCGATTATGCCGTTTGTCTGGTGTCTCGGATCTATAATAGGTCCAGCCATGGGTGGAGCCCTGGCTATGCCATGTGAGGCTTACCCTTGGTTGTTTCCAAAGGGCTCGATCTTCGATGAATATCCGTTTCTGCTGCCAAATTTGGTTTGTGTGTTCGTCCTCTTCTTCGGAATCGCGAACGGAATCCTATTCCTACAGGAGACACACATTGACAAAAAGGACAAACGAGACAGGGGCGTCCAGTTTGGACGTTTCCTGGTGGCCAAGGTGAAGCAAGTTTGTGGCCACGAAGAGACCACAACATACGACGAAAAGTGTTACACCAGCACGTACGACGACAAAGACGCTGTATCGGCGGACGAATGTGACAGCCTCACGCATGAAACTGCACGCTCCGACTACAGCACCACCAAACTGGCGACATCCTCTCCTCGTGTTCCTTTGAATTCATCAGATGTCGAATTTGGCTCTTTCCAGAACGAGAATCGTGGAATCACAAAAACCTTCAGCAGACAGGTTATTTTGATTATCATCGGATACGGCATTCTCGCATAGTAAGTACCGTGCTCCTCATCTGGCTGTTCGCATCTAACAATTGTCCAGCCACAGTGTCTCGTTTGACGCTCTTATGCCCACCTTCCTGAGTGAGGAGCGCTCGCATATTGCACCCTCGTTACCATTCAAATTCACTGGAGGATTTGCCATGTCAACCAAAAAGATTGGTTTCATGATGGCCGTACAGGGCGTTTACTCCATGATTGCACAATTGTGGTTGTTCCCATTCATCGTACGACGTATTGGCACACTGACCGCCTTCCGAATCGTCATGACAGTATGGCCGATCCTCTATTTCGCAGTTCCCTACCTTGTGCTACTTCCGGAGAAATTCCAGGCTCTGGGAATCTACCTCGCTTTACTGACCAAAATCACCTTCCATGTTATTGCATTCCCATCGAATGCAATCCTCCTGACCAATGCCGTTCATTCCAAATCCGTTCTTGGGACGATCAACGGAGTCGCCGCGTCGACCGCGTGCCTGGCTCGTGCCTTCGGCCCTACTGTGACGGGTTCGATACACTCAGCTGGACTGAAACTAGGATACAATGGACTTGCATGGTGGGCAGGTGGTCTAGTCTGTGCAATTGGAGCTCTGGAAAGCTACTGCATGGAAGAAGTTGAAGGACGCATGGATTGTCCAGCAGAAGAAGAAGAGCAAGCCTTGTGTGAGCCTCTCGTCAATGTTACTGTTGACGCTTCCGAAGACGCGGACTCTCGGAGGCAAAGCTTCTGCCTCGCCAACCTTGACGACTCGAAAACGCCAAAAGCATAACCTTCCGCCTTCAACGAACGAAAAATCAGCGCATAGATACCCTTTTTCTTGCATTTCAGCATTATTATTTTTTGCGATATTAGCATTCAACCGGCGTATCAACCTACCAAACTACGGATTACGAGAACAGGACCACTTTCGGGGAGTTTCAACACCAAACAATTGTACAAAGACTTGTTTAGCAGCGCGAGCTGTGCAACCATACCACCAACCAACGGGTTCTAGACTGGGGAAGCATGGGACACGGGGCGCCTATTTCTGTTTTCGGGATAATTTTTTTTTTCCTTTTGTCTAGAGTACTGGGAGGCTTTTTGTCAAGATACCTGCGGGCTTTGTTCCCGGCCGACGTGTTGTTGTAGCCAGGATTCTGGCAACCATGTAACTTTAGCCTGTATGTTAGTGGAGAGGAAGTGGACGGCTGATGGATAGAGCTTCGTAAGCGAAGCTAAGGGAGGACCATGAATGGTATACATTCCTTGCCAGACGACTATTGCCCATCATTCTATGCACTATTGCGACTGTGCGGCGTGGAAGCGGATGCAGATGCATTGACCTCTCAATAACTTGAGTACTTTGATCCTTACCTTGAGCTGCTACAATATGTACCGAGGCTCGCCGGGTCTTGGCATAAGTTGGAGCAACTCGAGCTTCAAGTTTGGCGTTCCTCACCAAGCCTCGTCTCGTCTCGTCCAAGCTCTGACATCTCTTCAGACCACACACACACACCACAGCGAGCTTGTAACAAGCTCAAATCATAGTGATGGCACCAAGCAGAGCACTGTCACGGCTTGTGCCCTCGAACCCAGCGCGGAGCGTATCCTCGGGGCCACCATGGCGGAGGTGTTTTGCGACGACAAAAGCCAGCCGTGCAGGAGAGGGCCCGTTAGCAGGCATAAGAGTGCTTGACATGACCAGAGTGTTGGCCGGAGTCAGTGCATTTACAGCGTCCCCCTGTAGCGAAGACAATGTCCCGCTGACACAGTATTCCTCACACAGCCATACTGCACACAGATGCTCGGAGATTTAGGGTATGCCAGACACCGATGAAAACGCCCATACCCGGATTGATCACGTGTCAAGCAGGGTAGGGGCGACTACTCATGCTACCTTTTCCTGTGCCCCTTTGGATTTTTTGTCAACAGTTCAACTGCTTCCAGCCATAAACGGTTCGTCAGCTGACCTCACTCTCCATCAAAGGGCCGAAGTGATCAAGATTGAGCATCCAACCCGCGGTGACGATACCCGAGCATGGGGTCCACCATACGCTAAGTACCTGGACCGTAGGTGACGATGCCCGCCACGTCGGTCCCCCTTTCGCTAAATATGTCTCGGTTCAAGAGGAAGCCAACGATGGCTCGAAGCGCAAGATGCCGGGTGAAAGCGCTTATTTCATTGCTGTACGTTGCTGCTGCTGCTGCTAGTTCCGCTGAGAAGAATGGGAAAATTCGAGTTCGTTCGTGGCTGAGCCGGAAAATCTATAATAGGTCAACCGAAACAAAAAGTCGCTGGGCCTAAGCTTCCAACATGAAGAAGGCCAGAAGATCCTACATGAGCTCGCCAAGACGAGCGACGTGCTTGTGGAGAATTATATCCCTGGTACGAAGGACCCATCAGCGGATGTGCTCCAGCATGATTGACCCCAGACACAGGAGCGCTGAAAAAGTACAAAATGGACTATGAGACGCTACGGAAGATAAACCCGGGGTAAGAGCATGCGTCCTATCTCAATATCTGCAGCTCACAGCCAGCCCAGCCTGATCTACGCCTCCATAACGGGCTACGGCCAAACAGGACCCTACTCCTCCCGCGCCGGCTACGACGTCATGGTCGAAGCGGAAATGGGCCTGATGCACATCACCGGCGAACGCGACGGAGCGCCGGTGAAAGTCGGCGTCGCCGTCACGGACCTGACGACTGGCCTCTACACGGCGAACGCGATCATGGCGTCGCTGCTCTCGCGCGCCAAGAGCGGGCGGGGCCAGCACCTCGACGTCGCGCTGTCGGACTGCCAGGTCGCGACGTTGGCCAACATCGCGTCGTCGGTGCTGATCAGTGGGGAGCGCGACAGCGGACGCTGGGGCACGGCGCACCCGAGCATCGTGCCGTACAAGGGCTTCAAGACGCGCGACGGCGACGTCATGCTCGGCGGCGGCAACGACCGCCTGTTCGGCGTCATCTGCGACAAGCTCGGCAGGCCGGAGTGGAAGAGCGACCCCAAGTACGTGACCAACGAGAGGCGCGTGGCGAACCGCGATGAGTTGGAAGAGATGATTGAGAGCATTACCCGGACCAAGACGACAAAGGAGTGGTTGGACGTGTTGGAGGGGAGCGGCATGCCGTACGCGGCCATCAACGACGTCAAGGATACCTTGGACCATGAGCACGTGCTGGCCAGGGGTATGGTCACCGAGGTGCAACACAGGGACTGTGGCACCATCAAGGTCGTCAGTCCGCCCGTCAAGTATAGCGAGAGTGGGACCAGCGTCCGGAGTGCGCCGCCGAGTCTGGGCCAGCATACAGAAGAGGTGTTGGCCCACGTGATCGGGTATGATGCGGCAAGGATAGAGAGCTTGAAGAAAGAGGGCGTGGTTGCTTGAACTTGTGGCGTACGGTTGAACTGGCTCAGAGGAATCAGGCCGGAACAGATACATGTGATTTCGTAGAACTGGGATCCCACTGATTGCGCCGACGCGAGCCGTCTTGTACTCCGTGTTTGGACATCCAGGACGTTGCACCTCAGCGTCTATGACCGCTATCCCATGGAGCCAGCCACTACTCTTCCCCTTGTCCTTGCCTCTGCACTAGCCTCAGCCATTCCCTACGAGGCGATCACAACGCTATACTACGAATATCGTTACAAAGCTTCTCCACATCAGGACCAGATCCTTTTGGCGGCTGCCTTATCCAGTGCAATGGATGTCACGTCTGGCAACCTGGCGGCTGTGTCGGTTTACCAAGTGACACGAGCATAATGCCAATTCACTACGTTTGCGAACTGTGCAGGCCGGACCTTCATGAGATCGCCCGGAGGCGAATACTTGAACGGGGGTTTCGAAAGTATCTTTCGAAAAAACATGGCGATGCGCAAGAAGATGGCCCATCTCAGTTCCATCAGGTTACAGAGCCAATGCATATCACCGACAATGGGCCTAGCGGTCTTGCGTCCCCCTATTACACTTCCACATCGAGTGGTGATTTGCTTGGAAACCCCACGATGCAACAGCAACAGCAGCAGCAACAACAACAACAGATGCAAGCAGCTCAAGGCGGCCCGGCTAACATTTTAGGTCAGCCTCCGCTAGCTGAGTTGATGGACCCTCAAATTGTTCCAGCCGACATGCTCGGGCAGATCCAATTGAAAGCGCGACATGAGCCAGGTTTTACATGGGATCAACTCAAGCAGCGGCATTCCTAGGACGGTACACGGGGTCTCTCGAGTGGGCATATCCTCACCATGCAGCAAACCCATTTCGACCATATGCTACTTGGGCACCCTCCGGACAATAGCTACAAGCCATGAAGAAGTGTTCTCTTAGAAACCCCCAAACTCACTGTCTCAAGTTCCTTGACGGTCGTATTTTCGGACTTGACGTTTTCTCGTATAAAGCGATCGATGGCGAGATCCGGCCACGTCGCAGCATAGATGGGCCCACAGTAAAAGGTGTATCGCGCGGGAGACTAGAGTGTGGTGCAACTCTCTTCGGGATGGCACCGACACGAATCGGAAGGATAAGGCTGGGTTAGGATGTGTATGTCCATATATCACTGCCCGCGACGTAGAGCATAGGGCAACACAACGGCGTGGTATGTCTGCCTGGAATCGCGAGTCTCTGCCCTTGCTACGTTCATTCGACCAGTCTCCGCCTGCGCCCTCTGGCACTGTTATCCTCTACAGCGGTGTTCGCTCCGGCGCCTTGCATACTATCCAGCAATCCGGCCACCCACTTTGAGATGCCCTCGGTGCCCTCTCCTCTAATCGCACTGACCGGCAACGCCGCGACTCTGTTCTTCCACCCATTGGCTTTACCGCTGGGGTGCTCGACCACTCCCCTCTCCAGCTCGCTGACATATTGGTGCAACTTCATGAACTCCTCTTGCGTGCCCTCCTTGTCGGCTTTAGTGCATACCACAAACCACGGCTTTGCGCTGATGGGCGGCAGCTTGATCGGCTCAAGTTTCCTGCTGGGCTCAGGGAACACGATCATCTCCTCTCCGTCCTCGTCGAGAGTGGTTGTGATGGGTGACTTGCTCTTGCCCGCGCCAAAGGTCGCCCATTCCACTACTCTGGCCTCGGATTCTGCGTTGATCTCCTGGTTGCGGAGGTTCTCGTACTCGCCGACTTCGCGCCAAAGGTTTTGCAAAGCGACCACTGCGTCGCCGGCGCTGAGATCAATCACGAAGGCTAGGGTCCGTGCTCGCTCGATATGTCGGAGAAAGCCCAAGCCGAGGCCCTTGTCCAGATGTGCGTCTTCGATCAGTCCCGGGATGTCTGCGACTGTGAAGCTTGCCCTTGGTCCTTCGCCCTCGATACCGGACCTTACTACAGGCCGTCCTTGATTGTTGTCCAACACCACCGTGCCAATAGTAGGCTCGAGTGTCGTAAAGGCCCAATCGCCTACCCTAGTCCTACTGTTGCTGATAGCTCGTAGTAATGTGCTCTTGCCTGCATTCGGCAGTCCGACAAGGCCCACATCCGCAAGTAATTTCAGCTCGAGCTCGAATTTTATGCGAACTCCAAGCTCCCCCTTAGTTGCGAATTTCGGCTTCGGGTCTTCTCTTGTCAGAAAGTGCGGGTTGCCCAAACCGCCTACAGCTCCGGCAGCGAGCAGCATAGGCTTATCCATGGGTTTGTCCAGGTCGAGGTTGATTGGCGATGGAGGTTCCATAACAGCCAGATGATTCTTTCTAGGTCGTGGTGGGGGTGGTAGTTTCTCGCCTGCCTCTCTTACCTCGTGGACATTCGCTCCAGGGTACAATATCCACCGGTTCCTCATATCTTTGTGCAATTCTCCTTCATCCAGCTCTTCGGCTGGACCACTACCCTGGAACTCCTTCAACCTCTCCGCCTCTTCCGCAGCTGGATCGCTGCGCCAGACCTCCCTTATCACTGTACCTACGGGGACTTGTATGCACACATCATCGCCCCTTCTGCCTCCTTGACTCTTTCCCTGTCCGCCAATGCCACGTCCAGCTTTCACGGTGCCTCGCCGTGCTAGCTTGTGTAAACTCGTATGACCTGGCACGGCTTGTATCCAGACGTTGCCTCCACTTCCTCCATCTCCGCCATTCGGTGGTCCATCAGGGATGTGGATGTCACGGAAGAACGCGACGCAGCCATTACCGCCTGAGCCAGCGTGCACAGTTACAGTGCATTTGTCCACGAAGATGGCGCGGGAGTAGTCGTCTGGAGTTGGATTGAGCCGCTCGGCGGGTTTGGCTAAAGGAGCCTCGAGGGCTGCTGCACGGCGGGTGTCATTGACAGATGCGAGAGAGGATTGACATCTTCGTTGTCGCGTTGTGCTAGGAGAGATTTGCGACACGGCACGGAGCGCTCTCGACCTTGATGGTGATGCTCTGCAGCAAGTGCGGAAGAAGCATGGATAGAGAAAGGGCATCAGTGTGCCTTGTATATGAGCCATCATTGATATATATGCATCCCGACATTGGATCTATGGCAGTGCTGCTCGTCGCGTCTCTGCCTATTGATTTTGTTCTCGCGCCTCCTGGTCGAGCCTTGCTCCAAGAAGAAGGTGGATACCGGACTTTGGTGGCTTGCATGACTCGGAGCGAGAAGGCTCGGGGCTTGGGAGGCGTCAAACCCGTGTCACGTGCATGGCCACCTATACCTGGGACAGCCACGAGAGTTGGGACGCGACATTTCTCCCGCTTCACTGGCATCCTTATTGACGCCCTGCATCTCCGCTGGTTGGAAGGACTGACAAGACATCTGCACTGCTGTGCTCACTAGCGTTGTCTTGTACTGGGGCTCAGCTCGAACACCAGTGTGTGAGCTGTTTGGCGGCTACGAGGCAGCACTGTAAACATGGGGACACCATGAAATTTCCGTTCGCAAACCACATTGAGGACGTTACGTTAAAGAAGCTTCGTGTCTCAAACGTCCTCACCCTTCGTGCGGTTCGTTAAGCTTGACAGTGGGCAGCCCAAAATTCACTATCCTCGGTTGCTGGTGATGTTATGGACCGAGATATGTGATCATGCTAGAATGAACCTTACCCAGGACGACCCAGGAGGTAACAACAATGAGCCGAGTACAGGCTGTAACGACTAAACACCGTTTCATGTCTCCGCATATGTTATCCCCTGTTACTATAACAAAGAAGCAATGCGCACACCACTCCGAAAGTGACATTGTGTAGGAGTGGATGATTATATGGCAGGTACAGAGCTGCTCCTTCCCTGTGTTTGGGCTCAGGTAGACCCGGGCAACATGTTAAACACTTCAAGGAGATTCTACGGTCTACATGATAATTGCGGTAAATAGACTATGTGGTTCACCGTTATTATTGTCTATATCAATCTGCAACGTTGACCTCACTGATCCAACACTTAGACAATCTTCTCTACACAGTCACCTCAACGCAAGCATCCATAAATCATACTACTATCGACAAGCTACGTCCCCGCAGGCCTATACATCAAAATGCTGACCGTCTATCTAATCAAGGTCCTGTTGGTCATGCTGAGTGCTGAGACTCTCTGTGGTCTTGCCGAACTCACACCACGTCAAGGCTGTGCTCCTGACTTTGAGCTCTGTGCCCCACCTAGTGCTAAGAGCATCACGGTCCCCGGCTTGAGTCCTGACTTGGAGGATCTATACGTACGCATTGTCAACATAGTCGATATGGTCACCATGTGGCCTTCGAGCGCGAATGACACACGAACCACTCTTGGGCCTGCAAAGAGAAGCTCGGCTATGATCTGCTGTCAGTATCGTGCTTGATAGCCTATCATTATGGTCTAACGAAACATAGGTGCTACAGGAATGATGTGCCTTGGAATACCACACTACAGCCTGCCAATTTGCTATGTGAGTTCTGCGAAGTAAGGGTGTCACGTTGTTGCTAATTCCCGGATACAGGATCGCTTCACCACGAACTTTTTCTTGCCTGACAACTCCTACGGTACATTGAGCAACACCAGCTACGTCTCGGCATCAGGTGATACTGCCAACCTCACAAATGGAGACTACCAACTCAAGAGCGGAACCAAGGGCAACATTTACCAGGAAAGCAATACGACTGTGCTCGGAGCTCTGTCAACACTAGTCTTGCCCACACAGTACACGAGCAGCGGTATTGGTTCAGCAATTCCTGCCAGTCAGCTCGGCGCCATGGCAACTGCAGGCGGCTCCAGCTTGTCCACTACCACAGTTCTTGAAGCGACGATTAGCACTTTGCCCTCCGCCACGCCTACAGCAACAAACCCTAGCCCAGCTACCACATCCTCAGCCGACACTACTACGCACACAGCATCAGCCACGACCAGCCACTCCGTCAGCAGCGACAGCACTTCAACCATGGTCGTCTCAGGAGTTGACGCCAATACTGCTTCTACCAGCATACCAGCTACCAACAGTGGTTTGCGAAGCTTCTTGGTGGGAAAGGAATTGTTGTTGCTGTATGTTGCTGCGAATGCAGTACTGTCAATGGCAATGATCTAGATGTATCAATGCGCATTCATGATTGCGATTTTATGGAGCTGGGATGAATTGTCATGGTTCAGTCTAGGTGCAGTTGAAGAGCTGCAAGCGCGAGCGAATAAGTATTCGGAGCTGCATAAGGATTGAGGCCATGTGGAACATATGGGTCGATGGGCTGTGAAGAGGAAATTCCGCACAATACCTACAGCAGGTAGGTAACATCATGATAGGATGATCACAGTATGCCATACCGGCAGTGTACTTCAGTACATTCAGCAGCAATGATCTACCATTCACGATGTCGCTTCGCACTCGTATCCTGTTGGTAATCCTGGCCATTAGGCATTCATGACGACGATATCTCAAGATCAGAGCAAACGCCAGACTAGCTGGTGAGTAGATTTGCAAGTTGTTGATTCCCCCATTTGATGCCCATGATGCTTTTTGCGCCCGTGGACCCTGCAGCGGATCAGTGGGGTCGGGCAATATTCGACGAAACTTTGATAGCTGCTCTGGGTGCCTTTAAGCTAACGTTAAGCCTGAGGTCGCCTGAATGCTGGAAGTGCCGTGGCGAGGCCATGTCGGGGCAACTTGAAGCTTATGCTTTGCCCCAGGCCAAGCTACACCCGGGACGCCTAACTAGAGCTGCTTGGGGTAGTAGGGACGCTTTCCCGCCGGGTAGCTACATTTTAACTCCGCTTAGCATGTCACTCATCATACCGCCGATTCCACCACTCCAACGCTTTTCCCAAATTCGATGGTCACCATTTCTTTGTCATCAGTTGCGCAGGCATCCTTTGCGCTACTCCAGTTCTAATTCTCGACGACTTCTTGGTGATAACAGAGACTCAAACTCCATGTTACTGCGAGGAGATCTCTGCATAGGTATACACCTCGCACGTCAGACGCAATGATTCTGCAGCTTAGTGTCTAAGCTTCCGTCAATATGGAGGACGACGTCCTAGGCGAGGACCTTCCCCTCCTGCCATCGAGGCTCTTTGAAAGACTTGCTCAAGTTCCAGGCTATACCTGGGATCAGTCGGTGAGTCAGCAAGCACGATTGGCATCTACACAAGTCGCTGACAGTCTGCGAGTTCACTCCATTTCATTCGACTTACGACCATTGGTAAGTCCGAGCCCTTCCGTTACCCTTCCACCCTCCCTAACACTGTATACAGGCATGTCTTCGGTATACTTCACAACCACGAAGTGACTACTCCTCAGGGCTCCTCGAATACCACCGCTAGCGCCTCAGGTCGAAATGGCTCGAACCGAAGCTCGCCCAAGCTCGACTCCCGGCCCACGTACCGTCAGCATTGGAGCAGTATCAGTGGAGCATCCTTAGGAGACAGTGAGCTGTCGTCGTCAAGAGGCGACCCACAAGAGATATGGACACCAATTGTGGCTAGAATTAGCACTCATGTGCTGCGGTTAGAAAGAGAGTTCAATGGCAACAAGCTTTTGGTCGATTCTTTGGACCCGGACTGCCTACACACCATCAAACCACTGGATCTTTTCCGCCTACCCTCGACCCCGGGCGACCATACCTCGATGATGGTCTGTGTATATGAGGCGCCCGGCATGAACCATTTGTCACAGATCTTAGACTTTGGGCCCGCGTTCTTCGGTCACCGTACCCTCAAATCCAGCTCGGAGGGGCCTCCTGGAGAATTGATTCATCTGCAAACATTTTTGGACGTAGCTATTGGTGCATGCGAATGCCTTGAGCTGCTGCATCACGGTCTCAAGGTCGTTCATGGCGAGATAAGGCAAGATACTTTCCATTGGAATAAAGAGAAGAACTTGGTTAAGGTGGCCAATGGTGGAAATGGCCCAAGGTCGTTCGAGAACCTGCTCTCGAGTGACGGCTGGTCGAGTGTGAGCAAAGAGCTTGGGGTCAAGAACAAGTTACAGTTCATTGCGCCTGAGCAGACCGGCCGCTTGCCAGCTGAACCGGATAGTCGCACAGATATATACAGCCTGGGAATCTTATTCTGGTCTATGCTCACAGGTCGGCCGGCTTTCAATGCTGACAACCCGCTCGACATCGTGCAGAAAGTGCTGAGCCATCGTTTGCCGATGGTGTCTAGCACTCGCATGGACGTGCCGGACGCGGTGGCTCATGTCATTGCGAAGATGACGCAAAAGCAGATGGACGAAAGATACAACTCCGTGAATGGTTTGAAATATGACTTGTTGCAGATTGCCAAAGCCCTTGGAGAAGGCGATCAGGAAAAGCTCCGAGCTTACAAGGTCGGACAACGTGACGTCTCTTCATTTTTCATCCTGCCGTCGAAAACGGTTGGTCGCAGCTCCGAGAATGAACGTTTGTCTAGGATTATCGCACGGGTGCACAAAAGGCAAAGCTCCGACTTCAAGTCAGCAAGGCACACAAAGGCGCTGGTCAGCAATCCTTCGAACTCATCTATCTCTGACAGCCGTTTAGACGTCCCTGATGCTGCCGATGAATCTGACTCATCAAGTTCAATCGCCCTCAAAGATTCGCGGAGCAACTCAACGACCATCGGTGTGGGAGGTTCCTCGCTCGCAGCCAAATTTGCCATGCTTGGCCGCGGTATCGTTGAACCAAGAAACAACTTTCGGGAAGGCTCTGACCGAGAGTCCCAGTTTTCGGGAGGTCTTCCGAACCATCAGATGGATAACCTGAATGTCATGGGAAGACATCGTAATAGTCAACAATCTAAGCGTGGTGGGCGCACGGAAGTCATTACCATTATCGGCGAACAGGGAGTAGGTAAGTCCACACTGATCAAGACAGTCCAACCACATATACGGCGTCACGGATACTTTGCATTAGGGCGTTTTGACCGAGCCCGGCCGACACCATTTGAGCCAATGTTGAAGGTCATGAGCAGTCTCTTCAGACAGATTTTCTCTGAACGTGATGTGAAGACAAATTACCACGATTCGCTCAGAAGCCATGTCAAGCCCATGTGGCCGGTACTGCAAAATCTGTTGGGGTTACCGGAGAGCCTGATCGATGCGGCCGTGCCTTCGATAAAAGGAAATGGCAATGGCGACAACGCGACTCAAAGTACCATGACTGAGATACCTAGTGTTGACTCGAGGGGCAGTTCCGACGTTTCAAGCAGTGCGGGTTCCACTCGTGGCGCGAACGACTTCCTCCGCGGCCCAGCCAACACCAGATCAATCAGATTCATGAACATATACATGGATGTTCTGAGATTAATGTCCGTGAATAGAGTCATCTGCCTCTGTCTCGATGATCTACATGCTGCAGATGGAGAGTCAGTGGAGCTTTTGGTAAATATCATCCGAAGCAGAACTCCTGTGGTTCTCATGTTGGCGAGCAGACAGGAGGGTCAATGTGTACCCGAATCGACAAAGAAGATTCTGGACCTTGATTCCACGAACAAGATAGAGCTCAGCAATCTGAAAGAGGAGCACGTTTTCGAATACGTTTCCGCAACCATGTCGCAAGGCTTGGGGACTGTTCTTCCTCTGGCTGCCGCTGTCCATGAAACATCTGGTGGAAACCCTTTTCTTATGAAAGAGATTCTGCAAACACTTCATGAGAGTAATTGCTTATGGTATGACTGGCGAGCATCTGGGTGGTCGTACGACTTGGATAGAGTCTTTGACGAGTTGAGCTCAGAACAGGGACAATTTGACGACATGTGGATAGCTCACAAATTTCAGGATCTCTGCTCGCCGGCCCGATCGATTCTCGCCTGGGCCTCGCTTGTTGGTATGAGCTTTTCGTGGAAACTCATCCGTGGCCTGCTGAACGGTGAGTATTTTTCCAGCAGCGAAAGGATCCAAGACGATGGCATTAGTCCTTCTGAGACATTATTCGTCGAATCCGAGAAAGACTCCATCGAGGGGCTCCAAAAACTACTTAATTGTTCTATCGTTGTCCCAGGCGACACCGACGACGAGTTCAGATTCGCTCATGCAAGATATCTACGTGCTGCAAACAACATGGGAGAATGTCAAGACACGGAGAATATGCATTTCATTATCGCTCAAACTATGATGCTCTACCTCAGCGAGTGCAAGTATGATCTATATCCATTGGCTCGTCATATTTGTCTCGCCTCAAGGATGATCAAAGACAAAATTCCCGACAGAGCCCGCTATCGCAATGTGCTCTGGGGAAGTGCTAAAAAAGCGGCCGAATCAGGTGCTAAGTCGACAGCATTGTGGTACTACCAGAGCTGCATCGAGTTGCTGCAGGATCATAGATGGGACTCACAACAGATCGATGTCTCTTATGATGAGACGCTACAGCTGCTTGTGCACACAGCAGAGATGCTATCCGCTGAGGGCAAAGCCGAAGAAGCTTTGAGTCTACTTGACGAGACTTTCTCCCATGCTCACTGTTCTGCAGACCAGACCCCATCGTGGATACTAAGAGGCCAGATCTTTGCAAAGCAAGGCAAATTCGAAGACGCCTTCGCAAATTTAAAAACCTGTCTTGTAGAGCTCGATGTCCTTCTACCACCTACAACATGGGATGAGTGCGACATCGAATTCAAAAAGCTTGAATATCGCTTACGCCACATCGATCGCGCAGAACTTCTCGCACGACCTCTTAGTGAAGATCGAAGAGTCGTTGCACGTGGCACAATCCTGGGCGAAGCCCTGTTAGCGGTCTACTGGTATGACGCTCTGTTTTGGTATCAACTTGTCATTGCTTATGTCAATGCTCACCTTGAGCATGGTACCTTCGTCCAAGCTGGTCTAGGCTATAACATGCTAGGCGCGGTAGCTATCGGACGGTTCAAAGATGTGGAATTAGGTCTCATGTACGGTGAGATCGCTCAGGAATACTTTACACTTTTCGATGACGCCTGGACGCGAGGACGAGGCTGGACACTCTACGCCTTGTTCACTGGACATTTCCAGACTCCAATACGGAACCATCTTCCAATTCTGGAGAATGCTCTGGACTACTCACTTGCTTCTGGTGACAGGGTATTCAGCATTCTCAACATTGGCGCAACCGCACTTTACAGTTTTTGGGCTGGGCAAGACATGGCTGAGATAGAAGCATTCTGCCATGACGGCCCCGAGGAGTTCGCAGATTGGGAGAAAGAGACCCGTGGTGGTACCCTGATCTTAGCAACGAGACAGCTGGCGCGTGCTCTCCAGGGCAAAACTGGCATAGGAAATGTGGGGACTGTTCTTGACGATGAGCACCACAACCAGAAAATGTGGACACAGCAACTAACAACAACCGCGGCGAACGTGTCTCGGCCGCGGGACCTCTATGCCACCATCACGCTATTGGCTTACTATCTCTTCGGTTATCACGACTATGTGGTGACCCTCGGAAGAGAACTTGCGGACAAAACCCTCAAAGATCTTTGGTCTCATAGAGCAGCCGCCGCCGCCAGGTTCTGCCATGCTCTCTCCTTGATCGCCATGGCGAGGGAAGTACCCGTTGAAGGCCGTGCAGCTCTAGTCGAAGAGGCAAAGGCAAACAAGCAATTCATTGACAACTGGGGCAGCGTCAACGATGTGAACTACTTCGCATGGTCTAAAATCCTTGCCGCGGAGCTTGCTGACGTTACTCACGTCTACTACGAAGCTATCTCTAGTTACGAAGCTGCAATTGATCATGCTCAAGTTCATGGCTTTGCCGTTGAAGAGGCGCTTGCGATTGAGTTGCAAGCAGAGTTTTTACTTGCTCGGGGCTCGAAGCGTGCCGGGAAAGTCATGATCGAAGAAGCCATTGCGGCATGGAATCGTATCAACGCATTAGGCAAGGCTAGGCATTTGTTTGACAAGCATGAATGGTTATTGAAGACTGCTACTACAGCCAGAACTTCAAACGCTGCCACTCAGACAAGTCCCAACATTACCGCCCTTACAGTGGCAGAAGAGAGTGGTGAGCATAACAAGAAAGAATACACCCAGGCGTGGATGCAACCGAAGACAGAATCTCCGAGCACTGCAATACAAAATGTGCCTGGCCTCGGGCTTGACATCCTTGATCTGACGTCTATATTGGAGTTTTCAAGGGTCATCAGTTCGGAACTGCAGATTAATGCACTCTTGACAAAGATGACTGGTGTTATACTCGAGTCTGTTGGTGGTCAAGCAGAATTCTGTGCTATAGTCACTGACCCTGAGGATAGAGGATGGTGTGTCGCAGCCAGTGGTAACCATGAGGATGGTGTCAGGATATACCCTGACGGCATTCCCCTTGCCGATGTTGATGATCAGGCAGCTCAACACATTACACATTACATCTTGCGGACCCGCGAAACAGTCTTCATCAACAATGTCCTCGAAGATGAGCGCTTCAACAATGTCAGTGATGCTTACCTCGCACGAAACCCTACTGGCCGAGCCATCATCTGCATTCCAATCATCCAAGCGGATGATCTCATGGGTGTCATACACCTCGAAGGCAGACCCAATGCTTTCACGCAGCGAAATATGGTTGTGCTCGATCTTTTGTCAAACCAAGTAGCTATCTCGATGGGAAATGCTCTCCTATATCGAAAAGTGCGCAAAGTCAGTGCATCCAATGCAACTATGGTTGAGTCGCAGAAGCACGCTCTTGCTGCAGCCCGAGAATCGGAGGGAAAGGCGAAAAGAGCTGAAGAGGAAGCGTTACGAAGCGTCAAGCTCAAAGAAGAAGCTGCTAGGGCGAAGTCTATCTTCTTGGCTAACGTGAGCCATGAGTTGCGAACGCCGCTTAATGGTGTTATTGGCATGTCCGAGCTGCTCAAAGGAACGACCCTCGACAAGGATCAGGAAGGATATGCCGACAGCATTCGTGTCTGTGCTGATACTCTGCTTACCGTCATCAACGATATCCTGGACTTCTCAAAGCTTGAAGCAGGCAAGATGCAGATGTTCACTGTACCTTTAAACGTCAAGGAGACAATCACAGAGGTCGTCCGAGCTCTTGCCTATACAAACCAAGAGCATGGCCTAGAAACTATTGAAGATTTGGAACTCGATGAGGGCCTCGTTTTGGGCGACCCAGTGCGGCTTCATCAAATATTCATGAACCTTCTTAGCAATGCTTACAAGTTCACGCCGAAAGGCTCTGTCACTGTTAAAGCACGGAAAACATCCGAGTCCAAGGACAAGATCAAGGTCACGTGTTCGGTTGCGGACACCGGTATTGGCATTACCGAAGAGCAGTTGACAAGGCTCTTCCAACCATTCTCTCAAGCTGACTCGTCGACTGCGCGATCATACGGCGGAACTGGTCTCGGTCTCAGTATCTGCAAGGCCATGATTGAGAACGTGCTCGGGGGCAAAATATGGATAGAGTCCAAGTTGCAAGAGGGCACCACTGTATTCTTCACCCTGACATTCAAGAAAGCGCCCAAGGACAGTATTGCGGGTGATATGACGATCCAAGCTAAAGACCCCGACCCCATGGCCAACTGGTCTCACGCCACAACCCCTGGCGAGGAGATCAAAGCAAGCTTCTGCAACCTTAGCAAAGTGCCGAGAGATCAAATTCGTGTGTGTATTGCTGAGGATAACGCAATTAATCGTAAGATCGCAATTTCCTACGTGAAGAAGCTCGGCTTCAAGTGTGAGGCTTTCGAAGACGGCAAGCAGGCATATGAAGCGTTGCAAAAGCGAAGCAAGGAAGACAATCCATTCCATTTGGTGCTCATGGATGTTCAAATGCCTGTTCTAGACGGTTATGAGGCGACCAAAGCCATTCGAGCAGATCCCGATCCGACCGTGCAGCAGGTTCTTGTCATCGCAATGACCGCTTCGGCTATCCGCGGGGATAGAGAGAAGTGTCTGGAAGCAGGAATGAACGATTATCTCGCCAAGCCGGTCCGACAAAATGCTCTCAAGGCCATGCTGGATGAGTATCTCAGCAACGCAAAGGTAGCCGCCTCGCCACAGGTGAACGGAAAGACTCTACCTGGTGACAAGGTACACGGCATGACAGACGGAGGTCCAAACAAACTCATCACTAGTGGCGACGCGGGCATCGAAGACAAGAACGACGGCGAATCCAAGAACAGTCGTCCCGTGATGCGCACCAAAGAATCGTCGAGAACGGGGAGGTTAAGTGAGAGCACCAACACCACTAGAAGTGCTAGTCCGCCGAGCGGCAAAAGGCAGACCGACGAGTTGGGACGTATCAGTAAGGAGGATATTTCACCCAAGACAATTCGCGACGTGGGCGTGAGCGCTCCGCAGACAGAGCAGAATGGCGACGCACCCAAGGGCTAGCGGCCTTTTCGGTGGTGATAACGATCCGAGAAACCAGAAAAAGCGCACGGCGTATTGCCGGCTACGACGAGATGGTGAATGGACGTATTACGGTCTGATTGTATGGACCATGTGTATAGTATACCTACGATGTATTCGCATGGCGTCGAGCAGACGAGCGGGAAAAGTAAAAGTCGAGCTCGGCAAAGCGTGGATGGACAGAACCGCTAGACCTGGAGGTCGCAGGGTCGGTGGGGTTTTAGTGTTGTATGATCAATAGGTTTTTTATATTTGCGGAAGAAGGGAAGCAAAACACTTGTTTTCTTGTCTGTAGATTCGTCGGAACGACTGACTGCGTTCGGTTTTACGGTACAGTCATTGCTATGCTATGCTATGCTATGCTATGACTATGACTCGTTGCATCAAAACCAACCGGTCGATGGGCATTTATCGATGGCCTCCTTTTCTTCCTACAGGTCCGTCTTACTGCGTCGCCAACGCCCACGCGATCCCGCCGCCAAACATGCACGCGACGGTGACGAAACTGCTGATGCTCAACGTGCTCATGCCGCTGATGCCGTGGCCGCTCGTGCACCCGCCCGCCATGCGTGCGCCCATGATGCTGGCGAAGCCGCCCAGCAGCGCCGCGGTCGGTCTTGTGCCATCCGAGCCCAGGACCGAGGGGAGAGGGGTAAAGTGCGCGACGAGGCGGGCGCCCAGCATGACGCCCGTGGCGAAGATGATGGACGTGTAGGAGGATGTCGGTGGTGGGGAGGAGGAGTTGGGTTTGGTGGTGGTGGTGGCGGTGGTAGACGGCGCCAGAGACCAGAATAGTTTGCCTAGGTCTTCGTACGCGGAACTCACGCCGAGGGTTTTGCGCGTCAAGAGGATGGAGAGGAGTTGTGAGAGGCCGATTAGCGTGCCGCCTGCTAGGGGGCTGAGTGTGGAAGTGGTGGAAGAGGTGGAGGAGGAGGAGTGATGCGACAGGTGGGTGGTGGAGGATATGGCGAGGAGGAGGAAAATGGCGTAGAGGATCGTGCTTTGGTTCTGCGACAGGCAAGTGGTGGACGAGAGGGTAGGTGGGACGGCGGTTTTGGAGGCTGTTGAAGATGTGAGATACGGCGCTGCCTTCACGAAGACGACTCCGCCT
>Ga0210040_10001956_pt1 | contig 29954 bp, 27 predicted proteins | sample CryGeyCG12114_NA_FD_185462 | JGI IMG/M metagenome (GOLD analysis project Ga0210040, IMG submission 185462) | Groundwater microbial communities from aquifer - Crystal Geyser CG19_WC_8/21/14_NA (SPAdes) (version 2) | ecosystem: Environmental > Aquatic > Deep subsurface > Groundwater | place: USA...
CAGGTGACCGCTCGTTATGACGCGCGCACCGGCCGCGTGCTGGCGGTCAGCGCGATCGACAATCTCGTGAAAGGAGCCGCCGGCCAGATGATCCAGTGCGCCAACCTGATGCTCGGCCTGGAGGAAGCGGCCGGGCTGAGCGTGTGCGGAGTCTATCCATGAGCGTGACCGCTGCGGAAGGGTTCGTCGCCGCCGGCTGCCACGCCGGGGTGAAGCACCGCCGACACGACATGGCGCTGCTGGCGACGGAGGACCGCTGGCCGGTCACCTGCGCGGCCGTGTTCACCCAGAACAAGTTCGCCGCGCCGCCGGTGGAGCTCGACCGGCGCCTGCTGGCGCAGAACGGCGGGCGGGCGTCGGCGGTGATCGTCAACTCCGGCAACGCCAATGCCGGCACCGGGGCGGCCGGACTGCGCGATGCCGAGGCGATGGGCGCGGAAGCGGCGCGGGCGCTGAACGTCAACGCGGCCAACGTGCTGGTCTGCTCGACCGGGATCATCGGCACGCCGTTGCCGATGGAGCCGATCCTGGCCGCGACCCCGAAGCTGGCCAAGAAGCTGGGCCGGGAGGGTGCGGAGGAGGCGGCGCGTGGAATCCTGACGACCGATCACGTGACCAAGCAGGTAGTGGTGCGCGGCGACGGCTGGACCCTGGGCGGCATGGCCAAGGGCTGCGGCATGATTGCGCCAAACATGGCGACCATGCTGGCGTTCCTGACCACGGATGCGGAGGTGCCGCGCGACGTGCTGCAGGCGATGCTGACGAGCGCGGCGGACGCGACGTTCAACACCCTGAACGTGGATGGCGCGACGTCGACCAACGATACGGCGATGCTGCTGGCCAGCGGTCGGCGGGGCGCTCCGTCCGACCTCGACGGGTTCGGCCGAGCGGTCGAGCAGGCGTGCCGCGATCTCACCATGCAGATGGCCCGTGACGCCGAGGGCATGACCCGCATCGCCCACCTGACGGTGACCGGCGCGGCCAGCGATGCGGAAGCGCGAGTCGCGGCCAAGAACATCGCCGAGAACAACCTGGTGAAGTGCAGCTGGTATGGCGGCGATCCCTATTGGGGCCGGCTGCTGGCGGCGGCGGGTTCGGCCGGCGTCGAGATGGACGTCGCGACCTCGGCCGTCGCATATGGCGGCATCAAGGTCGCGCAGGGCGGCGTGCAGATCGGGCATGACGGCACGGAGCTGGCCGAGCACATGATGGGCGACGAGGTCTCGATCGAGGTGCACCTCGGTGCCGGTCAGGGCTCCGCGCAAGTGATCGGCATTGATCTGGGCCCGGGCTACATCAAAGAGAATTCAAAGACGTCATGACGCCGCCGCTCTCTCCAGGTGCGACCGCCCAAATACTAGTCGAGGCCCTACCCTACATCCGTCAGTTCGCCGGCAGGTCGATCGTGGTGAAGCTGGGCGGCGCGGCGATCGACGACAGCGCGCTGGACCTGGCGCTGGCGCAGGACGTGCTGCTGCTGCGCTCGGTCGGCGTGCGCTGCGTGCTGGTTCACGGCGGCGGCCCGCAGGTCGACGCGATGCTGCGCCGGGTCGGCAAGGAGCCGGAGTTCCGCGACGGCTTGCGCGTGACCGACGCCGAGACGCTGGAGATCGTCCGCATGGTGCTGGTCGGCAAGATCAACCGCGAGCTGGTGGCGACGATCAACGGCCAGTCGGGCGCCGAGCCGGTGGCCGTGGGCGTGTCGGGCGAAGACGCCGGGCTGCTGATAGTCACGCCGCGTGACTCTGGGCTGGGCTTCGTCGGCGACGTTTCGGAGGTCAGGGCCGACCTCATCCACCGGCTGCTTGACGACGGCCTGCTGCCGGTGATCTCGACCGTGGGCGCCGATGCCGGCGGGCAGCCGTACAACGTCAATGCCGACGAGGCCGCGCGGGCGATCGCGGTGGCGATGGCGGCGGAGAAGATCGTCTACCTGACCGCGGCGCCCGGGCTGCTTGAGGACCCCGGACGAGCTGCGCGAGCGGATCACTCATCGCAGCGTCGGCGGCGGGATGATTCCCAAGCTAACCGCCTGCGCCGACGCGGTCGACGCTGGGGTGGGCTTTGCGCACATTATCGACGGGCGGGTGCCCCATGCCCTACTGATCGAGTTGCTCACCGAGCATGGCATCGGAACCATGATCAAGCGGGAGGCGAACTGGTGAGGCACCTGCTCACGCTGGCGGACCTGTCCGCGGCCGACTTGTTGTCGATCCTGGACCTGAGCACCGCGGCCCCGACGCCGGTGCTGCGGGCCCAGGGGGTGGCGCTGTATTTCGAAAAGCCGAGCGCGCGAACCCGCAACTCCATGGAGCTAGCGGTGGTCCAGTTGGGCGGGCACCCGGTGTACCTGCAGCCGCAGGAGCTCGGCATCGGCACGCGCGAGACGGCGGAGGACGTGACCCGCACCCTCGCCTGCTTCCACTCCGTCATCGCCGCGCGCGTGTTCGACCATGGGCTGCTGAAGCGCATGGCGGCGGTCGGCGTGGTGCCGGTCGTGAACCTGCTGTCCGGCACCGACCACCCGTTGCAGGCGCTGGCCGACCTGCTGACAATCCGCGAGCTGTGCGGGCGGATCGGGGGGGTCAAAGTCACCTATGTGGGCGATGGCGACAACAATGTCGCGCGCTCGCTGGCGCATGCCTGCACGGCCCTCGGCGCGGAGCTGACGGTGGCCAGCCCGGCCGGCTACGGGCTGAGCGACGCGCCGGACGGCGTGCACCAGACGGAGGACCCGCACGCGGCGGCCGAGGGCGCGGACATCGTCTACACGGACGTGTGGGTGTCGATGGGCCAGGAACGCGAGCGGGACGAGCGGCTAGCGGCGCTGTGCGACTACCAAGTCAACGAAGCGCTGATCGCGCGCGCGCCCAATGCCCACCTGCTCCACTGCCTGCCCGCGCATCGCGGCGAGGAGGTGTCGGCCGGAGTGATCGACGGGCCCCGCTCGGCCGTGTGGCGCCAGGCCGAAAACCGCATGCACAGCGCTCGCGGAGCGCTCCGCTGGATCTTGCAACAGGATTGAACAACCATGGCCAAGCTCAAGGTCGTGCTCGCTTATTCGGGCGGGCTCGACACTTCCATCATTCTCAAGTGGCTGCAGACCGAATATGAGGCCGAAGTGGTGACGTTTACCGCCGACCTCGGCCAGGGCGAGGAGGTCGAGCCGGCCCGGCGCAAGGCCGAGCTGCTGGGCGTCAGGCCGGAAAACATCTTCATCGAAGATCTGCGCGAGGAGTTCGTCCGCGACTTCGTGTTTCCGATGTTCCGCGCCAACACCGTCTACGAGGGGCAGTATCTGCTCGGGACCTCGATCGCGCGGCCGTTGATCGCCAAGCGCCAGATCGAGATCGCGAGAGCGGTCGGCGCCGATGCAGTCTGTCATGGCGCAACCGGAAAGGGCAACGACCAGGTGCGCTTCGAACTTGGTTACTACGCGCTGGAGCCGGACATCCGGGTGATTGCCCCGTGGCGCGAATGGCAGTTCGCTAGCCGCGAGCAGCTGCTCGACTTCGCCGAGGAGAACCAGATCCCGATCGCCAAGGACAAGCGCGGCGATGCGCCCTTCTCGATCGACGCCAACCTGCTGCACTCGTCGAGCGAGGGCAAGGTGCTGGAGGATCCCAGCATCAAGGCGCCCGAATATGTTCACCAGCGCACGGTGAGCCCGGAAGACGCGCCCGATGTCACAACCGAAATCAGCATCGACTTCGAGCGCGGCGATCCGGTGGCGATCGACGGCCAGCGGCTGTCCCCGGCGGACCTGCTGACCCGCCTGAACGAACTCGGCCACGAGAACGGCATCGGCCGCCTGGACTTGGTCGAGAACCGCTTCGTCGGCATGAAGTCGCGCGGCGTGTACGAGACGCCAGGCGGGACCATCCTGCTGGCGGCGCATCGCGGGATCGAGAGCATCACGCTGGATGGCGGGGCCATGCATCTCAAGGACGCGCTGATGCCGCGCTATGCCAGCCTGATCTACAACGGTTTCTGGTACTCGCCGGAGCGCGAGATGCTGCAGGCGCTGATCGACAAGAGCCAGGAGCATGTCACCGGCCAGGTCCGCATGACGCTCTACAAGGGCAACGCAACCGTGGTCGGCCGGACCAGCGACCATTCGTTGTACGACGAGGACCTGGTGACGTTCGAGGAAGGCAGCGGCAGCTACGACCAGCGCGACGCGGCCGGGTTCATCAAGCTGAATGCGCTCCGGCTGCAGATTGCGGCGCAGCGGGCGAAGAAGCTAGCCCAATAGCGCCTGCCAGCGCGCCACCTGCTCCCGCACCCGCTCCGGCGCCGTTCCGCCATGGCTGGTGCGGGATGCGACAGAGGCTTCGACGGTGAGCACGCTGTAGACCCGCTGGTCGATGCGCGGGTCGATGCCCTTAAGCATGTCGAGCGGCAGGTCGGCAAGGTCGCAGCCGCGGTCTTCCGCCGCCTTGACCGCGCGCCCGGTGATATGGTGCGCCTCGCGGAACGGCACGCCCGCCTCTCGCACCAGCCAGTCGGCGAGGTCGGTCGCGGTGGAGAAGCCGCCCGCCGCCGCCGCCCGCATCCGGTCGGTCCGGAAGCTGGTGGTCTCGACCATGCCGGCCATGGCGGCGAGGCTAAGCATCAGCAGGTCGTGCGCCTCGAAGGTCGGCGCCTTGTCGTCCTGCATGTCCTTGGAATAGGCTAGCGGCAGCCCCTTCATGGTAATCATCAGCCCGGAGAACAGGCCGACGATGCGGCCGGAGTGCCCGCGCACCAGCTCGGCCGCGTCGGGATTGCGTTTCTGCGGCATGATCGAGCTGCCGGTCGACCATTGGTCGGAAAGCGACACGAAGCCGAATGGCGGGCTGGCCCAGAGGATCAGCTCCTCCGCGAGCCGCGACAGGTGGAGGCTGCACTGGGCGGCGGCCGACAGGTAATCGAGCGCGAAATCGCGGTCCGAGACGCTGTCGAGGCTGTTGTGGGTCGGCCCCTCGAACCCGAGAGCCTGCGCGGTCGCGTGGCGATCGATCGGAAAGCCGGTCCCGGCCAGCGCTGCCGCGCCGAGCGGGCAATCGCCCATCCGGCGAAGCGCATCGGACAGACGGGAGCGATCGCGGGCGAGCATCTCCACATAGGCCAACAGGTGGTGGCCAAGGGTGACCGGCTGCGCGACCTGAAGGTGGGTGAAGCCGGGCATGATGGTTTCGGCATGCTCCCCGGCGCGGCCGACCAGGGCGCGCTGGAGCGAGGCAGCGGCCCCGTCCGCCTCGGCGCAGGCGCGGCGCACCCACAGCTTGAAGTCGGTCGCCACCTGGTCGTTGCGCGAACGGGCGGTGTGGAGCCGGCCAGCCACGGGGCCGATCAGCTCGGCCAGGCGGCTCTCCACCGTCATGTGGATGTCCTCGAGTTCCAGCCGCTCCGGAACCCCGTCGCGCTCGAACTCGGCCGCAATGCAGTCCAGGCCCTCAAGGATCGACGCGGCGTCCTCAGGCGAGAGGATGCCTTGGTCGTGGAGCATGGCCGCGTGCGCCCTGGAGCCGGCGATATCCTCGCGCCAGAGTCGCTTGTCGACCGGGATCGACGCGTTGATCTGCTGCATGACGGCGGAGGGGCCACCGGCGAAGCGGCCGCCCCACATGCTGTTGCTGTCCTGGCTCATGGCGCTTGCCCTGCCACCCTCCGGAGGGTGGCGTCAAACGGCGGGCAGGCAAAGGACGAACCGCTCCGGACCGATGTCCAGGCTGCCTCCTACGGTCTGCGCCAGCCCGCGGATCAGCCGCAGGGCGAAGCCCAGGCCGCCCGGTGCATCGGGCCGGAGCAACTGGTCCTCAGTGAGTGCCAGCGTCGCGGCGGGGCGCTCCAGGCCGAGGCAAGCCTGTTCACCGACCCGCTCGACCACCAGCCGGAGCCGTTGATTCGGAGCGGTTCCGGCGATCGCCTCGACGAAGCGGGACAACAGGCGTTGAGCAAGGCCCGGCTCCAGTCCGCACCGCACCGCGGGTTCGCGCATGATAACGTCCACTTGACTCTTCATGCTCTCCAGGAGTGGTGCGATCGCCGTGCCCTCCCCTGCCGGCAGCCGGCCCGATCGCAGCTTGGCCGCAAGATCGAGGTCTTCGGCCGCGGCGAGCAGCAGCCGCGCCTGGCGAACGATCTCGCCGGCCCGATCGCGATAGGCGCGGTGCGCGGGGCCCAGGAATTGCCCTTCGATGATCTCGCCGAAGCCGATGATCGCGGTCAGGGGCGTGCGCAGCTCGTGGATGAGCTCGCGCAGGGAGTCGTGGTCGATCGGGAAAGCAACGCTGGATGGCGGAGGCGATGCCGCAGCGGCGCTCGCCTGCTCGCGAGCGGCGACCCCGCTGTAGCCGGCGAAGCGCCCACTACCGGGAAGAAAGCGGGGCTGCCCGCTCCACCGCCACTCGCCGGCCACGGCGCCGTGCTCCGCCAGGCCGATGGGCTCATCGGCAAACGGCTGCATGGCGTCGAACCGGCGCGGAAGCGCGGTCCGGATGGAACGGCCGATCACCGCCCCGCGCGGAACTCCTTCCACCCAGTCGATCTCTCCCGTGGGGCCACACTCCCAGTGGAACAGCGGAGCCTCGGTGGGCTTGGCTTGGATCGGTGGGGCCGCGGGCAGCGGAACCGCAGGACTCTGGGCCGCCAGCTCCGGAGGCCGGAGAGTGTCGATGAGTTCCCGAACCGCGGGAGAAGCGGCCGCACGAACCATGGCCAAACCCTGCTCGTTCAGCTCCGCCGCGCCAAGCAGCGGCGCGGCGACATCGGCCGAGTCCGCCGCGAACAGGGCGATGAGTTTGGCCGGCACATCCGGCCCGGCAATTGCGCGGGCGGCGGCCGAGCGAACCGTGGTGGGCACTTCTGGCCCCAATTCCGCAATCCGGCTCAGGGCGCGGAAGAGGAGCACGGGATCGCTGCCGCCCGCGCCGCGAGCGACCAGCTCGACGAGCTGCCGCCATTGCACCGCACGATCGCGCGGAGCCTCGGCCGTGAGGCCAAGCACCGTCGAAAGGCGGTCGTCGAATCGCAATGGCTACCCTCACGCGCGAAAAGCTGCTTCGAGCATGGCTCTAGCGGCAGCGTTAACTCCGCAGATAGGGTAATCTGATTAACTATCCTGAAACGGGACATCGTAAAGAGCGAGCGGGTCCGGTCGGAACCGCTCGCTCGCTGACGCGATTGAGTGCCCCCTCAGGAACGGCCGGCGACCCAGGCCTGCCATAGCTGGGCGATTTGCTGCTGCTTGCCGCCCGCGGTCTGCAGAGCGGTTGTCGCGCCCGCCTTGTCTCCCGCCCGCGCCAGGGCGATGCCGAGGCGCAGGTTGATGAGGTCGGCATCGGCACCCGGCTTGGTCAGTGCGGTGCGGTAAAGCCCGGCAGCCTTTCCATACTCGCCGTAGCCGAGGAAGACGTCACCAGCGACCAGCGCCTGGCGGGCTGTCGTGGCGGCGAGCCCGTTCCTTTCCGTCGTCGCCAGCGAGGCCCGATCGGCAGCCGCCTTGCTGGTGGCCGAGGTATAGACATCGCGGAAGACCGGCCGGGTCTTGCTGATCGCGCCGGAGGCGAAGCCCTCGTCCAGCACGGCCTTGGCCTCACCGGGGAAGCCCTTCACCAGCGCGGCATTGGAATAACGGTAGAAATCGCTCTCGCCCTTAAGCGCACCGGCCGCCCGCTGAAGGCGGAACAGGTCGATCTGATCGGAGTCGCTCATGCCCGAGTTGTCCCCGACGATGCGGGCCGCGTCGCGGACGTTGTCGGCGCTCGGATTGGACCGCACCCACTCGCCAAGCAGCGGCATCAGCGTCGGCAGCTTGTGCTTGTAGGCGAGCGCCACCGTGCGGCGCTGCCAATCGGCCGGCACCGGCTGACCGGCGGACTTGCGAACCGCCATCGCCTTCTGGAAGGTGTCAACGGCCTGCGCGCCATTGTTCTGGTTCTCGTAGACCTCGCCCAACAGCAACAGCGCGTCGGCATCGTTCGGGTTCGCCGCGAGCAGCGCTTGGAGTTCGGTCTGGGCGCCGGCATAGTCCTTAGCCCGGAACTTGATGCGGGCCTGGTTGTCGCGCAGGATCCGGACCTGGTCCGCGCTGGCCATGCCGGAATTCAGGATAAGGGCGCTCGCCTGCGTGGTCTGGGCATCGTCCTTGGCGGCGATCGCAGCCTTGAGCCACAGCTGGCCGAGCATGTAGCGGTCTTCCTTGGTGGTCGCGACGGCCTGCGCGGCGGCGACGGCGCCCGGGATCTTGGCCGTGTCGTTGGCATTCACCGCGGTCTGCAGCGCCTGGAGTGGCCCTTGCGCCTGCTTGGAAACCTTGATGTTCGCGGGCGGCTGACCCTGCGCGGCCACCGCCGGCGCGGCGGTACCCGCAATCCCCAGCGCCAGCACAGCCGCCAGCGTCCTACCCGTGGACCTCATGCCATTCTCCTGTCTCGCCCCGCTCCGGAAAAGGAGCACCGAGCCGCCGCAAACGACGGGCAGCGGGCCCTTAGACCCGTTCCACCCGGTTCGCCAGCGCCCCTGCCGCCGGGCGCATGAACCGCTTTTGAACTGCGGCGAGGGTGCGTTCCTGGCGCCGCTTTGACGAGGGTCGCCGCGCATTGCTAACGCGCCCGGCGTGATCATCCTGTTGTCGCCCGCCAAGACCCTCGACCTTGCTACGCGCTTCGCCGAGCAGCCGACCGAGCCGCGGTTCGGCAAGGAAGCGGCCAGGCTGGCGCGCGCCGCCGCCAAGCTCAAGGCGGAGGAGCTGGCGGGCCTGATGCACATCAGCGACAAGCTGGCGGAGCTAAACGTCAAGCGCTTCCGGGGCTTCGGCAAGGCCGGAGAGCGGCCAGCTATCCGGATGTTCGCCGGCGACGTGTACCGCGGGTTCGACGCGGCCAGCGCCCACGAGGACACGATCGCCTTCGCGCAGGATCACCTGCGGATCCTGTCGGGGCTGTACGGAGTGGTTCGGCCGCTCGATGCCGTTCAGCCCTACCGGCTGGAGATGGGCACGGCCTGGTCGCCGGCGGGCGGCAAGCTGACGGATTTCTGGGGCAGGAAGGTCGCCAAGGCGGTGCTGGAGGATGTGAAGGGGGACGGGTCCGCGACGCTGCTGAACCTTGCCAGCAACGAATATTATGCGGCGGTCGGGCCGCATCTGCCCAAGCGCGGGGTGCGGGTAATCGCGCCGGATTTTCGCGTGGCGACGGCCAAGGGGCTGCAGTTCCAGAGCTTTCCAGCCAAGGTCGCGCGCGGCGCCATGGCGCGCTGGGTATGCGAGGAGCGGATCGACGATCCGGCCGCGCTCACCGGCTTCGACCGGGACGGCTGGTCGCACCACTTGGACGGCAGCACCACGGACAAGCCGCTGTTCGTGCGCGATTGAGCGATAAGCGCTCGCCCGCGCACGCGCGGGCTGCTAGTCGGTTCCCAGCGGGTCCCCGCGCGTAACGAACAGCAGAAAAGCGAACACGAACTTTGGCCACCGAAGCGCCCAGCGACGCGATTGCCCCCATCTCCATCGTAGAGGAGATGAAGACCAGCTACCTCGATTACGCCATGTCGGTGATCGTCAGCCGCGCGTTGCCGGACGTGCGCGACGGCTTGAAGCCGGTGCATCGCCGAATCCTATATTCGGCCAGCGAGAACGGGTTCTTCTACAACCGGCCCTACCGCAAGTCGGCCCGCATCGTCGGCGACGTGATCGGTAAGTACCATCCGCACGGCGACACTGCGATCTACGATGCGTTGGCGCGCATGACCCAGGACTGGTCGATGCGGGTGCCGCTGATCGATGGCCAGGGCAATTTCGGCTCGATGGACCCGGACCCGCCCGCGGCGATGCGTTACACGGAGGCGCGGCTGGCGAAGGCGGCGGGGTTCCTGCTCGGCGACCTCGACAAGGACACCGTCACCTTTCAGCCGAACTATGACGCCAGCGAGCGCGAGCCGCAGGTGCTGCCGGCCCGCTTCCCCAACCTGCTGGTCAACGGGGCGGGCGGCATCGCTGTCGGCATGGCGACCAACATTCCGCCGCACAACCTGGGCGAAGTGCTGGCCGCGTGCCGGGCCTACATCGACGATCCGGCGGTCACGTCCGAAGCTTTGATGGAGCATGTGAAGGGACCGGACTTTCCGACCGGCGCCATCATCCTGGGCACGGCCGGCATCCGCAGCGCTTACACCACCGGGCGCGGCTCCATCGTAGTCCGGTCCCGCTACAAGGTGGAGGAAAGCCGGGGCGACCGGCGCTCGATCGTGCTGACGGAGATCCCGTACCAGCAGGGCAAGAACGCGCTGGTCGAGAAGATCGCCGAAGCCGCCAAGGAAAAGCGGATCGAAGGCGTCAGCGACATCCGCGACGAGTCCAACCGCGAAGGCGTGCGGATCGTCATTGACCTGAAACGCGATGCGACGCCAGACGTCGTATTGAACCAGCTGTGGCGGCACACTCCGGCCCAGGGCTCCTTCCCCGCCAACATGTTGGCGATCCGCGGAGGCCGGCCGGAGACGCTCGCGCTGCGCGACATCATCGAGAGCTTCGTCAAGTTCCGCGAAGAGGTGATCACCCGGCGGGCGAAGTTCGAGCTGCTCAAGGCGCGGGAACGGGCCCACATCCTGCTCGGCCTGGTGGTCGCGGTCACCAACCTGGACGAAGTGGTGCGGATCATCCGCGGCTCGGCCTCGCCGGCGGAGGCGCGCGAGGCCCTGCTGCAGCGCGAATGGGCGGGCGACCAGATCCGGCCGTACATCCAGCTGGTCGAGGCGGTGGAGCCGCAGGCGGCCGGCGACACGTACCGGTTGAGCGAAACGCAGGTGAAGGCGATCCTTGACCTGCGCCTGCATCGCCTAACCGCGCTGGGGCGGGACGAGATCGGCAACGAGCTGGAAGGTCTTGCGAAGAGCATCGGCGAACTGCTTGAGATCCTTGGCAATCGCGCCCGGCTTTACCAGGTCATGCGCGAGGAGTTCGACGAGGTCGACCGCGAGTTCTCCACGCCGCGCAAGACCGAACTGGCGGCCGCGGCCGACGGGATCGACGACGAGGATCTGATCGAGCGCGAAGAGATGGTCGTGACGGTCACCATGACCGGCTACATCAAGCGCACGGCCCTTTCGATCTTCCGCGAGCAGAAGCGGGGCGGCAAGGGCCGCTCGGGCATGAGCACCAAGGACGAGGATGCGGTCACTAATCTGTTCGTGACCTCGACCCACAATCCGGTGCTGTTTTTCTCCAACCTGGGACGGGTGTACCGGATGAAGGTGTGGCGGCTGCCCGAAGGCGGACCAAACGCCAAGGGCCGGCCGATGGTCAACCTGCTGCCGCTTCAGGGCGGCGAGGTGATCACCACCGTGCTGCCGCTGCCGGAGGACGAGGAAAGCTGGAGCGCCCTGCACCTGATGTTTGCGACGGCGCATGGCACAGTGCGACGCAACAGCATGGATTCATTCCGAAACATTCCGACTGCCGGCAAGATCGCCATGCGCTTCGCGGTCGCTGACGATGGCGAGGAGGGCGGCGAGGACACGACCGACCGACTGATCGGCGTGTCGCTGCTGAGCGAAGAGGACGATGTCCTGCTGGCCACCCGCAACGGCAAGGCGATCCGGTTCATGTCGACCGACGTGCGCGAGTTCCAAAGCCGTACGTCGACCGGTGTGCGCGGAATGCGGCTGCTCGGCGACGACGAGGTCATTTCCATGTCAATCCTGCACCGCGCAGGAAACAGCCAAGAGGACAAGGACGCCTACCTCCGCTTCGCGCCGTGGAAGGGCGAGCGGGAGGGCGAGTGCACGTTGTCGGCCGACCGCATCGCGAAAATGGCCGAGGGTGAGCAGTTCATCCTGACGATCACCCGCAACGGCTTCGGCAAGCGGACCAGCAGCTACGAGTATCGCCGCACCAACCGCGGCGGCCAGGGCATCACCAACATCGACACCTCGCCTCGCAATGGCGGGGTCGTGGCCAGCTTCCCAGTGAAACCGGGCGAGCAGATCATGCTGGCGACCGACCAGGGCAAGATGATCCGCACCACCGTGGGCTCGATCCGGGTGGCCGGACGCAACACCATGGGGGTGATGATCTTCCGGGTGGCCGACGGCGAGCATGTCGTCTCGGTCGCCAAGATCGATGAAAGCGACGAGGTCGAGGTCGAGGCGCTGACCGAGGATCTGGCACCCGACGATGGTGCGACCACCGGCGAGCAGGAGCTCGACAAGCCGGTCGATCCGGGCGTCAGCGACTAGGAAGGTGAGCAACCGGGTCTCGTTGCGGGCGTTAGTTGAGCGTCACGCAAGGAGACCCGAATGCCCATTCCCAACAACGCGCTGGTGCTGGTCGTCGACGGCCGCAAGATGCTGTTCTTTCGCAACCAGGGCGACGAGAATCAAATCGACCTGCGGACAGAGGCACATGAGGAGCGCGATGACGCTCATTTCGACCGCGAGCTGAAGCGGGATGCACCCGGAACGGCGGCTTCGGGCGGGTCGGGTGGCGACACGCATCGTCCGGCGATGGAAGAAACTGATTACAAGCAGCAGGACGAGGACAATTGGGTCAAGGAAGCGGCGGATGAACTGCGCAAGCGGGTCCTGCGCAACGACTTCGATCACCTGTGCATCGTCGCCCCGCCCAAGGCGCTCGGCGTGTTGCGCAAGGCGCTGCACAAGGAAGTGGAGAAGCGGGTCGTGTGCACCATCAACAAGGAAATGAGCGGACGTCCGATCCCCGACATCGAGGCGCTGATCGAGAGCGAGACCAAGGCCGACGCGCCCGCGGACGTTTAGCTACTCCGTTCGCCAGCGTGCGCAGGTCTCGATCAGGTCGCTGATATCGCTGCGCCGCCCCTGACGCTTGGTCTCGTGCTTGACCGGGTCGAACGCCACCACGCAATCTCGTCCGTTCTCCTTGGCGCCGCAAAGCGCCCGGTCGGCCCGCATCTGCCATTCGTAGAAGTCGGAGTCCCGCTCCAGCGTCGCTACGCCGGAGCTGGCTGTGACCGACCGCAGAGGGGATGGCGGACTTCCTCCAGGGCCTTGCGCACGCGTTCGGCACAGGCGATCGCCTGCCGGAGGTTACAGCCGGTGAGCAGGATCCCGAACTCCTCGCCACCCAAGCCTCCAAATCGATCTTCCGGGCGGAGGAGACGAACACACAGACTGCCGACGTCCTGTAGGACATCGTTTCCACATGCGTGCCGGAAGCGATCGTTGACTGACTTGAACCGGTCGAGGTCGAAGCTGATCAAGGCGGCGGGCTGCTGGGTGCTCACAAACCTGCAGAACGTGCGACGCGCGGTCTCTACGAATCCGCGACGAGTGAGGGCACCAGTAGCGAATCGGTCCTTGCGAGGGTACGCAACTCTATCTGCTCCACGATCAGGCCGGCGAAGCGCTCGAGAAGGTCGAGCTCGTGTTCGGTGGAGCCCTCGCCTGCTGATCCATGGCGCAGAGTGCACCGACGTTATAGCCGTCGGGGGTCGTCAAAGGCACGCCGGCATAGCTGCGGATGTGGGGGTCGCCGGTGACCAGGGGATTGTTGGCGAAGCGGGCGTCGATGATTGCATCGTTGGCTACGAGCGCGCGCCGCGAACGGATCGTGTGGTCGCAGAAGGCAACGCTGCGCGGGGTTTCCGTAGCATCGATCCACCGACGCGATTTGAACCACTGCCGGTCTTCGCCGATCCGCGACACCGCGTACATCGGCACGCGCAGCAGGTCACGGATCAAGACCGTAATGATATCGAAGTTGCGTTCGGGGGCGCTGTCCAGGATGTTGTAGCGCTGCAGCGCCCGGAGCCTGCCCGCCTCGTCGTGCAGCTGCGGATCATGAGCGGTCATCGGCTTCTTCCTTCCCATTCTCGAATCGGGGAGAGAATGCTGTCCGCACCTTTGGCGTGACTTAAGCTTCGGTCCGGAGTGACCAATGGACCAGTCAGGCGAACAGGTCGGTGACCGCCGCGTCCGGAGCATCCCAACGGAGCCAGAGTGAGCGGTGGCAGCCGGCCGGTTCACGCTCGAAGCACAGCAAGGTGGTGGGCGCCCCTACTGCCAACTGACGCAGCTGGGCGGTGGCGGCAATTGCCTCGGGCAGCTCCAGCTGAGAGCGGTAGATGCGTTCGAGGTCGTGCTGCCGTCCCTTGCGCGCCGCCTCGCGTCCATCAGCCGGAGTGCCGAGCGCCCGCAGGTGGACGTAAGTGATACCAGCCTCCTCCAACGCGCTGCGCAGCGCGGACTTGGAGAAGCCGGGCCGGCGGGACAGCGGAAGGGCGCGGATGTCGACCAGCTGACGGACGCCCGCAGCTTGCAGCGCCTGGATGAAGTCGGGAACGGTGGTCCCTTCGTAGCCGATGGTGAAGAAGTGCAGCGCCAATCAGGCCGGTCCCGATAGCGGGAATTTCGGAATGGCTACGTCGAACGGATTTCCGTCCTCGTCGACCAGGCGGTAGCTGCCTTCCATGGACCCGGTCGCGGTGGAGAGCGGGCAGCCCGACACGTAATCGAAGCTCGCGCCGGGGGCGATCAGGGGCATTTCGCCCACGACCCCCTCCCCGCGCACCTCGTGCAGGGCGCCGCGGCCGTCGAGAATGCGCCAGTGACGCGACAGCAGCTGCACGCTCCTGGGTCCGCCATTCTCCAGCCGAATGTGGTAGGACCAGAACCAGCGGCCGCTGGCCGGCGCGGACTGCTCGGCGAGATAGGAGACCGCCACCCGGACCGTGATGTCGTTGGTGGTCGCCTCGTAGGGAAACAGGATTGCGAGTGCGTCCAGGGCCATGGGCGACCTATGGCATGCCGGCGGCGCGGCGCAAACGCTCAACGAGACGGGCGCGGCCGTCGTTGAGGTTTTCGGCCCGATCGGTGAGCAGATCGCGCGTCAGGAAGTGGCCGGTGAGCGCCAGGCCATGGATGGTGTCCGGCAGGCTGGCGGTGCCGCCTTCGCGAACGAAGGACGGCAAGGGCAGCAGGCGTCCGGCGTAGGGCGCGGCCTCGGCGGCGCTGACCGCGCGGCCCGAACGGGGCGAAACGGCGACGAGCTGGTCGGTGGCACCGCTGGCGGCACAGCTGTCTAGATCGAGGCCGAAGCCGAGTTCGGCGAGGAGCAGCAGTTCGTAGCGGACCAGGGCGGCGCCCCACCCGCTCGCCGACGGAGCAGCCTCGATGGCGTCGAGCAGACCGGACAGGGCTTCGAACAGGCGGGGGTAGGGTTGCTGTTCGGGCAGGGCTGTGGCGGTGAGTGCCGCCGCCCACTCGATCGCGGCGGCCGGCAGCGGTTCGGTCAGGAGCGGTCCGCGGCTGTGGGTCAGCTCCACCGCGATCTGCGGCAGCTGGGCGTCGGTGCGGGCGGACAGCTGCGCTTCGACCAGGTTGCCGGCGATCAGAACGGGCCGCATCCGCCGGCCGCGGGCGCCGCGGACGTAACCGGCGACCAGGCCGTGGTCGGGCGTGAGCAGGCGGAGCACGCCGCCATGTTCGCCGTGGCTGCGCAGGGCGAGGACGATGGCGGGGGTCGTCAGCCTCATCCGTTGGGGTGAAAGTAGTCGTAGAGCTGGCGGGCCGTGCCCTTGCTGATGCCGGGGGCGCGTTCGAGGTCTTCGAGGGCCGCTCCCTTGACCGCGCGGGCGGTCCCAAAGTGCATCAGTAGCGCACGCTTGCGGTTGGGGCCGATGCCCGGCACCTCGTCGAGGGTGGAGGTGGTCAGGCTCTTGGCGCGCTTGGCCCGGTGGGTGCCGATGGCGAAGCGGTGCGCCTCGTCGCGGAGCCGCTGGAGATAGAACAGCAGGGGCGAGTTGACCGGCAGCGTCAGCTCGCGCCCGTTCGGCAGGTGGAATATCTCGCGGCCCTCGCGGCCGTGGTGCGGGCCCTTGGCGACGCCGATCACCGGAACGTCGTGGACGCCGGCGTCCTCCATGATCTCCAGCACCGCATTGAGCTGGCCGCGGCCGCCGTCGATCAGCAGCAGGTCGGGCCATTCGCCGCTAGCGCGGTCGGGGTCGTCCTTTTCAAGGCGGGCGAAGCGCCGTTCCAGCACTTCCTTCATCATGCCGAAGTCATCGTCGGTCTGCGCCGACTTGATGTTGAACTTGCGGTAGCTGTTCTTGCGGAAGCCCTCCGGCCCGGCGACGATCATCGCGCCGGTCGCGTTGGTGCCCATGATGTGGCTGTTGTCGTATACCTCGATGCGCTTGGGCACGTCGGTGAGCTCGAACATGTCGGCCAGGTCGCGGAGCAGCTTGCTCTGGGTGGTGCTCTCCGCGAGGCGGCGCTCCAAGGCTTCCTCGGCGTTGCGGCTGGCCTGTTCGATCAGCTTGCGCCGGTCGCCGCGCTGGGGGCGTTCGATCAGCACCTTGCGTTCGGCACGTTCGGACAGCGCCTCGGCGATCAGCTCCGGTTCGGGCAGGTCCCGGTCGACCAGCACCCGCTTGGGCGGCGGCATGTCCTCGTAGAACTGGACCAGGAAGGAGGCGAGCACCTCCGCTTCCGGGACCTCGGCGGTATGCGAGGGGAAGAAGGACCGGTGTCCCCAATTCTGGCCGCCGCGGATGAAAAAGGCCTGGATGCACATCTGCCCGGCCTGGCAGGCGAGTGCGAAGATGTCGGCGTCGCCCAGCCCTTCGGCGTGGACGGTCTGGCTGCCCTGGACGTAGGTCAGTGCGCGCAGGCGGTCGCGGTAGACGGCCGCGAGCTCGAAGTCCTGTTTCTCCGCGGCCTCGGCCATCAGCTTGGACAGGCGCGCCTGGACGTTGGTCGAGCGGCCGGCAAGGAAGTTCTTCGCGTCCTCGACCAGCTCGGCATAGTCGGGGGGCGCGATCCGTTCGACGCAGGGGGCCGAGCAGCGGCGAATCTGGTAGAGCAGGCACGGCCGCGAGCGGTTCTGGAAGAAGCTGTCTGAGCAGCTGCGGAGCAGGAACAGCTTCTGCAACGCGTTGAGGGTGCGGGTGACCGAGCCGGCGCTAGCAAACGGGCCGTAATATTGCCCTTTCACCCGGCGGGCGCCGCGATGCTTTTGAATCCGGGGAAAGGCGTGGTCCTCGCGCAGGAGGATGAACGGGAAGCTCTTATCGTCGCGCAGCAGCACGTTGTAGGGCGGGCGGAAGCGCTTGATCAGCTGGGCCTCCAGCAGCAGCGCCTCGGCCTCGGTGCGGGTGGTGACGATGGTCATGGAGCGGGTCTGCGCGACCATGCGCTGCAGCCGCTTCGAGAGCCGCGCGACCTGCGTATAGTTGGTGACCCGTTGCTTCAGTGCGCGGGCCTTGCCGACGTAGAGCACGTCACCGCGCGCATCCTGCATGCGGTAGACGCCGGGGCGGACCGGCAGCGTCTTCAGCACGTTGCGGATCGCCGCGATGCCCGCCTCCAGGTCCGGGGCCTCTCCCCCACCCTGCACGGTGAAGGTCGCCTGGTCCTCGTTGAAGCGCTCGGCGGCACGGGGGTGTTCGGGACGGTCGGCCGGAGTGCGGTTCATGAGTGGCGATGTAGGTCGTGGAGGCGGGGTTCGGAAGCCGGTGGCTCCTCGCTGACAATCGCAGCGGTCGACTGCCATGACAACGAAGTTTCAATCCTCTCCCTCTAGGATTGTCGCTTCGATGTTCCTGAGGTGCCCGATGCTCCGCTCCAGCCCCTTCCTCGTACTTCCACTCCTGATAGTTGGGGGCTGCAGTAGCGGCGTACCCGTCACGGCAACCGTGACAACCATTGATCGCGTCTGCACGATCATCGAAACCCGCTCGAGTGATGATCCTGAAGTCAGCAAGCTCACCAAGGGCCGTCCAGTCCAGACCAGTCGGCAGGGCGACTGCAACGAAGTCGAGGAGTGGGCAGAGGTCAAGCGTAAGCGGAGCAAGTCGGTCGACGGTAAGGCGGATATCCATTTCCTGTACCAGGGGCCAGATGGCCATGAGCACAGCGGCACCCTGAGCTACACGGGGCGGGATGACGAGTTCTACCAGGTCAAGGCGGGCGACAATCTCCCGATCCGAGTGGCTGAGGACGATCCTACAAAGGTCTGGCGGAGCTGACCTGAACCAAGAGGCCAGCAGACCGGTCATGCTCGAAGGTTGATGGGCGGCAGGTTCGCTTCCCACCCCTTGCGGACCTGGACTGCGGCGAGCCTGCTTCCCTCGTGACCACCGTCAGCGTAGGCTGCAGCATGCATTTCCGAACGGCCCTTCACCCATGAGCGTCGCCTTCCGCCGGGAGAGCGACGAGGAGCATCTCGAGCCGAAGTTCGAGCTGCCGATCCCGCCGGGTCCGAACCTGGTGACGGCGCGTGGGCTTGGATTGATCGAGGCGCGGGTGGCGGAGCTGGAGGCGGCGCTGGCCGGCGAGCTGGGCGATGAGGAGCGCAAGGCGGTGCTGCGGGACGCGCGTTACTGGCGCAACCGGCAGGCGAGCGCGCAGCTGGCGCCGCCAGCGTCGGGCAAGCGGGTCGCGGTGGGGACGCGGGTGACCTACGAGCGCGACGGGCAGCAGCGCACGGTCGAGGTCGTCGGCCATGACGAGAGCGAGCCGGCGGCGAACCGGGTGGCGTTCACCGCCCCGCTCGTCCGGGCGATGCTGAGCGCCGAGGTCGACGACGAGGTAGAACTCCCGGACGGGGCGGCGCTGACGATCATCGCCATCGCCGCCGCGTCCTGAGCGTCAGGCGGCTGCCCTCACCTGCTCGCGGTCGGTCAGCATCCATTCGACCGCCGCGCGGGCGTGAATGGCCGTGGTGTCGTAGACCGGTAGAACGTTGGCGCGGGTGTCCACGGCCAACACCAGCTCGGTGCAGCCGAGGACCACGGCCTGGACCTTGGCCTTGCCGAGTTCGGTGATCAGGGTCTTGAGCTTTCGCTGGCTGTCGCGGACGACCCGGCCGCCGGCCAGTTCCTCGTAGATGATCCGGTCGACTTCCTTACGCCACTCCGGCGTGAGTTCCTGGATGACGATGCCGCGCTGCTCATAGGGGCTGCGGGCCCAGGCCTCGGTCATGGTGAAACGGGTGCCAAGCAGGGCGATGCGGGTCCGATGGTCGGCCGCGACGCGCTCGGCCGCGGCTTCCCGGATATCGACCAGCGGGAGGCCGGTGGCGGCGGCGATCGCCTCGCTGGAGCGGTGCATGGTATTGGAGGCCAGCAGCAAGCCGTCGGCGCCGGCTGCCTTGAGCCGCTCGGCGGCCTCGACCACGACGCGGTCGGCCGACGCCCAATCGTTGACCCGGTGATAGCCGGCGTAATCGTCCTCGAAGTCGAGGCTTTCGATCACCAGACGGGCGCTGTGCAGGCCGCCCAAGCGCTGCGCCACCTGACGGTTTATGTGGTCGTAATAAAGTGCGGTCGAGTTCCAGCTCGCACCGCCGATGATCCCCAGCTTGCGCACGTTCGATTCCCCTTCCCCACCGCTCGAAGAACTGGAGCGGTCCCGTAACAGATTTGCTGTCGATTCAAGCTCCTGCCGTGGAGCGCCGACACCTTTGTCACTCACTCCCGCCCGTCCGGCAAGCGGGTGAATGGAGGTTGGGTGAATGTTTAACTCGTCAAAGGCGGGCTGTTGCGGCGGAGCGACAAACCGTTACGCCGCCGGTCCTAGGCGAGTGCCTTGACGATCTCCTCGACCATCTTCTTGGCGTCGGACAGCAACATCATCGTGTTGTCGCGGTAGAACAGCTCATTGTCGACGCCGGCATAACCCGCCCCGCCCATGCTGCGCTTGATGAACAGCACGGTGCGGGCCTTTTCGACGTCGAGCACGGGCATGCCGTAGATGGGCGAGCTCTTGTCGGTCTTGGCCGCCGGGTTGGTGACGTCGTTCGCGCCGATCACGAAGGCGACGTCGGTCTGGGCGAATTCGGAGTTGATGTCCTCCAGTTCGAACACCTCGTCATAGGGGACGTTGGCCTCGGCCAGGAGGACGTTCATGTGGCCGGGCATTCGGCCGGCGACCGGGTGGATGGCGTATTTGACGCGCACGCCCTCCTTCTTGAGGAGGTCGGCCATCTCCCGCAGCGTGTGCTGCGCCTGGGCCACCGCCATGCCGTAGCCGGGGACGATGATCACCTTGTCGGCTTGTTTCATGAGGAAGGCGGCGTCCTCGGCCGAGCCGCGCTTGTAGGGGCGGTCGATGACTTCGCCGCTGGCCGCCGCCGCCGTGGCGCCGAAGCCGCCCGCGATCACGCTAAGGAAGCTGCGGTTCATGGCACGGCACATGATGTAGCTGAGGATCGCGCCCGAGCTGCCGACCAGCGCGCCGGTGATGATCATGGCGCTGTTGTGGAGCGTGAAGCCCATCGCCGCCGCGGCCCAGCCCGAATAGCTGTTCAGCATGGAGACGACGACCGGCATGTCGGCGCCGCCGATCGGGATGATCAGGAGGAAGCCGATGGCGAAGCTCAGCGCCATAACGGTGAAGAACACCCACGGGCTCTGGTGCTGGGTGAAATAGGCGATCAGTAGTAGGATAGCGCCGAGTGTGGCGAGGTTGATGAGGTGACGAGCGGGCAGCAGGATCGGCGAGCCGCTCATGTTGCCGTTGAGTTTCAGAAAGGCGATCACCGAGCCCGAAAAGGTGATGGCGCCGATCGCGACGCCGAGGCCGAGCTCGATCCGGCTGACGGGGAAGATGTTGACGACGGTCTGCGAGGCGATCGGGGTGAAGCTGGTGGCGATGCCGAACGCTTCGGGGTTGAGGTAGGCGGCGGCGCCGACCAGCACGGCGGCGAGGCCGACCAGGCTGTGGAAGGCAGCGACCAGCTGCGGCATGGCGGTCATCTGGATGCGGCGGGCGGTGACGAGGCCGATCACGGCGCCGATAGCGATGGCGGCGAGGATCAGGCTTAGCGTAGTGAAATCGATGCGCGCGTCGAAGGGATTGCCGGGAGGCGATGCGTAGGCGTGCTTCGGATAGTGGGTGAGCAGCGTCGTCACCATTGCGATCGCCATGCCGATCATGCCGAGGCGGTTGCCGCGCTGGCTGGTGGCGGGGCTCGACAGGCCGCGCAGGGCGAGGATGAAGCAGACGCCGGCGGCGAGGTAGGCGAGCAGCACCCACGCGGGCTGGCCGTGGGCGGCAGCCGTTTCGAGACCCGGGTTGGGTCCGGGGAGCATGGTGGCGTCGGGCGACGGAAAGCTCATGTCGCTCAGCGCTCCTTCTTCTTGTACATGGCGAGCATCCGGCTGGTCACGGCGAAGCCGCCGAAGATGTTGATGGAGGCGAGCACCACTCCGAGCAGGCCGAGCCATTTGGCGACCGGGTTGCCGCTCGCTGCGGCGGCGATCAGCGCGCCGACGATGATCACGGAAGAAATGGCATTAGTCACCGCCATCAGCGGCGTGTGCAGCGCCGGGGTGACCGACCATACCACGAAATAGCCGACGAAGCAGGCCAGGACGAAGATCGAGACGATGGAGATGAGGTCCATGCAGCTTCCCTCAAGAGGTGCTTAAGGTGATAAAGGTAATGGGCACGTCGGGTCCAATCGCCGCTTGACGCGGTGCGCGCCAATGGCGCTCGCGTGTTGCCGTAACGTCGAAAGATGTCGAGCCCCGCATCGGGAGCAGCATGGCACAGGCGAGCGGCGATAGGACAGGCTTAATTGCCGGTCCGTTTCGGCCCCGTTACCGACTGTCAATCCGCGTAGGGTTTCCGATTTGATAACCTTTAAAGGGCAGAGCGGATTGAAGATGCGCTCGCCTAAGCCCTCCACCCGTGCCGACGGGTCGAAGCAGTCAATGAAGCTGCTGCTGTGGCTGACGCTTGTCTGCGGCATTTTCGGGTATCTCGACGTAGGCGAGATTGCCGAAGACCAACTGCGAGTTGCACGAAACCGCATTCATCCGACGGCTCCCAGCGGCGATATCGTGTTCGTCGCGATCGACGAGCACAGCACGCAACGAATTGGGGCATGGCCGTGGCCGCGACAGAAGTTGGCCGAACTGATCGATCGGACAACTTCCGCGAAGGCCAAGTCGGTGTTTCTCCAGTTTGCATTGACCGATCATGCCGATCCGACGGGCGATCGGGCCTTGGCGAAAGCCATCGAACGGTCTGCCGTCGTAACCCTGTCGGTGCGGACGCGCGAGGGGACCGGACGCCGGGGAGAGCCGGCAAGCAGGGGGCCGATACCACAGCTGGCACGCTATGCCCGCCTTTCGGATACCTCCCTGTTCTACAATTATCAGCAGGCGGTATGGCGAGCGCCTTTCGCCAGCAGCTACGACGGTCAACCAATTGCCGCCATGGCTGCGGCGCTGTCCGGGCGCAAGGACCTGCCCACCTTCGGTGACTTCCGCATCGACTACTCGATCGACGCGGATAAGGTTCGCAGATTGGATGCCGCCGACGTCCTGCAGGGAACGGCACGGAACGACCAACTCAAGGGCAAGACGCTGATCATCGGCTTGGACAGCGAGGCGGTCGGTGATCAGGTCTGGGTCCCGGGTCGGGGACGGATGGGCACGTCCTATGTGCAACTGCTCGGCGCAGAAACGCTGAAGAAAGGCCTTCCCCGCGATCTGGGGTTCATACCCGCTCTCCTGCTTGCGCTGATGCTGTGTTGGTGGTCGCGGCGGGCACAAACGCGGCGCGGTGAAGAGATCCCGCTCGTCCTGGGCTTCTTGGCCTTGCTCGCGAGCCCGGTCCTGCTTGAAGCCAACCTGGTGTTCGTCGACGTGTTTGCCGGACTTGCGGCGCTGGTCGCCATGAGCGTCCGGCTGGGCTGGCGACGGTGGCAGGCCGAGGGCCTGGTCAACGCCGATACGGGTCTTCCGAACCTCGCCGCGCTGCGGGAGAGTCGCGAGACCCCTGAACGGCTGCTCGTCGCTGCCCGGGTCCATAATTACGCCGAGATCGCGTCGACGTTGAGCGACCAAGGGCAAGCGGAAGTGGTTCGTCAGATCGTGCAGCGCCTGTCAGTCGGTGATCAGCCGCTAAAGGTTTACCAAGGCGACGAAGGCGTATTCGCCTGGTTCACGGACCGCAGCGCCGCGCTGACCGGTCACCTGGAAGCGCTGCATGCGTTGTTTCGGGCACCGGTTTCCCTGGAAGGTCGGGCGCTCGATATTGCGCTGACGTTCGGTGTCGAGCTGGGCAGCCGCCGCCCTAACGCAAGCCGGCTCGGCAGCGCACTAGTCGCCGCCGATGAGGCTTGGGAGCAGGGCCTGCGCTGGAAATATCACGACCCCGCTCGCCAGGAGGAGGTCAGCTGGCGGCTGTCGTTGCTCGGCGAGCTCGACGCGGCGATCGACAAAGGCGAGGTGTGGGTCGCCTACCAGCCGCAATATGACCTGCGCCGTGGCCAGGTCATCGGGGCGGAAGCGCTTGCCCGCTGGACGCATCCGGAAAAGGGCCCGATCAGCCCCGCGGAGTTCGTCGCCGCGGCCGAACAGCAGGGACGAATCACCAAGCTGACCGACTTCGTCCTCGATCGGGCCGTGTCGACCGCCGCCGCGATCAATCGGCGGGGCACCGCGTTCACCATCGCCGTCAATATCTCGCCGCGGCTGCTCAGCGATCGCGACCTGGTGACGCGGGTCAAGCAAGCGCTCGACCGGCACCAGTTGCCCCCCGAGCGCTTGACGCTGGAACTGACCGAAACGGAATCGCTGCAGAGCGCCGAAGAGGGACTGGCGATTTTGGACGCCCTACGCGCCCTGGGAGTGCGCATCGCCATCGACGACTACGGCACGGGCTTGTCGACGCTCGACTATCTCAAGAAGATTCCGGCGAACGAGATCAAGATCGACCAGAGCTTCGTCAAGGGCATCAAGGTGAACCGGTCGGATCTGATCATGGTTCAATCCACCATTGCCCTCGCCCACTCACTTGGTCGCTCGGTGGTCGCCGAAGGCGTTGAGGAGCGCGCGACTCTCGAGCAGCTGGCCGAGATGGACTGCGATGTTGCTCAAGGGTATCTGATCGGTCGCCCGATGGGCGTTCGCGAGCTGATCCAGACGCTCCAGATCCGCGCGCCTCGGCGCGTGGCCTGACGCTCTTCCGCTGATTTCTGGCATTTACGTGAAGGGCCTGAGAGTTGGCTGCTTGTTCAGCAAAAAAATATGGTGAATCGTTTGCTAACCGTTTCGATTAAGGTTAATAACTGTTCATGCAGTGCTGACTTGCTGCATGAACAGGGAGAATTGTTATGTGGAGCTGGCTTCTCGGCTGCGGATGGGTTAACGGTCGCTAACCCCAACTAGATCGCACGGCTCGGAGCTCGGCCGGGCATGACAAGACAAGCGCGTCCGTCGAAAGACTGGCGCGCTTTTCTTTTGAGCGGTAGCGCCGATGGCCATGCGTCAGGCCACTGGATCGCTCACGATTACCGCAGCGCGGACAGGGCTGCATGAGATCACCGACGCGGTGCGCGCGTGGGTGGACGAGCAGCGCATGCAGAACGGGCTGCTGGCCCTGTTCCTGCGGCACACGTCCGCGTCGCTGCTCATCCAGGAGAATGCCGCTCCGGCGGCACGGCGCGACCTGGAGCGGTTCTTCGCCCGGATCGCACCCGAGGACGCGACCTATGAACATGACGACGAGGGTCCGGACGACATGCCCGCGCATCTGCGGTCGGCGCTGACGCAGGTGCACCTGTCCATCTCGTTGGTCGGCGGCGAGCTGCAACTCGGTACCTGGCAGGGTATCTACCTCTTCGAGCATCGCCGCCGCCCCTCCCCGCGCACGATCGCGCTGCACCTGATCGGCGAGTGATGTGAGCCTGGCAAGCGTGCAGGCGTGGTTGAACGAGCATGCGCCGGAGGTGCGGCTGATCGAGGCGCATGCGAGCACGGCAACGGTAGCCGACGCCGCGGCCGCGTTAGGCGTCGAGCCGGGCCGAATCGCCAAGACGCTGAGCGTGCGGGTTGGCGAGCAGGTCGTCCTGCTGGTCGCGCGCGGCGATGCGCGGCTCGATAATGCCAAGTGCAAAGCGGTGTTCGGCGGACAGCCACGAATGCTCGGCGCGGAGGAGACGGAAGCGCTCACGGGACACCCGGTGGGCGGCGTCTGCCCGTTCGGCCTCGCCACCTCGTTGCCGATCTACTGCGACCGCAGCCTGCAGGCGTTCGCGACGGTGTTCCCGGCAACGGGCAGCCGCAACAGCTCGATTGAAATCGCACCGGAGCGGCTGGCGGAGGTCACCGGAGCCGAGTGGGTCGACGCCTGCGTGCTGCCAAGCGAAGCTTAGCTGGCAAGCCGCTCCGACACGACGCGACCCTCGCGCGTGAGCGTAATCGCCCGCACGATCTCGTCATCGTCAGGAAGAGCGAGCCTGCCGCTTTCCTTGTCCCAGAAGGCGGACAGGAAATTGTACAGGTTGCGGGCGAACAGCGCTGAGGAGTCCGCCGGCAGGCTGCGGGCGAGGTTCACCGCGCCGAGGATCGTCACGCCGTGACGCTCGGCCGGCTCGCCCGGCACTGTGCCCTCGACGTTGCCGCCCGCGTCTGCGGCGAGGTCGACCACGACGCTGCCGGGGCGCATGGTGGCGATCTGTGCGTCGCTGATCAGGCGTGGCGCGGGCTTGCCCGGAATCAGCGCGGTGGTGATCACGATGTCCTGCTTGGCCAGGTGGCCAGAGACGAGCTCGGCCTGGGCCCGGCGGTACTCGTCGCTGGTCTCCCCGGCGTAACCGCCCTGCCCTTCACCCTCGATACCGGCCACGCCCTCGACGAAGATCGGCTTGGCGCCGAGGGACTGGATCTGCTCGCGCGTGGCGGAACGGACGTCGGTGGCGCTGACCTGGGCGCCGAGGCGGCGGGCGGTCGCGATCGCCTGGAGGCCGGCCACGCCAACCCCCATGACGAAGACCCGCGCCGGGCTGATCGTGCCGGCGGCGGTCATCATCATCGGAAAGGCGCGGCCGTAGACGGCGGCGCCGTCGATCACCGCCTTGTAGCCGGCCAGGTTCGACTGACTGGAGAGGATGTCCATGCTCTGGGCGCGGGTAATGCGCGGCATCCATTCCATCGCCAGCGCCTGGATGCCGGCCGCGGCATAGCCCTGTACGGCTTCCACTCGCCGCACCGGGTCCAGCGCGCCGACCAGCAGCGCCCCCGGCCTGGCGCCGGCGAGGCTGCCTGGCTCAGGCCCGGAGACGCACAGGACGACGTCGGCGTCGCCGAGCACCTCGGAACGACTCCCCACCCAGGCCCCGGCGGCCGCGAACTCATCGTCAGGGATGGAGGCGGTGATGCCGGCGCCTGCCTCCACCGCCACGCTCGCGCCAAGCGCCGCGAACTTCTTGACCGTTTCCGGGATGGCGGCGACGCGGGTCTCGCCCGGTGCCGTTTCCTTGAGGATGGCGAGCTTCAAGCGGGCCGGCTCAGCTGGCGAGGAGAATCATGACGATGAAGGCGATGATGATCGCCGCGACCCCGCCCCACTTCAGCATGGCGATGACGCGGGTGTAGTCGCGCGCGTGCCGCTTGAAGTCGACCGGACCGTCATCCGGTTCGGAGGTGTGAATGGCCATGATTGCTCCCTGGAATTCGTGAACGGTTGGCGAGTGCATAACGCCGCCTGGTCCCTACACCAACTCTTTACTCCTTCGCCCGTATGACATGAGCATGCGCGCGGATACCATTCGTTTCCTGCTCCTGGTTGATGCCAGCCTGACCGAGCGGCGGCTCGTGTCGGCCACGGCGAGTCGTGCCGGCTGGAACACGCTGGGCGCGCCCGATCTTTCGGACGCGGTCGAGCTGCTGCGCGGACCGCACGGGCATGAGGTCAAGGCCGTGCTGGTCGGCAACTGGAACGCAACCAGCGGCCCCCAAGTGGTCCGCGCGCTCCGCAGCGACCGGCCGGGACTGCCGATCATTGTGCTGGCCGAAGGCGGCTCCATTGCGCAGGCGGTGGCGGCGATGCGCGCGGGTGCGTCCGACTTCCTGGCGAGCCCGGTCGCGCCCGAGCGGCTGATGGAGGCACTGGCCGCCAACGCCGACCGCCGCCGTCCGGGCGGAGAGCTTGCACCGCTATCGGAGAAGTTGGCGCCGGAACTGGCGCTAGACGAGCTGGTCGGGTCCGTTCCCGACTTCCGCGCGGCATTGGCGATTGCCGCCAAGGCCGCACGCAATCGGCTGCCGATGCTGATCGTCGGCGAAGCAGGCACGGGCAAGGAAACGATCGCCCGGGCGATCCACTCCGCCTCGCAACGCGCAAAGGGGCCGCTGCTTAGCATCGACTGCCGCTCCACGCCGGCCAACATCATCGACAGCGAGCTGTTCGGCCATGTCGCGGGCGCCTTCCCGGGTGCGTTCGCCGAGCGGGTCGGCAAGCTGGTGGAAGCGGACGGCGGAACCCTGCTGCTGTACGACGTCGGGCATCTGCCGCTCGAAACTCAGGAGCGGCTGGACCGCGTGCTGGCGACGGGCGAGGTTCGGCCTGTCGGGTGCAACGGCAGCCATTCGGTCGACGTGCGGGTGATCGCCACCAGCAGCGCGTCGTTGCCGGACGGGTTCGACGGGGGCCTGGCCGAGCGACTTACGGGGACTACGGTGACCGTGCCGCCCTTGCGCGAGCGGACGCAGGACATTCCCGCGCTCGCCCGCCACTTGCTCGGGCGGATCGCCGGACAGCCGGGCATTCGGCCGCTGTCGCTCGGCAACGACGCCCTTGCGGTGCTGATGCGCTACGGCTGGCCCGGCAACGTCCGGCAGCTGAGCAACGTGCTGTTCCGGGCGGCGCTGCAATCGGAGGGGTCGGCGTTGACCGCCGACGATTTCCCGCACATCGCGATCCAGTCGCGCTTCACCGGCCGCTCGCAGGACTTCGCGCCCGAGCTCAGCAAGGCCAGCGAGGAAGCCGCCATGTCGGGCGGGCCCGGCGTGACCCTGCTGAAGCCGGACGGGCACCTGCGCAGCCTGGAAGAGATCGAATCGGACGTCATTCGGCTGGCCATCGGTCATTACCGGGGCAAGATGACGGAAGTCGCGCGGCGGCTCGGGATCGGGCGGTCGACCCTGTACCGCAAACTGGGCGAACTGGGCATCGACAACCTCGGCTGAGGCAGCCACAGCGGGGGCGATGCACTGGGTGCTTGCCTTTCTTCTCCTGCTCGCCGGGTGCCGCAAGGCGGAGCCGGCGCCCGCGGCCGACGTGCCGGTGGACTCGGGACCGTGCCGGACGGAACTGTTCGACGGCAGTCGGTTCACGGTCTGCTCGGCCGAGGGGCTGCGGTTAAAGCTGATGGTCGCTGGGCGTGACGGACGGGCCTACCGGAGCTTCGCGGCGCTGGAGCATGTGCTTGGCGGCGGTGCGCAGCAGGTTGCCTTCGCAATGAACGCGGGCATGTTCGACGAAGCGGGGCTGCCGATCGGCCTCGCAGTGGCGGACGCGCGCGAGGTCAAATCGATCAATCGGCGTGAGGGCGGCGGCAATTTCCACCTGATGCCGAACGGCGTATTCCTGGTCCGCCGGGACGGGAGTGCGGCGGTGGTGCCTACTGACGAATTTAAGGCATCGAAGGACATCCAGCTGGCGAGCCAGTCGGGCCCGATGCTGCTGATCGACGGCAAGCTGCATCCGCGGATCGAGGCGGACGGCCGGTCGCGGTTCGTGCGCAACGCGGTCGGGGTGGATGGACACGGCGTGCCGCTGTTCGCGATCAGCGAGGAAGCGGTCAGCTTTGGCAAACTGGCGCGGCTGTTCCGTGACCGGCTGGGTTGCCGGGACGCGCTCTACTTGGACGGCTCCGTTAGCTCGCTGTGGGATCCGGCGAACCACCGGATGGACAATTTCTCGGCGCTTGGCCCATTGATTGTGGCCTCCCGGGACGAGGAGCAAGCGCGGTGAACTTCTCGGGAACGTCGGCCCTGATAACGGGTGCCGCGTCGGGCATCGGCCTCGCTTGCGCCACGCACCTGGCCGGGCAGGGTGCCGGCCGGCTGGTGCTGGTCGATCGGGACGCCGAGGCGCTGGAGCAGGTCCGGTTCAGCTGCGAGGTGGTGCGGATCGCGGGTGATGTCGGCGATCCGGACTTATGGGCGTCGGCGGCGCCCGGCGAGCTCGACCATGCCGTGATCAATGCGGGCGTGCCTGGGGTGGGATCGATCACCGACATGCCGTTCGAGGAATGGCGGCGGGTCATGTCGGTCAACCTGGACGGCGTGTTCCTGACCCTCCAGGCGGCGATGCGAGCCATGCGCGAGGGCGGGCCGGCGGTGTTGGTGGCCTCGGCGGCGGGAATCAAGCCGCTGCCCGGCCTGTGCGCCTACGGCTCGTCCAAGGCCGCGGTGATCCATCTGGCGAAGATCGCCGCGCTGGAGGGTGCACCGCGCAAGATCCGGGTGAACGCCATCGCGCCGGGTGGAGTCGAGACGCCGATTTGGTACGACACGGACTGGTGCCGCGGGCTGGAGGCGAAGCTGGGGCGCGGGGGTGCGTTCGCCAAGATCGCCGAGGACGGAACTCCGTTAGGGCGCTTCGCCCGGCCGGAAGAGATGGCCGTGCAGATTGCGATGCTGCTGTCGAACGAGGTGAGTGGCTATACCACGGGCGCCGTGCTGGTCAGCGACGGCGGGCACGTGCTCTAGAGCTTGCCTCTCCTAAAGCTTGGGCGTCAGCGCCTGGTCGCGCAGGCCGCGCCAGACCCGCAGAGCCTGCACGGTATCGTAGACGTCGTGAACTCGGATCAGCTGAGCGCCCTGCTCCGCCGCCTTGAGCGCCAACGTGAGGCTGCCGCCGAGGCGGGCGTTGGCGGGTGCCTCATTGTGGAGTGCGCCGATCGTGCGCTTGCGGCTGGCGCCGAACACTAGCGGGCAGCCTAGGCCGTGCAGCGCGGCTAGGCCGTTGATAAGTTCAAGGTTGTGGGCCACGGTCTTGCCAAAGCCGATGCCTGGATCGATCAAGATGTTGGCGCGGTCGATGCCGGACCGCTCCGCGGCGGTGATGCGTTCCCTCAGCCATAGCCAGACCTCGGCCAGCACGCCTCGCGGGTAACTGGGGCTCCCCTGCATCGTTTCTGGCCGGCCCTGGTGATGCATCAGGATGACCGGCACCTTGGCAGCGGCCAC